>JAALLP010000008.1_pt1 | contig 107780 bp, 96 predicted proteins | sample 7245951 | NCBI WGS metagenome assembly JAALLP01 (sample SAMN13049199, study PRJNA578106) | oil field metagenome | isolation source: filtered produced water from oil reservoir B6 | place: USA:offshore Texas | collected 2016
TTAAATGAACAAGAACCACATCATTACACCAAGGGAGATATTATTAATATCCCATACAAAACAAAAATGAATGTCCATAATCAAGACGAAGAAGTATTGGAATTCTTTGTGGTAAAATCGCCTAATCCTAAAAACTACAAGGAGAAGGAGTGATGAAAGGTGGATATTTTTACAGCATCATTATGGGGGATAACAGGGGCTGCGTTTGTCGCATCTCTTATTAAAAACAAGCAAAAGACATTTAATTCAGGGTTAAGGTTTTAATTTCTGTTTTTAGATGCTTATTCTTCATAAAGCACTATCTCCCTTCCAAAATTTTATGCCATTATAGGAAAGGATAAATATAAAAGTCAACTATTTTTATCATAAATTTAGTTCTAAAAGAAGGGTATGTCTTCAGGCTCAACAATGATGGGATTTAAATTTTTATCCACTAAAACAGATGGTGTGTATTTTTCGGGATTAAGATATTCATCAAGTTTAAATGGGATGCCATTTATTATCTTACCAACCATGCTAATAATTTGTTCTGATTTTTAATTACTATATTTGCAAATTTTAGTGGGCAGATGGAAGGAAATAGGGGCGTTTTTTCACCAAACTTTATTATGATTCAACATCTTGCAGTATAATAATCAGTTTTTTACTTAAAAGTAGATTTTTTCAAAATATCCCAATTAATAATATCTATAAATTTTTCAAAAAGTTTGATATAATTACCTATAGTCAGTAACCCCCTTGGTTGGTATTTTTGGTGGTAATTATATTAAACCAAAGGTTACTGACTATTTTATACCTAAATTTATGGAATTTCTTGAAGATTTATCATATTTTATTTTGTCAATGGTTTATTTTTACATTTATTGAACACTAGTGATAGAGTATAGCAGAATTACTAAGAGGTCCTTATAAAAAGGAACAGTACGGTGATGTGATACTGCCTATGGCCGTACTCAGGAGGTTTGACAGCGTTCTTGCAGCCACTAAGCAACAAGTATTAGAACGGTATGAAATGTTAAAAAAATCAGGGCTCCAAAACATGGACCATGTTTTAAACAGGATTTCAAAGCAGGAATTTAATAATACAAGTAAATATGACTTTGAAAAGTTGCTGGCTGACCCAGATAATATCGCAAACAATTTAAGGAATTATATAAGGGGTACATATTTGAAGAACTAATTAGAAGGTTTTCTGAATACGGAGAAGCGGGAGACCACTATACCCCTCGTAAAGTTATCAGGCTTATGGTGGATATCCTCCTTAACGAAGATAATGAGGAATTAACGCAACCAGGGCTTGTTGTAACTGTATACGACTGCTGTGCGGGAACGGGAGGCATGCTTTCAGTTACAGAACAATACCTGAAAGAATTAAACCCTGGGATAGATGTTGAATTATTTGGCCAGGAATTAAACCCACAGTCTTTTAGTATCTGCAAATCCGACATGCTTATAAGAGGGCAGAATGTAGACAACATCATTTTGGGGGACAGTTTTACCCAGGATGGACATAGAGGGAGAACCTTTAGATACATGCTTACCAATCCCCCTTTTGGTGTAGAATGGAAAAAAAGCACAAAAGTTTATCAAAGATGAACATGAAAAGGAGGGGTTTGATGGCAGGTTTGGCGCAGGGCTTCCAAGAATATCCGATGGCTCCCTTTTATTCTTGCAGCACTTGATATCCAAAATGAAACAGGACGAAAAAGGCAGCCGTATCGCTATTATCTTTAACGGCTCACCACTGTTTACGGGGGATGCAGGCTCAGGAGAATCGGAAATCAGACGCTGGATAATAGAAAACGATATGTTCGAGGGGATTATTGCACTGCCTGACCAGTTATTCTACAATACAGGTATTTCTACTTATATCTGGATAGTAACCAATCGTAAGAATAGTGACCCAATGAAGGGGCCTGTAAGGACAGGGAAAATACAGTTGGTCAACGCAGTAGACTTCTATCAGAAAATGAGGAAAAGCCTTGGAAACAAGAGAAATGAAATCACTGAAGAACAAATAAAAGAAATTATGAGGATATATGGTGAGTTTAAGGAGAACGAATACTGCAAGATTTTTGATAATGAAGATTTCGGATATCAGAAGATAGTTGTAGAGAGGCCTTTAAGGCTTAATTTCCAGGTAACTGAAGAGAGGATTAATAATCTATACAATGAAAGAGCCTTTAAGAAACTTGCTGAAACTAGAAAAAAGGTGCAGCATGATTAAAGGAAATAGGGGAAGGCAAGAAACTTCAACAGCAAATAATAGATGTCTTAAAGACAATGGATTCTACTATTCTGTATAAAAACAGGGATGATTTTACAAAAGTATTCAAGAAGGCTTTTAAAAATATTGATATTAAATTGAATAGTTCTTTGTTAAAGGCTATTCTCTCTGCGTTGTCCGAGAAGGATGAAACATCAGATATTTGTGTGGATAGTAAGGGCAATTCAGAACCAGACCCAGATTTGAGGGATACTGAAAATGTATCTTTGAAAGAGGATATCCATGTACACTTTGAACGGGAAGTAAAACCCCATGTGCCCGATGCCTGGATAGATGAAAGTAAGACTAAAATTGGATACGAAATACCTTTCACAAGACATTTTTATAAATACCAGTCCCTAAGGCCTTCTGAAGAGATTATGAAGGAAATTAAAGAACTGGAGCAGAGCATTTTGGAGAAATTGAAGAAGGTGATGGGGGAATGAGTAAGTTTAGGAGGTATGAAAGATATAAGGATTCAGGGATTGAGTGGATAGGGGAGATACCAGAGCCTTGGACGGTTAAGAGAATTAAGTATATTTCAAGTATGATATCTAAAGGTACTACTCCATCTACTATTGGACAACAAATATTAGATAGTGGGAAAATACGGATTTAAAGAGTCAGAACTTCCAGAATGGTTTGCCACCGATGAATTGAATAAGTTTGCTCATATATACTTTAAGCAAAAAGATAAAAAGACTTCTAAAGATAGGGCAATGCTAAACCACTTTATAGATGTGGCCGTAGAAAGGTTTAAGAAACTGGATAAACAGCGGAAGCAGGATTTTAGCAGCCAGGGTATGAAATACGTAAGGCTTTATTCCTTCATCCTTCAAATAACGCCTTTTGAAGATGTTGAACTCCATAAGTTGTATGTATATTTAACATATCTGCTTAAAAAACTGACAAAGGAAAAAGGCTCTACTGTCCACCTGGCAGATGAGATTGCTTTAGAGTATTATGCTACCAAAAAGACATTTGATGATTTTCGGCTTGCTTTTGAAAAAGTCTTTATCAATAAAGTGATTGACAGGATGGACCAGAATCAGACCTTCTTTACACGCATTTTGGATGATGAACAGTTCAAAAATGCATTGATGGAATTTATGCTGGTTGAAACCTATGAAAAATTAAATAACATGACAATTTGATGACAAAGTAAAGGAGAAAATGTATGAGTAAATGTGAAAGATGTGGAACAATTTCTAAAAGTAATGGCATGGTAATAACAACCACAGAGGAAGGGAAACCATCAGAAACAATCTGCGGTGACTGTTATAATGCTTATATGGCAGAGATGCTTGAGGTTGAAGATTATAAAGATTTTGAACCAAGAGCAATTTTTACTGATTGTGAAGGAATAGAACATTGTTTTGAGATAAGGAAGAAAATTTATCCAACGGGAATTTGCTGGGAAGCCAATGAATTTTTTTAAGAGGATAAAATAGGATATTCCTTTGAGGTACACCAGGATTTTGATACTGACTCAAATGAGGCAATAGAAAGGCTTTATAGAAAGATAAGAAAGGGTTTATCACGAAAGTTTGTAAAAAGAGAAGTATTTCAGGGACAAGAGTTTTTATCTTTTAAAGATAATATAGTAGAAGGGCGTATTGAATGGGATTACAGGTATGACGATAGAACTCCCAAATTTATTATAGATGGACAGGTTGTAGGCAAGGGGAGAAATTGAAGATAATTTACGGATGATGTAGGTTCAGTAACTCAAGTGATAGTATTTGGCGGGGGAAATGCTGCGTCAAATGAACCATTCTTTAATCAGATAACCATTAATATGGTTGAATGTATATTAAAACTTGCAATGGAATTATATTTGTTTATTGGAAGTAAAGGAATCGTAACAATTGCTAGAAGAATTTATGATAGTGGTATGCATGACCAATAATAATGTTAGCAGTTGTTTAAAATATTAATGAAAGGGATGAAATAATTGGCAAAATGTACACTTTGTAACACGAAAAAATCAAAGAGATTATGTCCTGTCATAAATGAATATATCTGTCCAGAATGCTGTGGCAGTAAAAGAGGTGTAGAGATTAACTGTGCACCAGAATGCAGTTTTTATGTACAATGTAAACGCAGGGAAAATGAAAAAGCCATCGGCAAATTAGTTAAAGAATCATTTAATGATGAATATAATGACTTGTTCAAGGATGAAAGAGTGGTTAATGTAGCAGGGCCGTTTGAATTGTATATATTTGAGAACTATTATAATGACATTAGAGTGAAAGATAATAATATCTATCAGTGCCTATTGAAAATGTACTATACCCTTGATGGGCAAGGTGATATCTACACTTTTGATGAATTTGAAACAGAGTTATTTAATAAATTTAAAGAAGTTGTTAAGCAGGAAAACACGCCTGTTGAACTACAAAAGACTATTATACTAAGATTGATGAAGTCAATCGAGCAGGTAACAGGCGGCATTTTTGGAAACAGGAATTACATGGAGATGCTGCGTGGACAGTTCACCCATACAGGTAGAATGGGTGGAATGTTTTTGTAGTGTTATGACAAATATCTATATAATAAATGACCTATATTAAGAAACAAGAATCATGATTCTGGATGAAGGTTATATTATAAAGAGACTATCCTTTATTAATTTTATTTAGGCTTGGCGTTTTAATATATACTTCTAATCAGTGGCAAGGTTTTAAAAATTGCAGGCAGTGCAATATTAATGATGCTGGTAAGCCTTTTTATTTACCATGCTAAACAGGAAGGCTTGCTTTGCTTGGATGTTGTAGAGGTAAAAGCAGAAGTTGTATATAAGCATAATATGTGTTAAAATGGGATTTTGTCATTGTATACAATAATGACTCACATTACACCCTGATTGGTGAAATTAAGGGTAATCAGGTGGTTCTAACCAATATTGAAAAAGCCATTGCGTTTAAAAAAAGGATTAATATCTCAATTGCTTCGGTTATTTCACCTGAAGCCTTAGTTTCTATTATACTTTTTACAGCCTGTTTAAGGTAATCACTTCAACCACTCCTTCACGAAAGTTTGAAACATTATAGGGATAGGCTTATGGAAAGTCAAATTAATAGAGGTAAAAGTTATAAATAGGCTAAGAAGGATATATAGGGTTAAGATGAGTTGGGTAAATTAGTTGTAAAAGTTATAATATGATTGTTTTCGTTTTTTATATGCGCTACAATAGCGTTAGCGACACAGACGGAGAGCATATTCTCTTTATACAGCCAGATTTATGCTGGCAGTAATTAAGGAGAATGTGCTTTTTATTTTTTGCAAAAAAAAAATTGAGACGATAAAATTCAAGGTTAGAGGTGATGGATATGAGAGCAACTTTTCAGGAAGAGAGTTATATCGCAAAATGTTTTAATAGGACATTTCAAGGAGTGTCATTTAAGGGGATTGGGTTAGAGTTACCGAGGATAAAGGAAATAGTGGAAGTAGAAAGAATAGAGAATTATAAAAAACCACTTCTAATGTTTTTGCTTGAAGATGATTCAGTATTTCATATTGAAATTATGAATGATGAAATAAAGCCTGACGTCCAGAGTATGCTGACCTATGATATGAGTATAGTATTGAAATATGGAATGCAAGTAAAGGTTGTTATTCTGAATTTTGGAAGCAGGCAAAATGGAGAAGAGTTTTGGTTCAGTACATTATGAGGCTCAGATGCTAGATTTAGCAGGTATTGATGGAGAAAAAATATATGATGAAATCAGCCAGAAAATTTGTTCAGGCTGTCCACTTGATGGGAGAGATAAACTGAGCCTGGTATTTCTTCCATTTATGAAGCATTCATTGCCCTTCGGAGAAGCACTATCAAAGGTTTTATTACTTATATAAGCATTAAATGAAGAGGAAGAACGATTGGTTTACTTGACGGTAATAACCGAAATCGCATCAAGATTTACTGGGAATCAAGGGCTTGAGGCTTTAAAGGAATGCCTGATGGATAGTGAGGTAGGGCTAAGGATTAAGGAGGCAGGGGTCAAGGAGGGAATGCAAAATTCGTTACTAACAATTCTTTTACATAAATTTGATTCCTTACCTGACAATCTGTACTATGCTATTACAAATCAGCAAAATGAGAATATTTTGATGGAGTGGCTTGGGAAGGTTTCAGGTATCAATGGCATAGACAAACTTGAAAAAATGGTGTTTAGTAGAAATAGAATAAAGGAATAAACTCCCATTACCCTTATTGCCCTTGAACCTCCTATCCCCTAAAACCCTATAATATATATGTATATTAGTTAAAGTACAATAAAGGCTTATATTTCAATAGATTTGAAGTATTTTGAAGCGACAAAAATTTAAATCCCTATAATTAATAATAAATTGGACCCAAAATTTAACAAGGGACTTTCAGGGTTAAAATATGTAATGAAGTTTTTGAAGTAATGAAGTATAAAACAATACTTTATGAATAAAAAATTACAAAGTTATTTGAAGTTGAAGTATTACGTTTAACTATATTCTAAGAACCTGGAATCTTTAATGTTGCAGTTGCTGTTTTGAATGCCTATAAAAGAAGTTTAGAAAAAATATTCTATTACAAATGCGTTACATTTGTTAAAAGTGGACCTGACAGATTTATTCACGCGCGTTATAATCGTATTAAAAAGGAAGGGAGTTGATTATAGATGAAAAAGAGAATGAATATAATTTTTAACATGGTCATACCTACAGCGTTTGCATATATAGTATTTTTTCTACTTTACAATATGTTTCAAGAAAAGTTTTTTGAATACAGGTGGATGGGGGTAATACCGTTTCTAATAGTTACAGGATTTATTATTACAGAAAACAGAAAAGAATGGAAAACAATAAATCAGCAGGGATAAGGGGAGACCTTATCTCTGTTTTGTTAGGGGGAGAAGTGAATATGGGGTATTTAATAGTTACTATGATTTTTTGCATTACTCTCGTCAGTATTGCAGCGATTTGGTTTATGTTTAAAAAGAAATAGTATCTTCTTATTTCAAAAGTACACTTTTTAGAATAGCAGATTAAAGGGCCTGAATAGCATCTCAAGAAGTTGAATTTATATTTTGAGATATACCTTAAATGCAAATAGATATTTTGAACTTGATGTTCTTTGTAAATGACTAAATTGATATAAAAGAATAAAATACACCCATATACAAAACGTGGGTGTATTGATTTTAAGATATTTAATAATCAGTTAAAGCATTAATGCTCTTTTCCAAATCCTCATGTCTTACCTTGAGGTAAATGGCACTGCTTTCTATACTTTCATGTCCTAAGAGATACTGTACGGTATTGATATCAGCATTGGGTGTGTTAAGAACTTGAATTGCAAAGTGATGCCTGAACATATGAGGGTATATTTTAATATTGGTGTCATTTTCCCAGCACTTTAATATCTTGAAGATTCCAGAACGGGTAAAGGGCTACTTTCTTTCGCTAATCAGAAGGTATTCAGAATTTATAAATGCCTTATTCCTAACTTCCATATATGGAGTAATTGCCTTTCTTGCATCTAAATGAAGGGGAATATCCCTTTCTTTTTGATTCTTACCTATAACTCTTAGATTTCCAGACCGTTCATTTATGGCTATGTCATCAAGGCGGATATTTATAAGTTCACTTACCCTGACTCCAGTTTTAGATAATAATTCAAAAACCACTATCCATAATTCCTTATGACTTTTATGAACATATCGCTTATCTGAAGGAGTCATAATAGGATGTGCTGTTGGGTCAGCTGCTACAGGATTAAGACCAGTGGCAGAGCTTATGTTTATAGATTTCCTAACAGTTGGAATGGACCAACTTGTGAACCAAGCGGCAAAAATGAGATATATGTTTGGTGGAAAAATTACTCTTCCTATGGTAGTTAGATTACCGGCTGGTGCAGGTGTTCAAGCAGCAGCACAGCATTCCCAATCTCTAGAAGCATGGCTTACTCATGTGCCTGGACTTAAAGTTGTATATCCATCAACGCCGCAAGATGCCCTTGGACTTATGTTAAGTGCTATAGAAGATGATAATCCTGTAATGTTTATAGAGCATAAATTGCTATATTCAGTTACAGGTGAAGTTGAAGATGATGTAAAGCCAATTCCTTTAGGATTGGCAGATATTAAAAGAGAAGGTAGTGATGTTACTGTAATAGCTACTGGGAAAATGGTTCATGATGCATTAAAAGCTGCTGAATTGCTTTCGAAAGAGGGCATAGAGGTTGAAGTAATAGATCCAAGGTCTTTATATCCTCTTGATAAAGAAACAATATTTAAATCTGTACAAAAGACCAATAAAGTAGTTATAGTTACTGAAGAAAACAAGCGAGGTGGTTATGGCGGAGAAATTTCTGCGCTGATTTCAGAAAATTATTTTGATTATCTTGATGCACCTATAATAAGATTAGGTGCTCTAGATACTCCAATACCATTTTCTCCCAAACTTGAAAGCTATGTAATTCCTAATGAAACAGATATAGTTAATGCTGTTAAGAAAATGATATAAAAATCTTGAAAGAGGTAGCATAGCTATCTCTTTCTTAAAGGAGAATATATTAAATGGCTACAATAGGTATTATTGCTAATCCTGCATCAGGCAAGGATATCAGAAGGCTTGTGTCCCATGCTACTGTAGTTGATAATAATGAAAAAGTAAATATTGTGGAGAGAGTAATACTGGCTGCACAAAAATGTGGTGTAACTAAGGTATATATCATGCCAGATACTTATCAAATTGGGTATAAAGTTGAGGATAAATTAATCACTTCAAAGGAGTTAAAGGCTGAAATAGAAGTATTAGAAATAAAGATTACTGGAAGTCAGTTGGATACAACAATGGCATCAGAAATTATGGAGGAGAAAGGAGTAGGATGTATAGTTGCCCTTGGTGGAGATGGGACATGTAGAGCTGTAGCGAAAGGAATAGAAAACACACCATTAATTGGATTATCTACAGGAACTAATAATGTTTATCCAGAGCTGACTGAGGGCACGGTGGCTGGAATGGCAGCTGCAATAGCTGCATCAAAAAAATATAGTATACAAGACATTTGTAAAAAAGATAAGAGGATTGAGATATATAAGAATGAAAAACTTATTGATATTGCTTTGGTAGATGTAGTTTTATCAAAAAACATATTTGTAGGAGCTAAGGCCATATGGAATATTGAAGATATATTAAAAATAATAGTAACGAGAGGTCACCCTGCTAGTATAGGATTCTCGTCCTTGGTTGGATGCAAAATGATTGTTACGGAAGAGGATGATTTTGGTATTTGCATTGATCTGACAAAAGATAAATATAAAATCAAAGCTCCTATAGCTGCTGGATTAGTAGAAAAAATAACGATAGGTGAACCTGAAATAATTGAAATGAATACAGATTATGTATATATACCAGAAAACAAAGGAATAATCGCCTTAGATGGTGAAAGGGAGATAATTTTTAAAAAAGGAGATAAATTTATCTTTAAAATAACTAGAAATGGACCTCTCCATGTAAATATTGTAAAGACATTAGAAATAGCGCAGAAAGAAGGATTTTTTAATTATTAGAATTATTTATCCATAGTATTGAGTATAAAAATAGCAATTACAAGGAGGAATAGTAATGGCGGATGTAATTGTAATGCCTAAGCTTGGCCTTACCATGAAAGAAGGAAAAATAGCAAAGTGGCATAAAAATGAAGGAGATGAGGTTAATGAAGGAGAAACCTTGCTTGAGGTTGCAACAGATAAACTAACCAATGAAGTAGAAGCAAATAAAAGCGGTTTTATTAGAAAACTATTAGCCAAGGAAGGAGATGTAATTCCTTGTCTAGAGCCTATTGCCATTATAGGGAATAAAGATGAAGACATATCTTCCTTATTATCCCAATCAACAGTAAAAGCAGAGAAAGAGGATAGTGTTAAAACTTCTAGTAATAAACAAGAGGTAGAGAAAAAAACAAATCAATCGAAGAGAGTGAATGTTTCACCAATAGCAAAAAAACTAGCACAAGAAAAGGGAATTGATATTGCCGATGTTGTTGGAACTGGTCCACAGGGGAGAATAACGAAGAATGATGTTGAAAAATACTTGGAAGTTAAAGGCAAAGTAAAGACATCTCCAATGGCAGAGAAGGCTGCTAGTGAATTGAACGTTAAACTTTCAGATATTAATAAAGATGGTAGAATAATGAAGCAGGATGTATTAGATTTTAACAAAAAGCGCAAACTACTTGAAGCTGCTAACCCTATTGATGAAAGAGTTCCTATGACTGAAATGAGGAAAGTTATAGCCCGAAGGATGTCACAAAGTTGGGAAATTTCACCTGCCGTTACCTATGATATCAAAGTAGATATTACAAATCTAAGACGATTAAAGAATGAACTAAAAGACATTTATAAGGTAACATATACTGATCTTTTAGTTAAGATTCTTTCAAAATCTCTTCTAGATTTCCCCTTGTTAAATTGTTCAATAGATGGAGAAGAGTTGATATATAGAAATTATGCTAATATTGGTGTAGCCGTTGCAATAGATAATGGGCTTGTAGTACCTGTAGTAAAATATGCAAATGTTAAAGGTTTAAAAGAAATTTCTTCTGAGATTAAAGAACTTGTTTTTAAAGCGAAAAATAACGAACTTTCTACAGATGATTTAACTGAAGGAACTTTTACTATCACTAACCTAGGAATGTATGGAATAGATTCCTTCTCACCAATCATCAATCAACCTGAAGTAGCAATACTTGGAGTTAGTACAATAGTAGAAACACCAGTACTACAAAATGGAAATATTATAAATAAACCATTTATGAAATTATCTCTAACAGCAGACCATAGAGCAGTGGATGGAGCAGTTGCCGCTCAGTTCCTTTATAAAATCAAACAATATACCGAGAAGCCTGAAATGTTAATATTATAGGAAAGGAGCCTGGATATATGAAAGTAGTTGTTCTCGGTGGTGGACCAGGAGGATATGTATGTGCAATTAGAGCGGCACAACTTGGAGCAGATGTTACGGTTATAGAAAAGGAACGTATGGGAGGAACATGCCTAAATGTCGGATGTATTCCAACAAAGGTACTTCTTCATACTACCGAAATATATAAGACAATTAAGGAAGAATCTAAAGAGCTTGGTATAAAAGTAGATAATATTGATATAGATTGGACTGCACTTCAAAAGAGAAAAGAATCAATAGTCAATCAATTAATAGGCGGTGTAGAAACTCTCTTAAAATCTAATAATATTACAAAAATAAGTGGACAAGGAAAGTTTATAAGTGATAAAGAGATTAGAGTTACCTTATCTAATGGGAAAAGGGAAATTATTAAATTTGATAAAGCAGTAATTGCTACCGGATCAGAACCTACAATAATTCCTTTAGAAGGTGTTGATTTAGATGGAGTTATTACAAGTAATGAAGCTTTATCTTTAAAGGAAATACCAGAAAGCATGTGTATAATAGGAGGAGGAGTAATTGGTAGCGAATTTGCATGCGTGTATTCTTCCTTAGGTACAAATGTTACAATTATTGAAATGCTCCCGGAAATTTTGACTACAATGGATGAGGACATTGTTAACATTTTAAAAAATCAACTAATTCAATCAGGTGTAGATATATATACAAAAACAAAAGTTGATAGTATTCAACAATATAAAGATAAATTAGTTGTCAGTACTAGTTCTCAAGGGAGTAAACAATCATTTGTAGTAGAAAAAGTTTTATTGGCAGCTGGAAGAAGACCAGCTACGAAAAATTTAGGACTTGAGGATATTGGAATAAAAGTTGATAGAGGTGCTATTGTAGTTGACAGGAGAACCATGGAAACCAGTGTAAAAAATATATATGCTATTGGTGATTGTAATGGAGGAACTTTGCTTGCCCACGTTGCTTCAGCTGAAGGTATAGTTGCAGCAGAAAATATTATGGGTAAGGTATCTAAAATTAAATTAAATCCCACACCTTATGCAGTATATACTAAACCAGAATTAGCAGCTGTAGGCATTACAGAAAAGGAAGCAAGAAAACAGGGATATGAAGTTCGAGTTGGAAAGTTTCCTTTATATGCCAATGGGAAATCATTAATCATGGGTGAGTTAAATGGAATTGTAAAGTTCGTAGTGGATGCTAAGACTGATGAAATACTTGGTATACACATGGCAGGGCCAAGAGCAACGGATTTAATTGCAGAAGGAGCATTAGCTCTCAGATTAGAAGCTACAGTTGAAGAAATTATTACAACTATTCATGCTCATCCAACTGTAGGAGAAGCATTCCATGAAGCAGCCCACGCGGTTCACCGTTCAGCGATACATTTACCAAGATAAATAATGTAATTTCAAAATAGTATTTAGGACTTTGGCGAAAAAATTTTTGTCGTTAAAGTCCTAAAATACTATTGGGTTTTTATGAGAAAGTACATTAAAAGAAAATAATTATTTGAATAAATTTATTTATTTGAATTTTCATAAAAAACATATTAAAGACCTTTCTATGTCGATATTTTTATAGTAATATATAAATAATATTGATATAGTGGAGGTAAATAAAAGGCCTAACGGTCAATAATATAGCAATTAAGCTGATTGTAGAATTTTACAATCGCCTACTATATTTATAAGAGGGTGAAAAAATGAAATATATAAAAACTGATTGGGATATACCATATTATAATTTTGCACTTGAAGAATATTTGATGAATGAAGCACCGGAAGATAGTTATATTTTCTTTTATATACATAAACCATCTATAATTGTTGGGAAGCATCAGAATACTATAGAAGAAATTAATAAAGAATTTGTTGAAGAAAATGGTATTATTGTAGCTAGAAGATTATCAGGTGGTGGAGCAGTATATCATGATGAAGGAAATCTGAATTTCTCATTTGTGCAAAAGGCACAAAAACAAGATTTCAATAATTTTGAAAAATTTACACGACCAATAATAAATGCATTGAAAGAACTGGGAGTAGAAGCTGAACTTTCAGGTAGAAATGATATATTAGTTAACGGTAAAAAAATATCAGGAAACGCACAATACTATAAAAAGGGGAGAATATTAAGTCATGGTACTTTACTATTTAACGCTGATATGACTAATTTATCTAAAGCATTAAAAGTTAAAGACTTAAAAATTAAGTCGAAAGGAATTAAGTCAGTTAGAAGTAGGGTTGCAAATATTAAAGATTATATGGGAAAGGATATGTCGATATTTGAATTGAAAAATTACATTTTAAATTATATTTCTGACAATGTTGATATTGACGAATATGTTTTGAATGAAAGCGAATTAAAAAAAATTATTGAAGTTGCAAATAATAAATTTAGCACATGGGATTGGATTTGGGGCAATTCTCCAGAATATGAAATTCAGAAAATTAACAAATTTCCGTGTGGCTTAATTGATGTACGATTAAATATTAAAAATGGTAAAATTAAAGACTGCAAAATATATGGAGATTTTTTTACAAAGAGAAATATAGAAGAATTAGAAGAATTTTTGTGTGATAAAACTTATGAAAAGGACAGTATTAAAAACGATTTAAAAAATATTGACTTATCAGATTATTTTCATGGGCTTGACTTAGAAAAATTTGCAGAGTTTTTAACTGTTTGATATTTAAGTGCTAAGTAATGCGTTTAATTAATCTAAATAGAAATTCTTTCTGGTAACCTTATTATATAAAATACTATCATAATCACAAAGAAAAGGTTTTCCATTAAGTGATTTCAAAAAAATATATATTACTATAGATATATTTATCTAAGTTAGGATATTAAGTAATAATTATCCAAATTAACAGTAATCTTTATATAAAAGCTACGGAACTAATAACAGAGTTACACTGTTATTTTGAAGGGGTGGTATTTTGGATAATTATAATAATGAGCGGAAAGAACAATGGATGAAATTTATTAATGAAAATATTATAGATTCCTCAGTCAATCCAATTATTGCAGAGTCGTGGAAAAGATGCAAAGAATATGGAGTTGATCATTTAGATTGTGCATCTCTTCCTAGAGATTTAATTGAAAGCGAATTATTTGGATATGAGAAGGGTGCATTTAATAGAATTTAAGGGTTAGAAGATGAAACTTGCATAAGTATGGTTAGCCTAGTTATAAAAATTAACGACCATTAAAATACTATTATTTGCTATAAAAAAGATTGACTCTAGCAAAAAATAGGTATATACTATTTTTTAGAAAACACATGAATAATTGTTCATACGATAAAAGGAGCTGATGATGTGAAGAAAGATAGACTAAATGCGGAATTTTGTAATTGTAATGTTATACATGAAGATGTTGTAAATAGGGTAAGTGAAAAGATGCCAGAGGAAGAAAAGCTGTATGATTTGGCGGAACTTTTTAAGGTGTTTGGAGATACGACTAGAATTAAAATAATCTATGCTCTGTTTGAATCGGAAATGTGCGTATGCGATATAGCTGCATTGCTAGGTATGACCCAGTCAGCCATATCACATCAACTGAGGGTTTTGAAGTCAGCAGGGCTGGTAAAATACAAAAGAGAAGGCAAAATAGTCTACTATTCATTAGATGATGAACATGTCAAAAATATTTTTGACCAAGGTTTCGTTCATATAAACCATAAATATATGTACTAATGTAACAATTTATAGCAATTAGAACAATCAATAATTGAAGTTTGCAAATTGAAATAAGGGGGTTCGAAAAGTGAAAAGAGAACTAGTTTTAGAAGGACTGGATTGTGCAAACTGTGCAGCAAAAATTGAAGTTAAAGTCAGGGAGCTTGAGGATGTAAAGGAAGCAACATTAAATTTTATTACCAAGACTTTATCTATAGAAATAAAAGATGTAGATAAAATAGACTCTGTTATCTCAGAAATAAGGAATATAGTTAACAAATTTGAACCCCATGTTGTGGTACAAGAAAAAATAATAGATAAATCTTCTAAAAAAGTATTAGTTTTAATGGGGCTCATGTGTGGAAGCTGTGCTGCAAAGATTGAAAATGAAATAAAAACTTTTAAAGGTGTAAAAAATGCTCACATAGACTTTGTATCCGGTAGACTGGTTATAGAGGCCAATAAAAAAAATTTAGATAGAATTGTGGAAGAAGCTATAAAAATAGTAAAGAGAATAGAACCAGATGTAGATGTAATGGAGGAAAATAAAGTCACTAGTACATCTGAACACTATAATTCATTTGATCGTGGTAATGAACAAAGTCATAGTGAAGGAAATAATAAAAAAGAGCTTATGAGACTAACAATTGGTATAATATTTTTCGGATTAGCAATAATATCTAAATTTTCCTTCTGGACTGAATATACTCTATATTTTATAAGCTATCTCATAATCGGTGGAAAGGTTTTAAAAAGAGCGGGAAAAAACATACTAAGAGGTCAGGTTTTTGATGAAAATTTTCTAATGGCTTTAGCTACTGTGGGAGCATTTGCGATTAAAGAGTTCCCTGAAGGAGTAGCGGTTATGCTGTTCTATGAGATTGGTGAATATATCCAGGAGCTTGCAGTCAACCGATCAAGAAAGTCTATTGCAGAGCTGATGGATATAAGACCTGACTATGCAAATTTAAAGATAGGAAATGATATACAAAAGGTATCCCCTGAAGAAGTAAATATCGGGGACTTGATTATCATAAAACCAGGGGAAAAGGTGCCACTCGACGGAACAGTTATAGAAGGAAGTTCCATGTTAGATACATCTGCCCTTACAGGAGAGTCGGTTCCAAGGGAGGTCCAAGCTGGAAGCGAAGTTTTGGGAGGATTCATAAATAAAAATGGACTTTTAACTGTGAAAGTAGCTAAGGAATTTGGAGAATCTACAGTATCGAAGATACTTGAGCTAGTCCAAAATGCAAGTAGTAAAAAGGCGCCGACAGAAAACTTCATTACAAAATTTGCAAGATATTATACACCGGTAGTAGTTTTTGTAGCTGTTGGATTAGCCGTAATTCCACCCTTGGTTATTGATGGAGCCGTATTTTCACAGTGGATATATAGGGCGCTGGTATTTCTTGTAATATCCTGTCCATGTGCTTTAGTAGTATCCATACCTCTTGGTTTTTTCGGAGGAATAGGTGGAGCATCTAAAAATGGTATACTTATAAAAGGAGGAAACTATCTAGAGGCCCTTAACAATGTAGAAACTGTTGTACTGGACAAAACAGGGACATTAACTAAGGGAGTATTTAAAGTAACAAAGCTTCACACCAAAGAAAATGTAGACGAAGAAGAGCTATTAGAATATGCTGCTTTTGCAGAGAGCTATTCAAATCATCCTATAGCTGAATCAATACTAAAGGAATACGGAAAAGAAGTAAATAAGGATGAAATAATGGATTATGATGAATTATCAGGGTATGGTATAAGGGCAAAGGTAAAAGGCAAAGAAATTTTAGCAGGAAATCATAAGTTAATGGCAAAAGAAAACATTGATTTTGAAGATGTAGATGAGGTTGGAACTATAGTTCACATAGCAATAGATAAAGAATATGCAGGATATATCGTTATAGCTGATGAAATCAAAAAAGATTCAGAAAAGGCAATAAAAGACCTTAAAGCCGTTGGAGTAAAGAAGACCGTAATGCTTACGGGAGATAATAAAAATGTAGCCCATAAAGTAGCACGGCAGCTAGGTCTGGATAAAGTGTATGCGGAGCTTTTACCTCAGCATAAGGTAGAAAAGGTAGAAATGCTTGAAAAAGAAAAAAACCCTAAAGGAAAGCTCATATTTGTGGGAGATGGTATAAATGATGCACCTGTACTTGCGAGATCAGATATAGGCGTAGCAATGGGTGGACTTGGATCTGATGCTGCTATAGAAGCTGCCGATGTTGTTATTATGACGGATGAACCGTCAAAAATAGCCACGGCAATAAGAATTGCAAATAGAACGAAAAAAATAGTGTGGCAAAATATAATATTTTCATTGGGAATAAAGGCGGTTGTGATGATTCTAGGTGCTGTTGGAATGGCGACAATGTGGGCAGCAGTATTTGCTGATGTTGGTGTGGCCCTAATAGCAGTTTTAAATGCAATGAGGGTCATGAACGTAGAAAATATATAGATAGCTGGAGATGAATATTTGTGGATAAAGACAAATTAAATAAAATAAGAGAAAATATAAAACTCTTTTTGAAAAGTGCCTTTGATATGGAAGACAGATCAAGTGCTCTCATAAAAAAAAGAGGCAATGGATGAGCTGGATAACTTTATGCTTTTATGCTATGCAGACCTGCTTCCCATTGAAGAAACAAAGAAGGCTGTGAAGGTTCTAGAGATATAGAAAAAATAGCAAAGTATTTTAATTAAAATAAAAAAAACATGGAAAAGCAGTAATTAATGCTGTGATTCCATGTTTTTTTATATTGCAAAAGGAGGAAAAAATTAACACAAAAATAACACAATCTTAACAATCTTAACAAACTTAACATAGATTTAACAAAACTAGCTTAAAAATATTATAATATAGAGAGGGTTTTTAATTATAGACTCATTATTATAAACAGGGAGAAGTTATTATCTAAAAAAACAGGAAGATGGAGGTTTTAACATGGAAATTGCTTTTGGTGTCCTCGGAGGTTTAGGTCTTTTCCTATACGGAATGAATGTAATGGGGACAGGTCTACAAAAAGTTGCAGGAGAGAAACTTAAAAAGTTAATAGAAATATTAACTAATAACAGATTCATGGGAGTTTTAGTTGGTGCAGGAGTTACAGCAATTATTCAAAGTAGTAGTGCTACAACAGTAATGGTTGTAGGCTTTGTTAATGCAGGGCTCATGAAGTTGACCCAGGCTATAGGTGTCATAATGGGAGCAAACATAGGTACAACTATTACTGCTCAGTTAATAGCTTTTAAACTTTCTGATATAGCACCTATTGTAATTGCTATCGGTGTAGGCATATGGTTATTTTCATCCAAAAAGAAACATAAAGAGATTGCTGAAGTACTTATTGGATTTGGTATTCTATTTATAGGTATGGATTTTATGAAGCACGCTTTAAAACCTTTAAGAACCTATCAAGGATTTATTGATATATTAACAAGTCTTAAAAATCCTATTCTTGGAATATTAGTAGGATTTGGATTAACTGTAATTGTTCAAAGTAGTAGTGCTTCTATAGGATTATTACTTGCTTTAGCCAGTCAGGGATTAATAACAATTGATATTGCCTTGCCAATACTATTTGGTGATAACATAGGTACATGTACAACTGCATTATTATCAAGTATAGGGGCTAGTAAGACTGCGAAGAGAGCAGCAATTATGCATTTGCTATTTAATGTGATCGGAACTATTTTATTTATGGTAGTGTTAAGGTATCCAATAGAAAAGCTGGTTGTTTACTTATCTCCTAATGATATTCAGAGGCAGATTGCAAATGCACACACATTTTTTAATATAACTAATGTTATTGTTCAGTTACCATTTGCAGGGCTTATAGTTGCAGCTGCTAAAAAAATAATTCCAGGAGAAGTTGAAGAAGCTGTTGGTTTAAAATATCTTGATTCAAGAATCATAGAGACTCCATCTATTGCAGTAGGACAAGCTTCTAAAGAAGTGTTGAGAATGGGTAAGATGGTTCAAAATAATTTAAGAATGTCTATTGAATCATTTATAAATAAAGATGAAAAACTTACTGCGAAAGTTTTTGAGGAAGAAAAGAAGATTAACGAAATGGAAAAAGAAATTACAGAATATCTTATTAAGCTGTCAAATGCGCCTTTAACCGATGAACAGCATGCCAAAATAACTACTCTGTTTAATACAATTAATGACCTTGAGAGGGTAGGAGACCATGCAGATAACTTAGCAGAGTTGGCTCAGTACAGTATTGATAACAGATGTTCCTTTACTGACCAAGCTATAGAAGAATTAAAAACTATGTTTGACAAGACGGAAAAAACATTTAAAGAAGCTCTGTGGGCCTTTAAAACTGCTGATATACAAACAGCCAAAAGGGTTTTGGAATTTGAGCGAGATATAGATATGCTAGAAAAACAATATAGAGCAAGTCATATTAAAAGATTAAATGAACAAATGTGTAGTCCTAGTTCAGGTATAGTTTTCCTAGATGTCATTAGTAATTTAGAAAGGGTAGCTGATCATTCATCTAACATTTCCTTATCAGTTTTAGATGCATTAAAAGACAAAAAGATAATATAAACAAAGACTCCTGGATATCCAGGAGTCTTTGTTTATACTACAAAGGCGTAATATATTGCCCTTACAGCTTTTTCAAAATCTTTATTTTCAACGCCGATTATGATATTAATTTCGCTTGAGCCTTGATCGATCATACGTATATTGATACCGGCTTTAGCAACAGCTGTAAAGAGTTGGGCAGCCATTCCGGGAGTATATGCCATGCCATGACCTACCGTAGCAATAAGGGCCATATCGGGATATATATCGATTGAGTCAGGTTTACACTGCTCACTAATTTCCCTTAATACTTTTTCCATCTTTTTTTCTATTTTAGAATTTTCTACTATGATAGATATATTATCAATACCAGAGGGTAAATGTTCAAAGGGTATATTATTGGACTCTAAGATAGAAAGTATTCTGCGTACAAAACCGATATCAGATTTCATAAGATTTTTTTGAATAGCTATAACAGTAAAATCCTTTCGACCTGCTATGCCAGTTATGGAGCCGGCTCGTATTTTAGGACTTTTATCATTTAAGATAATTGTACCTGGATTATCAGGTATGTTAGTATTTCTGATGTTTATTGGGATGCCCGCTTCCCTTACAGGGAACACAGCATCTTCATGCAAGACTGTGGCTCCCATATAAGAAAGCTCCCTAAGTTCATCGTATGTTATTTCTTCAATTCGTTTAGGATTATCGACTATACGAGGGTCGGCCATAAGAAATCCGGAAACGTCTGTCCAATTTTCATATACACTTGCTTTAACAGCCCGTGCCACTATGGATCCGGTCACATCAGAACCTCCCCGAGAAAATGTTTTAATTTTACCATTGGAACTGCATCCATAAAAACCAGGTATTACGGCATTTTCATGGTTAGCTAATCGATTGGCAACAGTTTCTTGTGTCTTTTTAGAATCAAAGGAACCATATTCATCAAAAAAAATCATTTCAGCAGGGTCAATAAAATCGTATCCCAAAAACTCTGACAGTATGAGGCCGTTTAAGTATTCACCTCTGCTGGCAATATAGTCTACTGATGCATTTGTTTCAATCTTATGTTTGATTTCTTTAAGGTAAGGGTTAAGGTCAATAGATAGATTAAGCTCGTTTACAATATTAAAAAAACGTTCACTAATGATATCAAATAATTCATTAAAGGGAACGGAATACTGTACATGAGCATGGCAAAGGTACAATAGATCGGTAATTTTACTGTCTCCATTATATCTTTTGCCGGGGGCAGATACAACTACATAACGTCGACTTTTATCTGCCAGAATGATGTCCCTAACCTTTCTCATTTGCTCAGCACTGGCTAAAGATGAACCGCCAAATTTTGCTACTTTTATACTCATATTAATTCTCCCCCTAATTTCTTATAATTCATATAATAGCTTTTAGAAAATTACTATTGCAGATAATTATATAACAAAAATTTAAAATTTCAATATGTTTTTTAAATTGATGACATTTTGCAGCCCGATAAGTATGAAAAATAGTACAGCGAATATTTGCCAAATTTCTAACTTAACCTCTTGTGCTAGTTACTCTAACAGTATAGCTTTAAATATCCTTCAACGTTTCCTCTGAAGCGACTTTGAAGAGCTGTTTTTACCTCTAAATCTTTTTTATATAAAACAGTTCTTCTACGGAGCCTGAAGAGGATTATTGAAGGATATCTATAAGGAACTACGAGAGCAAGTTAATTTATCATAGATCAAAACATAAAATTAGGTGTCTATAGATTTTTCTTGACAACTTTTATTAAACTTTATATATTATAATAGTAAAAGAAAAATTAATAAACCTAGAACACAGGGGAGTAACTAGCACTTTAAAAGTGGAATTAAGCCAACATCGTGATAAGATACCTTATCTGGTTTAATTTGAAATAGTGAGACTTGTGTGTAGCGTATTAGATTACGTTATGCACAAGTCTTTTGTATTTTACCAGACAAGAAATATCAAAATAATAAATGAGGTGAATTTAAGCTATGGAACATTTAATAACCAGTATTGTCATGAAGTTATCTTTACCTTTTCTTTTTACAATTATAGCGATATCTCTATATACCTTAAGTAAAGGGGCAGACATGCTAGTAACTGAGGCAGTTGTATTGTCAGAAAAACTGGGTATTCCCAAAATGATTATAGGTGCAACTATAGTAAGCCTTGGTACCACACTCCCGGAAACAGCTGTATCAGTAGTAGCTGCAGTTGCCGGAGATGCCAGCTTGGCACTGGGAAATGCAGTAGGATCAATTATCTGTGATACCGGTCTTATTTTGGGGATTGCCACCTTAATATCTCCTCTACCACTACAGAAAGAGATTGTAAACAGACACGGATGGATTCAGTTTGGTGCAGGAGTTTTATTAGTTCTGGTATCCATTCCCTATAGTAATATAGGAATTATATTTACAAAGGGACATTATTTACCAAGGTTTATAGGATTTATATTCGTCGGATTATTAGTAGTTTATATTTACTTGTCAATGAAATGGGCCAAGGATTCTCAGAATAATTATCTAGAAGATGAATTGGAAGAGTTTGAGCATAAAGAGCATAGTAAAAGTCAATTTTTAGTAATTATAAAATTTGTTATGGGAATAGCATTGGTTATCCTTTCTTCAAAAATACTTATTCCAACGGTTAAGGAAACTGCCTTGAGGCTGAATGTTCCAGATAGCGTAATAGCTGCCACATTAGTTGCCTTTGGAACATCATTACCTGAGTTAGTTACATCTATAACTGCAGTATTAAAGGGACACGGAGAGCTTGCTGTAGGAAACATTATTGGAGCAGATATACTAAATGTACTGTTTGTCATCGGCACATCTGTTTCCTTTGCAAAGACTGGAGTATTTGTTGAGCCTAAGTTTTTTAAATTATACTTTCCGGCAATGCTGTTTATACTGGCGGTATTCAGGGTGGGAACGATTCTATATAAAAAAGAGCTTAAAAGACTCTTTGGATTTATACTCCTTGGAACCTATATACTTATCAGTGCAATAAGCTATATTTAATAATATGTAAAACGGGAGATGAGATTTCACACATCTCCCGTTTAAGCTTCATCGGATAAAAGCAGTCTTTATTATATTCTACCTTTAATGTTTTTGATAGGAATATTTGCAACTAGTTTTGATATTATAGCTCCATTTTCTTCAGATTTTTCTATCCTAACATCTATATCGTTATCACTGATTTCGACATATTCAAGCACTGCATTTTTGATGTCAGCTTTGAATTTTTCTATAAAATTATTGGAGGTAGAAATTCTGTCATGTGTTAGAACTAGCTGAAGTCTTTCCTTTGCTACCTGTCTACTTTCTATATTGTCCTGACCAAATGACTTTTTAAGCTTGTTTATTATTTGTAACATAATTTCTTCCCTTCTTTAATGGATTTATTTCCAGCAATCTTTTAAGCTTACCTATTATGCTCAATTTTTCTTCTTCAGGACTTATGAAATCGACATCTTCTCCCATAATTCTTCTTACTATATTTTGATATATTTTACTAATAAAGAGTTTATTGTCGGAAATTATCGGCTCTCCTTTATTAGAGGATTTAATAATACCTTCATCATCGGGTACTATGCCGATTAAATCCAACATTAATATATCATTTACATCCTCAGCCGACAACATATCCCGGTTATTTACCAGCTTAACATTATATCTGTTAATTATAAGCATGTTATCTGTTTTTCCTTCTGCTTCTAATAAACCTATAACTCTATCGCTATCCCTTACAGAGGACACTTCCGGAGTCGAAACTATGATTGACTTGTCTGCACCAGCGATTGCATTTTTGAAACCTTGCTCTATTCCTGCTGGACAATCTATCAATATGTAATCGAATTGTTTACGCAGAACATTGCATAACTGCTTGATCTCTTCTGGCGATACAGAGGTCTTATCTTTAATTTGTGAACTTGGAAGAAGATAAAGTCCTTCATATCTTTTATCTTTAATTAAAGCCTTATTATAATCGCAGTTACCCCTCACTACATCAACTAAGTCATATACTATCTTATTTTCAAGACCTAAAACTATATCTAAGTTTCTCAAGCCTATATCCAGATCTAAAGCTGCTACTTTTTTTCCAGCAAGGGCCAATCCTGTAGCAAGGTTTGCCGTTGTAGTTGTTTTGCCCACTCCACCTTTACCGGAAGTGATTACTATTACTTCACCCAATATAAATCCTCCTTGTCTATATATGTCCATTTTTGTAATTAACTATCATATAATTGTATTTTATCATAATAATAGAATTATGACATATATTTACTTGATTTTTCGCTCTTTATAAGTAAAAATAGTACAAAAGTAGGGGAGAAATAAGATGCTGATATTAATATATATTGGCGTCTTTTTTTTATTGCAAAAAAGAAAGATGTTCTAATATAAAAACACAATAGGTATGAACGATATTTGCTTAATGATAATTTATAAAAATACAAGCATAAATATACAGAAATATATTGACTTTACAACCTTGAATAGATATAATAATTTTAAAATACTCATAAATTTGCAATAAAATTTATAAATATACAGAAGGATGGAAAAGGAGGGCTATAAAATGTCTATGAGTTCAGAGGTTGTAAAAGATATGCAGGATTATCTAGAAACAGTAGTAGGCTTAGGCACATCTGTAAATTTGAAGGGAAAGAGTTTTTTAACGCTAAAGGATTTCAGTACAGAAGAAATACAGTATCTTCTTGACCTTTCGAAAGAATTAAAGAAAAAGAAAAAAGCAGGGATAAAAGGTAGTTTGCTATCGGGTAAAAATATCGTCTTGATATTTGAAAAAACTTCTACTAGAACGCGATGTGCTTTTGAAGTTGCTGCCCACGACGAAGGAGCTACCACAACATTTCTAACTAATTCCCAAATGGGAATTAAGGAATCTATCGAAGATACTGCAAAAGTTCTTGGAAGATTTTATGATGGAATTGAATTTAGAGGTTATAAGCAGGAAACTGTGGAAAAACTGGCTGAGCATTCAGGAGTACCGGTTTGGAACGGACTTACGGATTTATACCATCCAACGCAAATATTGGCAGATTTTTTAACGGTGGAGGAGCATTTAGATAAACCCTTAAATGAAGTCAAGTTTGTCTATATGGGTGATACAAGAAATAATATGTGTAATTCTCTGATGATAGGTGCAGCTAAAATGGGAATGAATTTTGTAGCCATAGGGCCAAAAGAATTGTTTCCATCTGGGGAATTAGTTAATGAAATGAAGGAAGTAGCGAAGGAAACTGGAGCTTCAATAAGGGTTACGGATGATGTAAATGAAGTAAAAAATGCTGATGTAATATATACCGATGTTTGGGTTTCTATGGGAGAGGAAGATCAGTTTGAGAAGAGAATAAAGCTTTTAAAAGACTATCAGGTTAACATGGATGCTATTAAAAAGACTGAAAATGATGAGGTTTTATTCCTACACTGCCTTCCGGCCTTTCATGATACTAAAACCAAAATCGGAAAAGAAATTTATGAAAAGTTTGGTATCAAGGAGATGGAAGTTACTGATGAAGTATTTAGATCAAAGCATTCAAAAGTCTTTGATGAAGCAGAAAATAGAATGCATACAATTAAAGCAGTAATGGTCGCTACTATAGGGAATTTATAGTATGCAGGCATTGAATTTGTGAGGAGAGAGGTATGGATATGGATGGGATTTTATATTTAGAAGATGGGAGTATTTATAAAGGTAAAGGGTTTGGCCATAAAGGGACTTCCGTAGGTGAGCTGGTTTTTAATACTTCAATGACTGGATATGAGGAAATACTTACGGATCCTTCCTATGCAGGTCAGATAATAACCATGACCTACCCATTGATTGGAAACTATGGTGTGAACAACATGGAAAAGCAGTCGGATAAAATACATGCAAAGGGCTTTGTAGTAAAGTCGATATCCAAGACTCCTTCCAATTACATGAGTGAGCATGATATAGATGAAATGCTGAAAAAAATGAATATAGTTGGAGTATATGACGTTGATACAAGAAGCATTACAAAGAAAATTAGAACTGCAGGAACTTTAAAGTGCGTCATATCAAATGAGGAACTACCTATGTATGAACTTGAAAAATATTTAAAAGAAAATGATAAAAAAGATGATTGGATGAAAAAAGTGGGAACGAAGCAAGTATACCATATATCGGGGATAGGACCTACAATAGCCCTTATGGATTTTGGAGTTAAGAAAAATATTATAAATAATCTGATTAAAAGAAAATGTAACATAACTGTATTTCCCTATAATACTAGTTATGAAGAAATAATGAATATAAATCCCGATGGAGTGCTGCTCAGTAATGGACCTGGAGATCCTACCCAGGCTGAGGAGGCCATAGAAGTTGTAAAAAAGCTTATAAATAAGATTCCCACCTTTGGAATTTGTCTGGGACATCAAATACTAGCCATTGCCCTTGGGGGGAAGACCTATAAGATGAAATACGGCCATAGAGGAGGAAATCATGGAGTATTTGACATAGAAAAGGATAAAGCATATATAACATCGCAAAATCATGGTTATTGTGTTGACAGCAAAAGCATGATGGATAGGGGAATGATAATAACCCATAAAAATTTAAATGATGATACTGTAGAGGGAATGAAGCATAAAGAACTCCCAGTGTTTTCCATACAATTTCATCCAGAAGGAGCACCGGGACCTGAGGATTCAGCATATTTGTTTGACAAATTTATTGATGTAGTAGAGGGGTGAGAAGATTGCCATTAGACAAAACACTAAAAAAAGTAATGATTATAGGTTCAGGCCCAATAATCATAGGCCAGGCTGCAGAATTTGACTATTCAGGTACTCAGGCATGTAAGGCAATTAAAGAAGAAGGTATAGAGACTGTCCTTGTGAACAGTAATCCGGCAACTATAATGACAGATACAAATATAGCCGACAAAGTATATATTGAACCTTTAAATATAGAAACTTTAGAGAAAATAATAGAAAAAGAAAAACCCGATGGAGTACTGGCAGGGTTTGGAGGGCAGACAGCCCTAAATCTTGCTATGGAGCTTGAGGGTGAAGGAATACTTAAAAAGTATGGAGTAAAGTTACTAGGGGTAAATAGCGATACTATAAAAAAAGCTGAGGACAGAGAAGAGTTTAAAAAGTTGATGATTGAAATAAATGAACCGATACCTATGAGTATGACTGCAACCACAATTCATGAGTGCGAAAAGTTTGCAAAAGAATATGGATACCCCCTTATAATAAGACCTGCCTATACCCTTGGAGGAACTGGGGGAGGAATTGCAAATAACCATGAGGAACTTCTTGAAATTTGTGACAATGGAATAAAGAGTAGTCCCATAGGCCAGGTGCTCATAGAGCAGAGTGTAGCGGGGTGGAAGGAAATAGAGTATGAAGTCATAAGGGATAAAAAGGATAATTGTATTATAATTTGTAATATGGAAAATATAGATCCCGTAGGTGTCCATACGGGAGACAGTATAGTTGTAGCTCCTTCCCAGACCTTAAGAGATAAGCAATATCAAATGCTTCGGCAAGCAGCCATAAAGATTATAAGAAGCCTCAAGGTGGAAGGTGGATGCAATATACAGTTTGCTTTAGACCCTGAAAGTGAAAAGTATATAGTTATAGAAGTTAATCCAAGGGTTAGTCGTTCAAGTGCCTTGGCATCTAAAGCTGCCGGTTATCCTATAGCTAAAATAGGTGCTAAAATAGCCATAGGCTTCAGTTTGGATGAACTTAAAAATTATGTTACTAAAAATTCTAGTGCTTTTTTCGAGCCAGCATTAGATTATGTTGTGGTTAAAATACCTAAGTGGCCCTTTGACAAATTTGGAAAGGCATCAAAAACCCTTGGAACCCAGATGAAAGCTACAGGTGAAGTTATGGCAATAGGAAGGACCTTTGAAAGTGCTCTTTTAAAAGCCATAACGTGTCTTGAGGGGAAATATATTGGGCTTAGGATACCACATATAATGGTGATGGAGGATGAAGAGTTAGTATATAAGATAAGCCTATGCGATGATGAGAGGATATTTGCCATAGCAGAGGCTTTTAGACGAAAGATGTCATTAGATGAAATATGGAATATTACAAAAATAGACAAATGGTTTTTGTATGGAATAAAAAACATTGTCGATATGGAGCTGAAATTAAAAACAACAAAGGTCGACAAAAAATTTCTATTGGAAGCTATGGCAATGGGCTTTACAAATGAAGAAATATGTGACCTGATTGGTTTAGATACCAATGAACTGGAAAGTTTTAGAAAAGAACATGATATTTTTCCCGTATATAAAATGGTGGATACCTGTAGTGGTGAGTTTGAAGCAAGCACACCATACTATTATTCCTGTTATGAAGAAGAGGATGACAGTATAGTATCTGACAGGAAAAAGATATTGGTTATAGGCTCTGGACCTATTAGAATAGGTCAGGGGATAGAGTTCGACTACTGTTGTGTTCATGGAGCATGGGCAATAAAAAACGCAGGATACGAATCTATTATCATGAATAATAATCCAGAAACTGTGAGCACTGATTTTGATACGGCAGATAAATTATACTTTGAATCCCTTTATATAGATGACGTTATGAATGTAATAAGAAAGGAAAAGCCCGAAGGAGTAATTGTACAGCTGGGAGGGCAGACTTCTGTAAATCTTGCAGAAAAACTTCATAAGCTGGGAGTTAACATACTTGGGACATCCTTTGAATCAATAGATCTGGCAGAGGATAGGGATAAATTTGCTAAATTTCTAAATAAATTGGATATTCCTGTGCCTATAGGGAGAGCAGTAGTTAATACAGAGGAAGCTATAGATACAGTTGAAAAGCTTGGGTATCCAGTTATAGTAAGACCTTCCTATGTTATTGGAGGAAGAGCAATGGAAGTAGTTTATGATGAAAAGAACCTTTTGGAATATCTGAAAGAGGCAGTAAGTCTTTCAGAAGAATATCCCGTACTGATAGACAAATATGTAAAGGGTACTGAAATAGAGGTAGATGCCGTAGCCGATGGAGAAAATGTAATTATACCTGGAATAATGGAACACGTAGAAAAGACGGGAGTGCATTCGGGTGACAGCATAAGTATATATCCATATTTTACTCTTTCAAAGGAAGTAGTAGATAAACTTGTAGAATATACTAAAAAAATAGTTAGAGAGCTAAAAGTTATTGGACTCATAAATATTCAATATGTTTTTGACGGAAAGGATATTTATGTAATAGAGGTTAATCCTAGAGCATCGAGAACTGTTCCCATACTCAGTAAGGTAACGGGTATACCTATGGTAAAATTGGCCGTAGAAGTTATGTTGGGCAAGAAACTTAAAGAGTATGATTACGGTATAGATCTTATAGAAAATAAGAATCTATATGCCGTAAAGGTTCCTGTTTTTTCAATGGAAAAGATAAGTGATGTAGATATGGTCCTTGGACCAGAGATGAAATCTACAGGAGAGGTTCTCGGAATAGACAGAGATTTTGAAAAAGCTGTATACAAGGGATTTACAGCTTCAGGAATCAATGTTCCAAATAAAGGTAGCCTATATGTATCATTAAAGAATGACGATAAGGGTGAAGGATATGAGGTTGTAGAGGCCTACTTAAAAGCAGGATTTAAAATATATGCATCCGATGGAACAGCAAAAGCTTTGAAAGATAAAGGAATACAATATGAAATATTAAGCAAGGAATATGCAATTAATTATATAGCAGATAAAAAAATAGATATAGTGATAAGTACTGATTTAGAAGAAAAATCATTAGAAATTAGAAATAAAGCGGTATTGTATAAGACTATACTATTTACCTCCCTTGATACAGCAGGGCTATTCCTGAAGGCCATTAAGGTCAAAAAAGAAGGTATAGGAGTCGAGTATCTGACAGTAACAGAGTATTTGAAGGGTTAAGAACAAAGGCGTTTTCGACGCTTTGTTAGCTCTTAGTTTTTAGTCCCTAGTTCTTAGCCTTAGGGCAAAGTTTTAGGGTCAAAAAAAACAAAACCAAAATAAAGCCATAGAATTTAAATCCTATGGCTTTAAGTATGTTTATTTTTCATCTAAGTTATCTTTCATAAGTGCACGTATTGTTAATGGTAGTGCAAATAGGTTGATAAATCCTTCAGCGTCTTTCTGATTGTATACGTTATCTTCTCCAAAGGTTACGAACTCTTCGTTATATAGAGAGTATGGAGACTTTGTTCCTGCAATATTACATGTTCCCTTATAAAGTTTCAATTTAACAGTACCGGTAACTACTTCTTGAGTGCTGTCTACGAATTTATCCAGTGCTTTCTTAAGGGGAGTAAACCATAAACCATCGTAAACCAGTTGAGCATATTTTTCTGCTACGATCTTTTTAAAACTTAAAGTGGCTCTATCAAGAACAAGCTTTTCTAAAGACTTATGGGCAAAGTAAAGTACTGTTCCTCCTGGAGTTTCATAAATGCCTCGAGATTTCATACCTACAAGTCTGTTTTCCACTATGTCTATAACACCTACTCCATTGGCTCCAGCAATATCATTAAGTTTATATACCAAATCGACAGGCGAATATTTTACCCCATCAACAGCTACTGGTATACCTTTCTCAAACTCTATTTGTACATAGGTTGGATTATCTGGTGCTTTCTCAGGTGGTACACACATTTTATAAATATTGTTGTCATGCTCATTCCATGGATCCTCCAGATTACCTCCTTCGTGACTTAGATGCCAAAGGTTTCTGTCGCGACTATATATATCCTTTTTAGTAACTGGAATTGGAATATCATGTTTTAAAGCATAATCTACACAGTCTTCACGGGATTTTAGGTCCCACTCTCTCCATGGAGCTATGATTTTCATATGCGGGTTTAAAGCTTTAATAGTCACTTCAAAACGTACTTGGTCATTTCCTTTACCGGTTGCACCATGGGCAATTGCAACGGCTCCTTCTTGTTCAGCGATTTCAACTAATTTTTTAGCTATAAGTGGTCGTGCAAAGGAAGTTCCAAGCAGGTAGTCATCTTCATAAATAGCACCTGCCTTTAGTGTGGGGAAGATATAATCCGTAACGAACTCATCCTTAACATTCACTACGTATGCCTTTGACGCCCCTGTATTTAGAGCTTTCTTTTCAACCGCTTTCAAATCCTCTTCCTGGCCTACATCAACACAAACAGCAATAACATCAAAATTATGTTCTTCTTTTAACCACTTTAATATTACAGATGTGTCAAGCCCTCCTGAATAGGCTAAAACTACTTTATCCTTTTTCATAAATATGCCTCCTTTTGAATAATTATGAATTTATATGTATATTATATCAGAAAAAATAAAATAATCAACATAAATATACTTGGTTTTTTTATAAATATTCAAAAATATGACTAATAATGACCTATAAATCCGTGGAGTTAAAAGATTAGATTATTTATAAATATTCAAAAGATTATTGACAATAAATGTAGTAGTTACTATAATAATCACTATAATAATTATTCATAATATTATCATGATTATTTATAGGCATAAGGGGGATGATTTAGGATGAGAGAAAAATATTTTGACATAAAGGAAGGATTGGTAACGGGATTTCCAATCGTTATAGGTTATGTACCAATAGCTATGGCTTTTGGAATTCTGGCTAAGGCTACAGGTATTACTATGATGGATAGTTTTTTATTTTCTGCACTGGTTTATGCAGGAGCAAGTCAATTTATGGCTCTTAATTTATTAAATGCAGGTGTAGGAATTGGAGAAATTATTGTTGCTACGCTTCTTATGAATTTTCGCCATTTTTTGATGAGTGCTTCCCTTTCCACTAAAATGAGAAATAGAGAGAAAAAATGGATACCTTTAATTGCCTTTGGTGTAACCGATGAGACTTTTTCAGTAGCGTCATTTAAAAAACAGATGATTGATAAGGAATTTATTCTACCACTGCAGGCAGTGGCGTATTTTTCATGGATAGGAGGAACTTTCTTAGGATATATAGTAGGAGAGATACTACCATCGGATATAAAAAGCAGTATGGGTATAGCTCTATATGCTATGTTTGTAGCTATTTTAATCCCAGAGGCCAAAAAATCGAGTAGAGTTGCATTACTTGCGGGTTTGTCGGGAATGATGAATTTTTTATTAAATTACTTTAAAGTTTTGCCTCAAGGGTGGACTCTAGTCTTAGTTATAATCATTGTAGCTGCCTTTGGAGCCTTCGTATTTGATAGAGAGGAAGTGAAGACCATTGAATAAATATTTATTGTTGATTATCGGGATGATGATTGTGACCTATATACCGAGACTTTTTCCCTTTGTAGTAGTATACAGGGAAAAGATGCCAGCTAGGTTGTCAAAGTTTTTACAATTCATACCATGTGCTGCTTTGGGAGCTCTAATTATTCCGGGAGTATTTTCATCGATACCAGAAATGCCCCAAGCTGCAATATTTGGCATTGGATTTGCTTTTATTTATGCATGGTATAAGGGGGGTATAATAGTTCCGGTGCTGGGATCAATATTGGTAGCCTATGGAGTACTTTTAGTAAATTAACTTGCCTCGCTAGTTCCTTATAGATATCCTTCAATAATCCTCTTTTGGCTCCGTAGAAGAGCTGTTTTATATAAAAAGATTTAGAGGTAAAAATAGCTCTTCAAAGTCGCTTCAGAGGAAACATTGAAGGATATTTAAAGCTATACTGTTAGAGTAACTAGCACAAGAGGTTAAGTTAATCTTTTAAATATGTAGTGGAAAGGTGAACTGTATATGAATAATGGTACACAAATTATAGAGGACATGAAAACTTTAGGGTTTAGCGAGTATGAAGCTAAGGCATATTTAAAACTCTTGGAGGAATATCCTGTAAATGGCTATACAGTGAGTAAAAATTCTGGTATTCCAAGGTCAAGGATATATGAAGTGTTAGAGAGTTTAAAAGACAAACAAATAGTTTTTGAGCAAAAGAAAGAAAAGTCAACGTTATACCATCCCCTTGATCCTAAATTACTGGTAAAAAAATTTAAAAAACATTTCAATGAAGTATTGGATAACTTGAATGATTATACAAAGAGGATCTATTTGGAGGAACAAAGTGATAACAGATTAATTGTCATCAAGGGAAGAAAAAAAATAATGGATTTTCTGAGTATGTTGATCGTAGATTCAAAAAAGAGGATCGTTCTTTCAATATGGGAAGAAGAAATAAATGATATTTCTGACGTTCTTGATGAGGCCATAGATAGAGGAGTTATGGTTAAAGGTATATATTTCGGTAAAAACAACCGATACAAGGAATTAGCTCCCCATAGAAGAATAGAAAGATACCTTTCTGAAAAAAAGGAGAGATACATAACTGTTATAATTGACGGAGTTCATGTAGTATCGGGGGTAGTATCGAGGGGAGAAAATAGTCAGGTAACCTGGACTAAAGACGCCGGCTTTATAGAAATGAGTGAGGATTACATAGCACATGATTTGATGGTAAACCTATATTCTCAAAAGCTGTCAAATGATGAAAAAGAGAAGTATGAAAAATTTTTAGATAATGTTAGAAAAGAATATTTTGGATTTACTGAGGAGGAATTTAAAAATTTTAATAAATAAACCTAGAAAAATTTTAAAATTTATTATAAATTTTAAATATATCTAATATTTTGTTTAAAGGTAGGATTTAAAGTACAAGTGCAAATTACTTGGGGGGTAATCCAATGGAAAGGAATAAAGAATGCATTAAAATATTGTTGGTAGAAGATAATTTGCTCTACGTTAGAATTATAAATGACATGCTGACAGAGTATCAGAATATCGAGTTTTTAATAACTCACGTTGAACTTTTAAAGGATGCTTTAAACATGATTGATAAGAAAAAATTTGACGTAATTCTATTGGATTTGATATTACCGGATTCCCAAGGATTTGACACTTTTAGGAAAATAAAAAAGAGTTCTGAAGGGATACCTATAATACTTCTTACAGGAGTAAGTGATGAATCTATAGCATTAAAAGCAGTTAAAGAAGGAGCACAGGATTATCTTAATAAAAGTGAGGTTTCACCTGGGATCTTAACTAGAGCTATTCGTTATTCAATTGAACGGCAGCAATTACTTATAAAATTAAAGGAAAAATCAATACTTGATGATCTGACCGGTTTATATAACAGAAGGGGATTCTTTACATCTGCTCAAAGAGAAATAAAGAGATCTAAACGTTCTAATAAAGGTTTTTCACTAGTATTCATAGATCTGGATGGCCTAAAGTGGATTAATGATAACCTAGGACATGCTCAAGGTGATAATGCCATAATCGATACAGCAAATGTATTAAAAAGCACGTTTAGAGAATCTGACATTATAGGTAGAATTGGAGGAGATGAATTCGTAGTTATTACATTGGATACTGATTGCGAAAGTTCTGAACTGATTTTGAAGAGGCTTGAAAGAGCTATAAAAAGACACAATAGTAGAAGTAACCGACCATATAAACTATCAATTAGCGCAGGGGTTGTATATTATGATCCCAAAGATGAAATAACACTAGATGAACTTCTTTCAAGAGCTGATAAAATAATGTATAAATCAAAGGAAGAAAAGAAAAAGGTAGAGAAATTTCAAAGGTTTTAACAACGACTATTTAGAAAGTATTTCAAAACAATATAGTGTTTATTAAAAAAGCAAAACTTTTTACAATCTGTAAAGATATACATTATAGAGAAAGGAATGTAGATACCGCATGAGCGTCAAAGATGTAAAAAAATTTTTTAAGGACAAGGGACTGGATTATGAAATAATAGAGTTTGATGAAAGTACGGCGACAGTTGAATTAGCTGCCGAAGCTATTGGCGTAAAACCAGCTTTGATTGCAAAGACCATGGCATTAAGATTAAAGGATAGGGACATTCTTATAGTTACAAAGGGAGATGCCAGGATAGACAATAGAAAATATAAGGATTATTTTAAAACTAAAGCCAAGATGCTAAAATTTGATGAAGTTTTGGATATGACCGGTCATCCTGTAGGAGGGGTATGTCCCTTTGGATTAAAAAATCCTTTGGATATTTACTTGGATGTTTCATTAAAAGAATTTGATTATGTTTATCCTGCTGCAGGATCCAAAAATTCGGCAGTAAAGATAAGTCCGGACGAAATACAGAAAATAACTAATGCTGTGTGGATAGATGTATGTAAATAAAAATTGATTAAATCGATAAAAAAGTATCTACTAAAAGAGTAGATACTTTTTTGTTGATTTAATTTCAGCTTCTAGTTTTGGTTTGGTAAATTTTATGATGATTGCTTGGAGACTTTACTGAAATTAATGAGTATAATTAATAGTAAGTAAAAAAATACAAGGGGGAAATGATTAATGCTTAACTATTTAGTCCAAGGTTTTATGTTGGGACTCGCTTATGTTGCACCGATAGGTATGCAAAATCTTTATGTGATAAATACTGCAATAAGTAAAAATAAAATTAAGGCATATCAAGTGGCTCTTATAACATCTTTTTTTGATATCACCCTGGCTTTAGCCTGTTTTTATGGAATGGGAGTCTTAATGGAAAAATCCCAAACACTAAAAACAGTAGTACTGCTTTTGGGAAGCATTGCAGTAATATATATAGGGATTCATCTTCTAAGAAGTATACCTGAAGCCTCAAAAGAAGTAGATGTAAATAAAACCATAACCCGGACAATTGCAGATTGTTTTACGGTTACTTGGATGAATCCTCAGGCTTTAATAGATGGATCTTTGTTGTTAGGTGGTTTTAGAGCTTCCCTTCCAGTTGAAGCGTCAAAGATATTTATCATTGGAGTATGTTTAGCTTCTCTATCATGGTTTACAGGCGTTACAACTATAGTAAGCATTTTCAAAAATAATTTCACTAATAAGGGCATTAAGGCCGTAAATTTAATATGTGGCGCTATTATTACATATTATGGTTTAAAGCTAGCATACAATTTCATTCAAATAATAAAATAAAATCGATACTGTCTAATGAATGACAAAAGCAATATTATAGAAGAACATCAGTTGAAAGATATAACAGTAGATTAAATATTTTAATCAAATTTCAAAGGAGGATATTGTAATTTCTACAAAATTAAGTTATTGAATTTTTAGAATCTTATTTTTGATGTGCTACCACTCTATGTTCTATTTTTTAGTTAAAAATTAATTATGCAATTTTCTCATATAATAAAAAAGATTTGTATAATTATTATATTTATGATAAAATCTTAACAAACAATAAATTTACTAAATGTTTACTAGATCAAAAACAAAAAAATACTTCTCCCTATTATGCTGACATAAATCAAATTAAGCGTAATCATTGAAAAAGCTAAGCTGAAGAGATGTTAAAAAAATACTAGAAACCTCTTAAATCATCTAATGAAAATTTTATCATATAGCAATATTTTTTGAACAAAAATTTACTACAAAAACAATTTGACAGCTCACTAAAAATTTAGTAAACTTTACTTGAACGGAAAACGCTTTCAAAAAAATCTAAGAGGGGGAACTGTAAAATGAAAAAAGTATTAGCGTTATTACTTGCATTCTCACTAGTATTTTCACTGGCAGCATGTAGTTCCAAAACAGAGACAAGCAGTGGAAGTGATTCTGAGCTTCCTAAGATTGGTGTAACAATTTATAAGTTTGACGACAACTTTATGTCATTTGTACGTCGTGCCATTGAAACAAAGGCTCAAGGTAAAGCTGAACTGATTTTAAATGATTCTCAAAACAATCAGGCTACTCAAAATGAGCAAGTTGATATGATGATTGCAAAGGGTGTGAAAGCTTTAGCTATTAATTTAGTTGATCCACAGGCGGCACCTACAATTATTTCTAAAGCAAAACAAGCAGATTTACCAGTTATATTCTTTAATAAAGAACCAAGTGAAGAAGCTATGGCTTCCTATGACAAGGTTTGGTATGTAGGTACTACTTCATCTGAATCAGGAGTAATCCAAGGTAAGTTAATAGCTGATGCTTGGAAAGAACATCCTGAGTGGGATAAAAATGGAGATGGCAAAATCCAATATGTACTATTAAAAGGAGAACCAGGACATCCTGATGCTGAAGCACGTACTAAGTATTCTGTAGAAACTGTTGTAGCTGAAGGAATTGAAGTTGAACAGTTAGAGCTTCAAACAGGTATGTGGGATACTGTTAAAGGTAAAGAATTAATGGATGCATGGCTATCTAAACATGGTGATGCTATTGAATTTGTAATTGCTAATAATGATGCGATGGCATTAGGTGCTCTTCAATCATTGAAAGCAAATGGATATTTTGAAGGAGACAAGTTCATGCCTGTAGTTGGTGTGGATGCTATACCTGATGCGTTAGAGCAAATAAAAGATGGTTTAATGGTGGGTACAGTACTGAATGATGCTAAGAACCAAGGTGGAGCTACATTTGACCTAGCCTTTAACGTTGCTAATGGAAAAGACCCACTAGCAGGTACAGAGTGGAAATTGGATGATAAGAAAGCTGTACGTGTACCATATATAGCAATCACACAAGATAACATAGAAGTAGCTGAAGAAGCTTACAAGTAAACCTCTTTATTCAAAGATAAATTATTAGCAGCTAACAATGTTGACAAGGATGCATCCGCATCCTTGTTTGCTTAGATAGACAATAGAATGGGGTGAAAACCTATGAGTAACAATGCAGAGTTAAAAAGAAAAGAAAAGTATCTACTAGAGATGATTAATATTACTAAAGAGTTCCCTGGGGTTAAAGCACTGGATGGTGTGCAATTTAAAGTACGACCAGGTACTGTACATGCACTGATGGGGGAAAATGGTGCTGGAAAATCTACACTCATGAAATGTTTATTTGGTATTTATAAAAAAGATGGAGGTAGAATCCTGCTAGACGGTAAAGAAGTAGATTTTCAATCATCAAGGGAAGCACTAGATAATGGCGTTTCAATGGTCCATCAGGAATTGAATCAGGTTCAAACAACTAGAGTAATGGATAACATATGGCTTGGACGTTTTCCTAAAAAAGGACTTTTTATTGATGAAGAGAAAATGTATAATGATACATTAAGAATTTTTAAGGATTTAGATATTCCCATAGATCCCCGTGAAAAGGTTGAAAATCTAACGGTATCAGAAAGTCAGATGGTGGAAATTGCTAAAGCTGTTTCCTATGACTCAAAAATAATTGTTATGGACGAACCAACATCATCGTTAACAGAAAAGGAAGTTAATCATTTATTTAAGATAATTGGAGCACTTAGAGACAAAGGTGCAGGAATTATATATATTTCCCACAAAATGGCAGAAATCAAACAGATTGCAGATGAAGTTACAATAATGCGTGACGGTCAATGGATTGCAACTGAGAATATTGACGATATAACAACCGATGAAATTATTAATTTAATGGTTGGACGTGACTTGACTCATCGTTTCCCACCAAAGACAAATAAGCCTGGTGATGTAATCCTAGAAGTAAATAATCTAACCGCTACTTATCAACCATCTATTAAAGACGTTTCATTTAAACTAAGAAAAGGCGAAATTTTAGGAATAGCTGGACTGGTAGGGGCAAAAAGAACTGAGCTTGTCGAAACTATTTTCGGCATAAGACATATACAATCCGGAAGTATACTTCTACATGGTAAAGAAATAAATAACAAAAATCCACACGCTGCAATAAAAAATGGATTTGCCCTTGTTACAGAAGAACGTCGTGCAACAGGTATATTTTCTGTTTTGAATGTTAGATTTAACACTTTTATTGCTAATATAGACAAATATATTAAAAAAAATAAATTATTAGATGAAGAACAGATAATAAAAGATACTAACTGGGTTATCAATAGTATGAGAGTAAAAACTCCATCCCACAAAACTTTAATTAGTTCACTATCAGGTGGAAATCAACAAAAAGTCATTATCGGACGTTGGTTGCTGACTGAACCTGAAATATTACTACTTGATGAACCGACACGAGGTATTGATGTTGGAGCAAAGTATGAAATCTATCAGTTAATGGTTGATTTAGCCAATAAAGGAAAAGGAGTTATTATGGTATCTTCGGAGATGGCCGAATTATTAGGGGTAACTGATAGAATATTGGTTATGAGTAATGGAAGAGTAGCAGGTATTGTAAATACAAAAGAAACAACTCAAGAAGAAATTCTAAAACTATCAGCAAAGTTTTTATAGGATAAGGAGTGAAAAAAGTGTTCAGCTCAATTTCTGAAAAGATGAAAGATTTAAATAAAAAAGATGTACTAACATGGATGATGAATAATGCAATTTTCTTCGTGCTTATTGGATTACTTATAGTCATTATTTCAGTTTCACCAGACTTTGTATCAATGAGGAACTTTAGAAATATCTTGGCCCAAGCATCAACACGTGTTATTTTTGCTCTTGGTGTAGGAAGTATTATTGTTGCTAAAGGTACAGATCTTTCTTTAGGACGTCAGGTAGGGCTAGCTGCTGTAATATCTGCTTCACTTTTACAGGCGCCTGATTATGCCTACAGAATGTATCCGGATTTACCACAGTTACCAATTATTCTACCTATATTAATCGTTATGATTGTTACTGGGTTTTTTAGTTTCATTAATGGATTTATAGTTTCTAAATTTAAAGTTGATCCTTTTATTGCTACATTGGGAATGATGATTATTGTTTATGGCGTAAACTCAATCTATTTTGACCGTCCTCCCTACGGAGCACAGCCTATTGGTGGATTAGATCCTAGATTTACAAAATTTGCACAAGGTTTCATTGACCTTGGAGGATTTAAAATCCCATATCTCGTAATTTATGCAACAATTATTACTATTTTTATGTGGATATTATGGAATAAAACAAAATTTGGTAAAAACATATTTGCAATTGGTGGTAATGAAGAAGCCGCTATTGTATCGGGTGTAAATGTAGTTAAATACCTATTAATGGTTTATACCCTTGCAGGATTTTTATATGGATTTGGTGGTTCATTAGAAGCAGCTCGTATCGGTAGTGCCACTAACAACACAGGTAATATGTATGAGCTTGATGCTATCGCTGCATGTATAGTTGGAGGTTTATCATTTTCAGGTGGTGTTGGTAGTATTGCAGGTATAGTAACTGGAGTATTAATATTCCAAGTTATTGCATACGGTCTATCATTTATTGGCGTGAACCCATATATGCAGTTTATCGTTAAAGGTCTGATTATCATTATAGCAGTAGCTATCGATTCACGTAAACATATCAAGAAAAAATAGAATGTTATAATATGCAGAAATTTTTATATACAACTTTTTAGTTAGAGGTGTCCACTATGAATTTAGATAATCTAGTAAATGACTTTAAGAAAGTTTTTGGAACTAAAGAAGGAATTCGCACATTCTTTGCACCGGGTCGAGTTAATTTAATAGGTGAACATACAGACTATAATGGTGGTCACGTTTTCCCCTGTGCTCTAGACCTTGGCACTTATGCTATTGCATGTAAAAGAGACGATTCGAAAATTAGATTGTACTCTAGAAACTTCGAAGATTTAGGTATTATTGAAGCAGATGTTTCTCATCTAGTTTACGATAAGAAGCACGATTGGGCCAATTACCCAAAGGGTGTTGTAAAAATGTTTAAGGATGCAGGATATAAAATTCAAACAGGATTTGAGGTTTTATTCTTTGGTAATATTCCAAATGGAGCAGGTTTATCTTCCAGTGCATCTATCGAATTAGCTACCAGTATACTTTTGAAAGGTTTGTTCAACTTAGATATTGATATGATTGAAATGGTCAAATTAAGTCAAAAATCAGAAAATGAATTTATCGGTGTGAATTGCGGTATTATGGATCAGTTTGCAATTGGTATGGGAAAAAAAGATCATGCTATTTTATTAGATGCTAATACTTTAAAGTATGAATATGCTCCAGTAAAATTGGATGGGATTTCTATTGTTATTGCCAACACAAATAAACGCCGCGGCTTAGCTGCTTCAAAGTATAATGAGAGGCGAAGTGAATGTGAAAATGCACTAAAAAAACTACAGGAAAAACTCAATATTTCTTCTCTAGGCGATTTATCTGAAGAAAGGTTTGAGGCAAATAAATATTTAATTAAAAATGAGATTGAAAGAAGACGTGCAAAACATGCTGTATACGAGAACCAGCGAACTATTAAAGCTACAAAGGCACTGAATGATGGAAATATAGAGCTTTTTGGAAAATTAATGAACGAATCTCATATTTCGTTGCGTGATGATTATGAAGTTACTTGTAGTGAATTAGACATTTTAGTAGAATCATCATGGAAAAATGGCGCTATTGGAGCCAGGATGACTGGAGCTGGATTTGGTGGATGTGCAGTAAATCTCGTGCCAGATAATAAGCTGACAGAGTTTATTGAAAAGGTTGGCAAAGAATACGAAGAAAAAATTGGATATGAAGCTGATTTTTATGTAGTTTCTATTGGTGACGGAGCCAGAGAAATTTAGTATAGTATAATAAGAGGTGGTTTTGCCCTTTGCAATTTTATAAAACTGCCTCTTATTTTATAGTATAGAAATTTAAACATTTTTGGCAAGAAACTACAAACTACTTCTAGTAAGGTATTGGGAAGGGTAGCTTGTAACTAATAGCTGATAGCTTATGGAAAACAGGTAAAGGTTAACAGGAAAGACCCCAAAGAATGGATTGAATTTGCTAAGAGCTAACAAAGTGCTATAGGCATCTTTGTTCTATTTTAAAAGGAGGGAATGGTATGGCAGTTTTAGTATGTGGTGGTGCAGGTTATATAGGTTCACACTGTGTATATGCCCTAATTGATAAGAAGGAAGAGGTAATCGTTGTAGATAATCTGCAAACAGGACATCTTAATGCAGTACATGAGGATGCAAAATTTTATCAGGGTGATATTAAAGATAAAGAGTTTTTAAATAAGGTCTTTAAGGAAAATGAGATAGATTCAGTAATACATTTTGCAGCAAATTCATTAGTTGGAATAAGTATGAAGGAGCCTTTAAACTACTACAATAATAATGTATATGGCTCGCAGGTTTTATTGGAGACAATGAACAAGCACGGCGTAAATAAAATTGTATTTTCATCTACAGCGGCGACCTATGGAGAACCGGAAAATATTCCGATTTTAGAAACTGATAAAACGGAGCCCACTAACCCTTATGGTGAGACTAAGTTAGCTGTAGAAAAAATGATGAAGTGGGCTGATAAGGCACATAATATCAAATATATTTCACTAAGATACTTTAATGTGGCAGGAGCCCATGAAAGTGCTGTAATAGGTGAGGATCATGATCCTGAAACACATTTGATTCCATTGATATTGCAAGTTCCCCTTGGCAAACGTAAGCACATTTCAATTTTCGGTGACGATTATGATACCCCCGACGGTACATGCGTTAGAGATTATATCCATGTAATGGATTTAGTAGATGCCCACATTCTTGCTTTAAATAAATTGCGTGAAGGTGGAGACAGCTCAGTATACAACTTAGGTAATGGAGAAGGATTCTCAGTAAAGGAAATGATAGAAGCAGCAAGAAAAGTAACAGGACATCCGATACCAGCAGTTATAGGAGAAAGAAGACCAGGAGATCCATCAAAACTCATAGCTTCAAGCAAAAAAGCGCAGGAAGAATTAGATTGGAAACCGAATTTTACGAGTATTGAGGATATAATAGCGTCGGCATGGAAATGGCATAAAAAGAACCCAAATGGATTTAAGGAGTAAGGGGTGATTAAGTAGTGAATATCTTCAAAGAAATAAAACGTTTGATTAACTATGGAATAAATAAGGGATTGATATATAAAGAAGATGAAATCTATGTTAGAAATAAAATTTTGGAAATTTTAAAGTTGGATGAATATGAAGATGCAGAAGTGGAAAAAGAAGATTTAGAAAATCCTCAGAAAATTTTAGATAATATTTTAGACTATGCCTATGAAAAGGGAGTATTGGAGCACAATACAGTGACATATCGCGACCTTCTTGATACAAAAATTATGGACTGTTTTATTTCTAGACCAAGTGAAATAATAAGAAGGTTTTATGAAGATTATAAAAAATCTCCTAAACTGGCAACGGAAAATTATTATAATATGTCAAGGGCATCAAACTATATCAGAACTGAACGAACAAATAAAAATTTAAGATGGAAAACTAAAACCAACTTTGGTGAGCTTGATATTACAATAAACCTTTCAAAGCCAGAGAAAGATCCAAAGGCTATAACAGCGGCAAAAAGCTTAAAATCATCTTCATATCCAAAATGCTTATTATGTAAAGAAAATGAAGGTTATGCAGGCCGCATTAATCATCCGGCAAGACATAATCATAGAGTAATACCAGTGGAACTAGGTAATGAAGAATGGTTTTTACAATTCTCTCCCTATGTATACTATAATGAACATGCAATTATCTTTAAAGGTAGTCATGATCCAATGAAAATTACAAAGACTACCTTTGAAAGATTATTAGAATTTATAGAAAAATTTCCTCATTATTTTATCGGATCAAATGCTGACTTACCCATCGTAGGTGGCTCTATTTTATCCCACGATCACTTTCAAGGTGGAAACTATAGATTTCCAATGGAAAAGGCTCCTATACTAAAAAAAATAAGTATAAAAGGATTTGAAGATGTAGAGGTAGGCATTGTTAAGTGGCCCTTATCAGTTATACGAATAAGAAGTGAAAAAAGAAACAGATTGGCTGAACTGGGCGAAAAAATCCTCGATGCATGGAGAGGGTATAGTGATGAAAGCGTAGAAATTTTATCCCATACAAATGGTGAACCCCACAATACCATTACACCCATTGCAAGATACAAAAATAATAAATTCGAGCTGGACCTGGTACTTCGAAACAATAGAACCAGTGATGAACATCCTATGGGAATATTTCATCCCCACAGCGATGTCCATAACATAAAAAAGGAAAATATCGGATTGATTGAGGTCATGGGCCTTGCCGTATTACCTGCAAGATTGAAAAATGAGTTGGAGTTACTAAAAGGATGTCTCATGGGAAACCAAAATATTGACGAGTATGAAGAATTGGAAAAGCACAGAGAGTGGTATAATTATTTAAAAAATAAGTATAAAGATGCCAACTTAGACTTTGATAAAATATTAAAATTAGAAGTGGGTAAGGTTTTTGAAAGAATATTAACAGATGCTGGTGTATTTAAACAGAACAGTGAAGGGCTCAAAGCCTTTGAACGATTTGCTAATTCTGTGCAGTAGGTGACGTATATGTATTGGATTGAGAAGGTTTTTAATAAAGACGACAAAGAAGCTGAATTAGTAACTATAAAAAATAAGAATGACATGGAGGTTAAGCTTCTAAATTATGGCGCAACTATAGTAGAAATGTTGGTTCCTGATAGAGATGGTAATGTGGAAAATATAGTATTGACCTATGAAAATATAGAAGACTATATAGAAAACCAGCCATACTTTGGTGCAACAGTCGGAAGAACATCAGGTCGTATTGCAAATGGCAAATTTATATTGGATGGCAAGGTATATGAGTTAAATAAAAATTATGGAATAAATCAGGGCCATGGTGGACAGAAGGGATTTAGTTTTAGATTTTGGGACTACAAAATAGTAGAAAAAGAAAGTGAAACAGTAGTAGAATTTGCATATTTAAGTAAAGATATGGAGGAAAATTATCCCGGAAACTTAAACGTAAAAGTTATTTACACTTTAACTAGTAGCAATGAATTTATAATTGAATATGAAGCTACAACCGACAAAAGGACGATATGTAACTTAACAAATCATTCATATTTTAACTTATCTGGCAATTATAAAAGGAAAATAACTGAGCAGTATTTAAAAGTTAAGGCATCAAACTATTTGGAATTAAATGGGAATCAAATTCCTACAGGCAGACTTATTAATGTAGAGAATACTCCTATGAATTTTAAGGAATATAAATTAATTGGCAGGGATATAGACAGCGATTATGAACAGCTCTCTATGGTAAATGGATATGACCATACATGGGTTTTAGATGAAGGAGAAGACCAGATTGAAATGTATGATGAATTAAGTGGCAGAAAAATGATTATTACTACCACTTATCCCAGCGTAGTAATTTATAGTTATAACTTTCCAAATAATGAAAAGTTGAAATATGGCAGGATAGGAAGTAAATATGATGGTATTTGTTTTGAAACCCAATATGAGCCTGATGGGATTAATAATGCAAATTTGAATTCAGCTGTTTTAGATGCAGGAGAGAAGTATTATGAAAGAACTGTTTTGAAGTTTAGGACTTGCTAGGAGGGATCGTAGTGTATCTAGGCGTAGATTACTACCCGGAACATTGGGATGTAAGTATGATAGACGAAGATATGCAGCGTATGAAGGAGATGGGAGTAAATATTATTCGCATTGGTGAATTTGCGTGGCATCTTATGGAAAAAAAAGAAGGAGAGTATGACTTTTCATACTTTGATATGGTAATAAGAAAAGCCCAAAAATACGATTTGAAAGTTATATTCGGTACGCCAACGGCCACTTTTCCCGCATGGCTTGCAAAAAAACATCCGTCAATTTTATCTAAGGATGAGTACGGTCATACCAGAGTATTTGGCGGTAGAAGGCAATATTGTTACAATTCTGAGGTCTATCGTGAATACACAAAAAAAATTGTACAAAAGTTAGTTAATCATTACAAAGATGAAGAGTCAATTATAGTTTGGCAGATTGATAATGAATTTGGTCATGAAGGGAGTGACATGTGCTTTTGTGAGCAGTGTCACTTAAAATTTAGAGAATTTTTACAGGAAAAATATAAAGATATAAATAATCTCAATGAAGTATATGGAACAATTTTTTGGGGCCAGACCTATAATGACTTTGATGAAATTCCACTTCCTCAACCAACTATTACTACCCATAATCCTACTTTAAGATTAGACTGGGCAAGATTTAGATCCTACTCAATCAATGATTATGCCAAAATGCAAATTAATTTAGTAAGGGAATTAAAGGGGAAGCACCAAAAAATCACCCATAATTTTTACGGAGGATTCTTTGAAAAGGCATACGACCAGAATGTGATGTCTGAGGATTTGGACTTTGTTTCTTATGACAATTATCCTGTATGGGGTGGATTAAGGGAACCTTTAAAGCCAGGGCATATTGCCATGACCCATGATTATGTTCGAGGCCTCAAAAACAAAAATTATTGGATAGTTGAAGAGTTAATGGGAGCCCAGGGTCATAATGTAATAGGATACTTGCCCCGACCAAATCAGGCTAAAATGTGGGCTTATCAGGCTATGGCACATGGATGTGAGAATATGTTGTTTTTTAGATGGCGAGGAATGACCCGGGGAGCAGAACAATTCTGTTTGGGTATTATTGATCATGACAATGAAGATGGTCGTAAATTTAAAGAAGTTCAGTCCTTTATGAAAGATGTCATAAAATACGAAGAGGTTATAAAGAGTGAGATAAAATCAGATATAGCCGTTTTATATGACTACGATAATATATGGTCCTGGCATTACCAGCAACAATCATCCCAGTTTAATTTTACGGATGAATTAGTTCGTCTGTATACGCCTTTTTATAATTTAAATACTAATATTGATGTAATAAGCACTAGTAAAGACTTTTTCAAATATAAAGTATTAGTTGTACCGGTTATGAAGATTATCGATGAAAAATTAGGAAGACGGTTTGAAGAGTTCCTTCAAAAAGGCGGTACGATAATATTTTCCTTCAGAAGTGGTATTAAAGATAGAGATAATAATATTAATTTTGAAGAGGTATTCCCTTGCAAAGTTAGAAAGATAGCGGGAATTAAAATTAAGGAAGCAGAAGCTTTGCAAAAGGGGCAGGAAGTTGAAATTATTGGACTTAATAAATATAATGGTAAAAAAGGAAAGTGTAGCGTTTGGCGTGATTTAATTATTCCTGAAACTGCTAGGGTGTTGTATAGATATAATGATAAGTTTTATAAGGAAAATGCATGTATTACTGAAAATAAGTATGGTAAAGGTAAAGTTTATTACGTAGGTGGCGGGATAGATATCAAAATATTAAATGATATAGCAAAAGAGATTGTAGTAGAAAATAATATCCGCTATATTGAATCACCTGAAGGTTTAGAAGTATATATAAGAGACTATAATAATGAAGAGTGGTTATTTATAAACAACCATACCGATGAAGATATAGAGTTTAATGGAATTATTATTGAACCCTATGGAAGTGAGATAGTAAAAAGATGTGTATAAGAAATATATTTTGAAAGGAAGAATTTTATGGCTACTTTAAAAGACATAGCAAAACTAGCTGGAGTTTCACCTGCTACAGTATCCCGAGTATTAAACTGTGATAATAGTCTTTCTGTAGCTGATGAGACCAAAAAAAGAATTTTTGAAGTAGCGGCAGAATTAGATTATAAAACCGTTAAGCAAAGAAATAAAAATCCAGATAGAAGACTAAAGGTTGGGGTTATACACTGGTATTCACAAAAACAAGAGTTAGAAGATCCCTATTATTACACCATAAGAAAAGGTGTTGAAGAAGAATGTTTCGATAAAAAAATTGAAGTGACAACAGTTTTCAGAAATGACGATAGTTCTATGATAAACAAGTTAAATGATTTGGATGGCGCCATAGCTATAGGTAAATTTAGCAAGGAAGACCTTAAAGAGTTCTCAATGTATTTTTCTAATATCGTATTTGTAGATTCTTCCCCAGATGAAAAAAAATATGATTCAGTAGTGATTGATTTTAAGAAGGCTATGCTAGAGGTGTTAGAACATTTATTAAATCTTGGACATAGTAAAATAGGATTTATTGGTGGAAGAGAATGTATAGGTAGAAATAGAGAACCTATAGATGATGAGCGTGAAATAGCATACCACAAATTTATGAAGAATAGGGAAATATATGACCCTGATTGTGTCTATATCGGCAGATTTATAGCTGAAGACGGATATAATCTAATGAAAAAAGCTATTGAAAAGGGTAATCTACCTACGGCATTTTTTGTAGCAAGCGATACTATGGCAATAGGGGCTATTAAAGCATTATACGAATCAAATATCAATGTGCCAGGTGATGTATGTATTATTGGTTTTAATGATATTCCCACTGCCAAATATTTTGTTCCGCCATTAAGTACCGTTAAAGTATATACTGAGTTTATGGGTGCTACAGCGGTAGGATTATTACTTGAGCGGATTAATGAAAATAGAGAAATTCCTAAAAAAGTTGTTGTACCCACTAAATTGATAATAAGGGAAAGTTGTAAGTAGCGATTAAATAAATAAAAGATACTATAGCTTTGAAGCTATAGTATCTTTTATTTATTATGGATATATAATCCTAACTTTCTAATTAATATCTTTGGTCTCTTTGCTTTATTCCCTTTAGTTTTTCATCACTATGCTTTAGAAAATTAGATAACATATTTTCAAATGATTCCTTTGGCTTTGCCTTAGTACGGTTTTTGCTTCTTTTATCGTATGATGATTTTTTGTTAACTTGTTTTATGGACAGTTCTATTTTATTATCGTCTTTGATTTTAAGAACTTTTACTTTTAGCTTTTGACCTTCTTTTAAATAATCATTAATATCCTTTACATAATCATCGGCTATCTCAGAAATATGACAAAGACCTGTCCTTTCATCAGAAAGCTTTATAAAAGCTCCAAATTTAGTAATACCTGAAACTATACCTTCAACTATCTCTCCACTTTTTAATGACATTAAATAAATTTTCCTCCTTATATTTTTAACTTAATTACTATTATAGTGTAGTTTAGGGATAATGTAAACCTAGGCTATGAATATAATAACAAATTTTTAACAAAATGCTTATATTTTATCTACTACATATAATCTTGTATCTTTTTTCTTATTACTACTGGAATGTAGAAGAGCTGTTTTAATATAAAACATTTAGAGGTAAAAACAGCTCTTCAAAGTCGCTTAAGAGGAAATATTGAAGGATTTTTAAATCTGTGTTATTAGATTAACTGGGACAAGCAGTTAATTTAACTTTTGTTTAATCTATTGAAACACTCTACGTAGTCCCTCTGATAACAAATCTGCTAATATTACAAGTAATATGTAGCATATTAAAAGTAGAGCTACTTCAGTGTAATGAAACCAACTCATGCTGAGTTTGAATTGTTGACCTAAGCCATCGGCACCTACAAATCCTACGACGATAGTTGTACGAATAATTACCTCCCAGCGATACAAAATAAAAGTAATAAACTTCGGTGTTACCATTGGCAGTACGCCATAGATGAGAATTTGGCCTGTTGAGGCACCACTAGATGATAAATTTCTGATAGGTTTTAAGTCCAAATCTTCTACCACTTCGGCACATAACTTACCTAGTATTCCAAAGTTGTGGAGAGCTAAAGCTATAGCTCCTGGAAGAATGCCTGGTTTAAAAATAAAAACTATAATCATAGCCCAAATCAGTTCAGGCACGGCTCTAGAGAATATATACAGACAACGAATCACTCCAAATAAAATCCAGTTATACCATTTGTTTGACATGGTTAATGTGCTATCGGCTGCATTCCTTGCAGCAGGTATTACAGTAATTATCATACCTATGGCTGCAAATCCTATAGCCATAATACTCATTACTAAGGTCTTATAGGTAAGCTGCAAAGCATTTTTCCAGGCTTCAACATCTTTAAATGCCGGATTTTTATTTCCAATACCAGTTAAATCTCTTAAAAACTTTTTTGCATGAAATATATTTTTATTGGAAAATAGATTAAAAAAATCTGCTTTTTCCACATTAATTATAAACATCCATGAGGCAATAATTAGTATAAAAATCATTAAAAAGGAGAACCTAATAAAGTCAAATTTCCATTTCATTCTACCAACCTCTTTCGAAGTAAGTTGCTCCAAAGGTCAATGATTACCACCAGTCCTATTAAAAAGAACATAAATGTCCAAACCTCATCATACTCTAAATCGGCTAATGATAAATGGATTTGATATCCTAAACCCCCTAAGCCTACAAAGCTCATAATGGCTGAAGAACGAATGGCACATTCAAACCTATACATTGCATAACTAATCATATCTCCCATGGCAAGAGGTAAATAACCATAAAATAAGGCCTGTAGCTTCGAAGCTCCACTTGATTTCAGAGCCTCAATAGGTTCCTTCGGAACATCATTGATTATGTCTGCAAAAATTCGGCCTAATGTGCCACCATAGGGAATAGCTAAGGCCAAAATTGCAGCAAAGGGCGATAAACCAATGGCAGCCACGAATAACCATGCCCAGATCAGTTCATGAATAGCACGCATAAAACCCAATAATCCTCTAAAAAAGCTCATTGAAAATAGAGTGGTCATCTTACCTGCAGATATAACACCGGATGCCATAATTCCAAAAACAAAAGCAATAAGGATTGCTATTGTCATGCCAGCCACTGCGTATGTCAAGGTTGTCCATGATGAAGTTATGGCAAGATTTAATATTTCAGGAGATAAATCGGGATGAAAAAAACCATAGGCGATTTGAAGTATAGTAACTCCTCCTCCCGAATGAAAAAGGTTCGTTCCCCACTCCACAGATAATAAGCTCCAGAAAAAAACTAGGATAAGTCCCAGTGTTAGGAATGTTCTTTTATGAAGGTCGATGGAGTGCCTAAGATCTCTCATTTTATTTCAACTCCTCTAAATTATAAAGAGTGAATAAGTCCGCATCAGTTATTTTTTCTACCGGAAGGTCAAAGCATATTTTACCTTCCCTTAATCCGATTATTCGTGTAAAGAATCTTTTAGCATATTCTACGGAATGAAGACTGGCTATAAGAGTTTGATTTTCCTCCTTAACTAATTTAATGAGCATTGATAAAATATCTTCAGCACGGGATGGGTCTAAAGAAGATACGGGTTCATCGGCTAGAATTATTTCGGGATTTTGGACCAGTAACCTAGCTAATGCCACCCGCTGCTGTTCTCCGCCTGACAGATTGGAAGTTTTTTCATAGATTTTATTTGGTATACCTACTCTGTCCAGAGATTTGATAGCAAGCTCCTTATCTTGGGGAAGAATCAATGATAAAAGAGATTTAAAAAAACCCCATTCGCCTAATCGTCCTGCTAAAACATTATGAATTACCGGTAGCTGCCCCACTAAGTCAAACTGCTGACGAATAATTCCTATTTTACGGGAAAGTTGCTTACCTGTAGTATACTTATAACTAGGTATACCATCTATTAGTAATGAACCTTTATCAGGCTTAACGGTATTGGCTAGAATATTTAACAAAGTGGTTTTTCCTGCGCCGCTTGGACCCACTAGAGCAACTGTTTCTCCTTTTTTTATACTAAAAGAAAGGGAAGATAGTGCTGACATCTTCCCAAAGTTTTTTGATATTTCTCTTAACTCAAGTATTTTTTTTGCTTGCATATACGTTCACCTACTACTTAATTATACCTAATTTTTTTGCAACGGATTTAATGGCTTCATAGTTTTCATTTTTGGTTTCAATGAATCTATCAGCCTGGAAAAGCTCCATGATTTCACTTTTTTCGCTACCAAAGGAAAGTAGAGCCTGCTTTACCTTTTCTTTAGTTCCAACGCCAAATATCTCATCAACATTGTTAATTGTCCAGTTGTAGTCATAATAAGGTGGTGTTCTGTAAAAAACCTTTACTTTATTTAAATCCACCTTGCCTTCATTTACAGCACTCTCCCATACAGCCTCATTTAAGGCTCCAGCCTGGAAAGCTCCAGATTCTACAAGTTTCCAAGTTTTATCATGAGAACCAGAGAAGTTTGGCTTCCCATTAAAATCTTTATCAGGATCGATACCTGCCTTGATCAAAAAATATCGAGGCATTAAGTGGCCGGAGGTAGAGTTTTCACTACCAAAGGTAAAGGTTAATCCCTTTAAATTTTCCAGCTTTTCGATATTTAAATCCTTTTGAACTATGAAAACAGAATGAAACTGCTCATCTCTAGGTCTTTGAGCAATGGCTTCTGAACCGGGAACTGCACTTCTTGCCTGAACTCCTGTAAGACCACCGAACCAACCTAGATGAATATCTCCCCGTTGAAAAGCTGTTACCAAAGCTGCATAATCAATAGTAGGAACATACTCTACCTGTAGGCCTGTCTTTTCACCAATATATTTTGCTAACTCTTCAAAACGTCTGTTTAATTTTGAAGCATTTTGATCGGGTATGGCTCCAATTTTAAATACTGGTTTTTCCTTTTGATTTGCTCCTGCATAATTTTCTTTCTGTGAGCAAGCAGTTAAAGAAATTATAATAAGTGCTATTAATAAATATGCTACTATTTTTTTCATGATAGGATAGCCTCCTCTATAATAATAATTATTATTAGTCGAAATGACATTTTTATTATATAGTTTTCCGATGGGAATTGTAAAATAAAGTTTTTCAATAAAACTTTTTTATCTATAAGATTTTATTATAGAGATAGATGATTGTTCTATGTATTAATTGCATTGACAATGTTTTTGCTGTTGAAGATCCTAAAACAACTAGAATTGGATACTGTTGCTTGATGGAAAAACTAGGTGAAGTCTTTGGCATTGGAGTTTATTTAGGAAATGATAAGTTAACTTAACTCGCCTCGCTAGTTCCTTATAGATATCCTTCAATAATCCTCTTTTGGCTCTGTAGAAGAGCTGTTTTATATAAAAAGATTTAGAGGTAAAAACAGCTCTTCAAAGTTGCTTCGGAGGAAACATTGAAGGATATTTAAAGTTATACTGTTAGAGTAACTAGCCCAAGAGGTTAACTTTAGTACATATTGATACCATAATATACTCTAGATATTTCTAAACAAATACGAATTATTATATAGTTAAACTCATAAAAATATGAAACGTGACGAACTAATTTTAAAATTATTGACACAATGCTATGAAAATGATATTATAAACGTACGCAATATTAATAATAAATTCATTGAAAGGAAATCACATGACTGGCGGAAGTGGAATTGACCACATGGAGTGTGATTTTAAAATATGCCGACCGCCTGGGCTCCAAGTCCGGGCGGTCTGTTTTTTGTTGAATCCCGGGCTTGGCTAAGAAAGTCGAGGAGGGATTTTTGTGTTTAAAAAAGAATGGGCAGGATTCAATGAAGGAAATTGGACTAAAGAAGTAGACGTTAGGGATTTTATTCAAAAGAATTATACACCCTATGAAGGAGATGAAAGTTTTTTAACGGGAAAATCTGAAAGAACGGAAAAATTGTGGAATACCTGCAAAAAACTTCTTTCAAAGGAACTTGAAAAGGGAGTTCTCAGTATTGATACAAAAAGCGTTTCTGGAATAAATAGATTTGCTCCAGGTTATATAGATAAAGAAAATGAGGTTATAGTGGGGCTACAGACAGATAAGCCCTTAAAGAGGATGATTAACCCCTATGGCGGTATAAGAATGGTAGAATCTGCACTAGAAGCATATGGATATGAAATGAATAGTAAAATAAATGAAATTTTTAAAAATTATAGAAAAACCCATAACGATGGAGTTTTTGACGTATATACAGAAGAGATGAAGAAAGCCAGAACTGCAGGGCTATTAACGGGTCTACCTGACGCCTACGGACGAGGAAGAATAATAGGGGATTATAGAAGGATACCTTTATATGGAGTAGATTTCCTAATAGAACAAAAAAATAAAGATTATCGAAGTTTAAAGGGACCAATGGACGATGATTTAATAAAGCTGAGAGAAGAAGTAAAGGAGCAAATACGTGCATTAAATGAAATGAAAGATATGGCTAAGTCATATGGTTTCGATATTTCTAGGCCGGCTAAAAATGCAAATGAAGCCCTTCAGTTTTTATATTTTGGCTATTTAGCAGGAGTAAAGGAAAACAACGGTGCAGCTATGTCCTTAGGAAGGATAAGTACTTTTATCGATATATATTTAGAAAGAGATTTGAATAATGAAGTAATAACAGAAGTGGAAGCCCAGGAATTAATAGACCAGTTTGTCATAAAGCTTAGAATGGTAAGACACTTGAGAACACCGGAATACAACGAGCTCTTTGCTGGAGATCCCAACTGGATTACGGAATCTATAGGAGGTATGGGGATAAATGGAAAGACCTTGGTTACAAAGACTTCCTTTAGATTTTTGCATACTTTAACAAATCTAGGTCCTGCACCAGAGCCTAATATGACGGTTCTATGGTCTGAAAAACTTCCCGAAAACTTTAAAAAATATTGCAGTAGGATGTCAATGGAAAGCAGTTCTATTCAATATGAAAATGACGATATTATGAGAAATATTTATGGAGATGACTACGGTATAGCTTGTTGTGTTTCTGCCATGGAAATTGGTAAACAGATGCAGTTTTTCGGAGCACGGTGTAACCTGGCGAAAGCCCTTTTGTATGGAATCAACGGTGGGATAGATGAAAAAAAAGGGATATTAGTAGTGCCTGAAATAGAAAAAATTGAAGATGAAATATTAGATTATGACAAGGTTAAGGAAAATTATTATAAGGTTTTAGAATATGTGGCTGATCTCTATGTAAACACCATGAATATAATACATTATATGCATGATAAATATGCCTATGAGGCAGGGCTTATGGCTCTCCACGATACGAAGGTCGGAAGATTTATGGCCTTTGGAGTAGCAGGACTATCTGTAGTTGCCGATTCTCTAAGTGCAATTAAGTATGCAAAGGTTAGACCTATAAGAAGGAACGGAATAGTAGTAGATTTTGAGATTGAAGGAGATTTTCCCAAATATGGAAACGATGATGACCGGGTAGACTATATAGCGGTAGAGATATTAAAAAAATTCATTAAAGAGCTTGAAAAACATAAAACCTATAGAAAGGCAAAGCATACATTATCAGTACTGACAATTACTTCAAATGTGGTTTACGGTAAAAAGACAGGTTCTACACCTGATGGAAGAAAGGCGGGGGAAGCCTTTGCACCAGGTGCCAATCCTATGCACGGTAGGGATGAAAATGGAGCATTGGCGGCCTTAAATTCCGTAGCAAAAATACCTTATACATCTGTTTGTGAAGATGGTATTTCAAATACATTCTCCATTGTACCTGAAGCATTAGGGAAGGATGAGCATAGTAAAATATCTAACCTGGTTTCTATATTAGATGGATATTTTATGCAGGGAGCACATCACTTGAATGTAAACGTGATGAAGAGGGAAGTGCTTTTAGATGCCATGAAGCATCCTGAAAAATATCCCTCACTGACTATAAGAGTTTCAGGCTATGCAGTTAATTTCAATCGATTGACTAGGGAACAGCAGGCTGAGGTTATAAAGAGAACCTTCCACGAATCTATGTTTAGATAACTAACTTTTAAATTTCTATGAAACAAAAATAAAATGTTTACGTCTAATAATAAGCAAAGAATAGTGGAGGTGAACTTAAATGGTTCTTGATGGAGGAAGAGCGGGAGGCCACACTTAATGAAAGTCAATATGGATTTTACATTTATATACTTAATGGATATACTTTTAAGGATACTAAGAAGGCAAAAGCTATATAGCAATGGATTATGATCCTGTTTTCTAATAAAAATGAAATTCTAGACTATATTTTTGAGGTGGAGTTTAGCAAAAGAATACGTTTATTAAATGAACTAAAGAAGAAAAAGATTTCTTTGAAAGAAAAAATAGCTATTTTCCTAGATAGACACTTTGAGGATTTACAACAAAATCTTGCAAAGGCAATAGTTATAGTGCAAGAAAGCAGAGCTCCCATAAAACATAGGCCAGAAGCAATTGAGATTTTTATGGAAAAGATTCCATTGATTTTAAAGGAAATGATTGATAAGGCTATTGAACAAGAAGAAATAAGAAAAGTAAATTCAAGATTGGTAGCAGATACTATCTTTTATTCTATTCGTGAGATGGCGTTTAATGTTGCGAATGGTTCACAATATGATTTTTTACAGATAAAAAAAGAATTGTTAAATCTATTTTGGATTGGTTTAAAAAGGTAGTTAAATAGCTTAATTGCTGTACTCTATACAAAATTTTTAGGTTTGTATTAACAAATTTTAATTAATAAGGAGGAAATTTATAGTGGAAATTATAAAAATGGATCAAATTGAAGGAAAGATAAACAAAAGAGGAGTTTTATTTATTTTATGACCATTATTCAGAAACAGGAATACAAATAACTTCACCAATTAGTAAAGATCTTGGATTTACATTAGGATTTGATTCAATCAGTTCCTCAACGGTTAAGTTAAATCTTCTAGCAATAGAGTAGAAGGTATCTCCCCGTTTAACAATATATCTTCTGGTTCCTTTAGGACAAGTAACGGGTGGAACTGCCAAAGGTATGCATATGATTTGATCTACCATTATTTCATCGGGATCTATACCTGGATTAGCTTCTATCAGATCATCCAAAGAAACGTTAAAAAAGTTTGCTATTTCATTGAGAGTATCGCCGGGTCTGACTCTATAATAATTTCCCTCAGGACATGGGGGATAGATTCTCTGCATAGGTATGCATATAACTTGCCCTATACGTAGAAACATGGGATCCACAAAAGGGTTTGCAGAAATTATTGCCGGTACTGTAGTACCGAATCTTCTAGCTAATCTGTATAAAGTGTCTCCAGGTTTTATTCTATAGGGTCTTGTTCTAGGAGGACATTGTCTCATTTGTCATATCACCTCTTATTTTTTTATAAAAAGTCCATACTGTATTATATGCAAGAAGGGCCATTGTGTTCCAATGTAAGTATGGTTTATGATCAGAACAAAGATTGTACTAATTTTGAGAGTTGTCTATCATATGTTTTTATAAAAATAATAAATTGATGGGGGATGTTATCGTGAAATATGATTTATACAAGATTATAGATAGGAGAGATATCAATTCCATGATATGAATCGTATTGAGAAAACATTAGAGTGTATTTAGGAGAATAGATTTTTGTTACATAATAGCTTAAAGATTCATATTATGACAGTAAGATATTTTTAAAGCCAAAAGAGGAGGTGGAAAAATGAAGTATTATGGAGAGCTACCTGTCGTAGCATATTTTTGTATGGAATTTGGCCTTCATCCTTCTTTAAAAACCTATGCAGGAGGATTAGGAGTACTTGCGGGTGATTATTTAAAGGGTGTAAAGGATTATGGTTATCCTATAGTTGGGATAGGTATAAAATGGAAGCAGGGTTACACCGACCAGTATATAAATGGGGACGGATGGCCCTACGATCTTTACAAAGACTATAAATATGACTTTTTAAAGGATACTGGTGTAAATGTGAAGGTAAAAATTCGTAATAAAGATGTTTTATGTAAGATTTGGAAGGTAGACTGTTTTGGCAATGCTCCGCTTTTTTTACTTGACACAGATCTTCCTGAAAACGAGGACCGATGGATTACTGAAAAGCTTTATCATGGTAGTGGAGATGATAGAATTGCACAGGAGATAGTTCTTGGTGTGGGAGGAGTAAGGGCCCTAAGAGCTTTAGGGATAGATGTGGACTTATATCATTTCAACGAGGGTCATGCAGTATTTGCAGGTTTGGAGCTCATAAGAGAAAAGATGTCTAGAGGAGCATCTTTTGAGGAGGTTCTTGCAGAATCCAGAAAACAAATTGTATTTACTACCCATACTCCTGTTATTGAAGGAAATGAGTCCCACCCTATAGACAGATTAATGTATATGGGTGCTAATAACGGGATAACAAGGGAAGAGATGATTAAAATAGGGGGAGAGCCCTTCAATATGACAGTAGCAGCCCTTAGACTTTCACATATTTCCAATGCCGTATCCCAGCTTCACTGTAAGATTTCCAATGAAATGTGGAAACATGTAGATAACCGCTCAAAAATAATAGGAATTACTAATGCAATACATCTACCTACCTGGGTTGATAGTGAAATAATAAAAGCAGCTGAGGAAGATAGAGATATATGGAGTATTCATATGAAGAACAAAATAGAGCTTATAGAGTTTATAAGAGACAAAGCAGGTGTTAAACTTGAGGAGGAATCATTGCTTATTGGTTTTTCAAGAAGGGCTGCAACATATAAAAGAGGCGATTTGATATTTAGAGATGAAAACATCATAGGACCTCTTTTAGAAAAAGGAAAGTTGCAGATAGTATTATCAGGCAAAGCACATCCTCAGGATAATGGAGGAAAGAAAATTATTGCGGACATAGTTAAAATATCTAAAAAATATCCCGATAGAATTGTTTACTTGGAAAACTATGATATTACTATAGCAAAAAAACTTGTAAGAGGTTGTGATGTATGGCTGAATAATCCAAGAAGACCTAAGGAGGCCAGCGGGACTTCAGGAATGAAAGCAGCTATGAATGGAGTTCTTAATCTTAGCATTCTTGATGGATGGTGGCCTGAGGCTTGTAAGCACCATGTCAACGGATGGCAGTTCGGCGACGGATTTCAAGGCGCAAACGAGCAAGAAACAGATAAACATGATTTGGAAGCACTATACCAAGTGTTATTAGAGAAAGTAATACCAACTTATTATAATAATCGGAACAAATGGATAAAAATGATGAGAAACAGTATATTGAGTACTAAGGATGAGTTTTCTATAGAAAGGATGCTAAAGGATTATTACAACAAAATGTACATTGTGTAAAAGCGGTTTAACCGCTTTTTTCTTTTTTTATATTTAACATTTTAACAATGATATAGCAAAATTGGAAACGTTTTACTATGAAATAGTATGTATAATATTTTGCTTCAATAATATAATGTGAAGAAAGGAAGTCCCTTTAGTCTAGATAAAGCAAAATCAATAAAAAAATACATATGAATAAATATTATAGATAGACAACTCTAAGATTTAATTTATATTACTCTAGGGATTTTGAGGTTTCCTTCTGAGTGATTTTGAAGCATTTGTTGCTACTTCTGTCTTCTTTTATTTAAAAAAGCAACAAATCTTCACATGAACCAGAAGGATTCTCAAAATCCTAATAAATTTAACCTTGAACTTTGTTATCTATAGATAATATACTTTAGATTTAAAGCTAAAGGGTGATTTTTTAATAATGAACAATTTAAAAAATATTTTGTAGTCTATAAATAAGACTGACATGAAAAACAAAGGGGAATTAGAGATGAATGAAAGATTTATGGGATATTTGTCACCAAGTTCCTATGACATCTATCTTTTTCATCAGGGAAACAATTTTAAAAGTTATAACTTTTTAGGTGCTCATTTGACAGAACATAATGGAATAAAGGGTGTAAGTTTTACTTTATGGGCACCAAATGCAAGAGAAGTAAGAGTTGTTGGTAACTTTAACGGCTGGAATGGAATTAATTATCCAATGAGAAAAATTGACAAAACCGGAATATGGAACATTTTTATATCTGGATTAGATGAATATGAGATTTACAAGTATGAGATTCATACAAGGGACGGTAGGGTTATACTTAAATCCGACCCTTATGCTGTATATTCTGAAGTAAAGCCAAACACTGCCTCTATAGTAGCTTCACTGGATAAACATAAGTGGAATGATGATGACTGGATGGAGAGAAGAGACGCTGCTTATGATAAATCTCTTAATATCTATGAGTTGCATCTTGGTTCATGGAGAACAAAGGAAAACGGAGAATATTATACTTATAGTGAACTAGCAGATGAGATTATAGATTACGTGCTCAAGATGGGATACACACACATAGAGCTTTTACCAGTAATGGAACACCCTTTCGATGGTTCCTGGGGATATCAGACTACAGGATATTTTTCTATTACAAGTCGATATGGAAAACCAAAAGACTTTATGGAATTTGTTGACAGATGCCACCAAAAGGGCATTGGAGTAATTCTGGACTGGGTACCAGCACATTTCTGCAAGGATGAGCATGGACTGTTTAAATTCGATGGAACTCCTCTTTATGAAAAAAATGATCCTATCATGTCAGAAAACTATGAATGGGGAACTGCTATATTTGATTATGGACAACCCGAAGTAGTGAGTTTTCTAATATCTAATGCTTTGTTTTGGTTCGATATTTACCATATAGATGGTTTAAGGGTAGATGCAGTATCCTATATGATTTATCTGGATGCTGGAAGAGAGGAAGGCCAGTGGAGACCAAATAAATATGGAGGAAGAGAGAATCTGGAGGCAATAGAATTTATAAAGAAATTAAACAAGACTGTATTTAAATATTTTCCTAAGGCTCTAATGATTGCTGAAGAATCAACAGCTTGGCCCCTCGTAACGAGGCCTGTTCATTTAGGAGGACTAGGATTTAACTTTAAATGGAACATGGGCTGGATGAACGATATGCTTAAGTACATGGAAATGGATCCTATATATAGGAAATGGCATCACGATTTAATAACTTTTTCATTTATGTATGCATTTTCAGAGAACTTTATACTTCCTCTGTCCCATGATGAAGTGGTTCACGGAAAAAAGTCCTTACTTAATAAAATGCCTGGAAACTATTGGCAGAAATTTGCCAATCTTAGAGTTTTTTATTCCTATATGATGGCCCATCCCGGTAAAAAGCTTTTATTTATGGGAGGAGAATTTGGACAGTTTATAGAGTGGGACTACCAAAAATCTCTGGATTGGTTTTTATTGGATTATGAAATGCATAGAAAGATGCAGCACTTTGTAGAAAAATTAAATAAATTTTATAAAGAAGAAAAGCCTTTGTATAAGCTAGATAATGACCACAGAGGTTTTTCCTGGATAGATCATCAGAATTATGAACAAAGTATAATTACCTTTATGAGAAAGGCTAAAGAAAATGAAGAATTTTTAATAATTCTTTGTAATTTTACACCTGAAGTACACAACAGTTATAAAGTAGGGGTTCCGAAAGAAGGAGAGTATATAGAAGTACTTAACAGTGACTTGGAAGAATTTGGGGGATCAGGAGTTAGGAATGAAGGTACTATCAAATCAAATAAATCAAAGTGGCATAATCAGCCATATCACATAGAGATTGATGTTCCGCCTTTAGGGGCATCCTTTATAAAGCTTAAAAAGAATATGGATGAAAGTATATTAAAAAAACAGTCATAATTTGATTTTTTCAATCATATATTAATATTTGTTGGGAAAAATTTTCAAAGGGGGAATAACTATGCGAAAAGCCAGGAAAGAGATTGTAGCTATGTTGCTGGCTGGAGGGCAGGGGTCAAGGCTAAAGGAGCTTACTGAAAGGCTTGCAAAACCTGCAGTACCATTCGGGGGAAAATACAGGATTATAGATTTTGCATTAAGTAATTGTTCTAACTCAGACATAGACACTGTCGGAGTACTAACTCAATACCAGCCGTTTGAATTGAATTCCCATATAGGAATCGGAAGTCCATGGGACCTTGACAGGAGAAATGGTGGAGTACACATTTTGTCACCCTATGTAAGTCAAGAAGGTGGAAGATGGTACAAGGGGACTGCAAATGCCATATATGAAAATATGGATTTTATTGATGCATATGATCCGGAGTACGTTTTACTCTTATCAGGTGATCATATTTATAAGATGGATTATTCTATGATGCTCAAATATCATAAGGAGAAGGATGCTAAGGCTACCATTGCAGTTATAGAGGTTCCATGGGAGGAAGCTTCAAGGTTTGGATTAATGAATACAGACGATGAGAATAGAATTTTTGAATTTCAGGAAAAACCAGAAAATCCGAAAAGTAATCTAGCCTCCATGGGAGTTTATATATTTAAATGGCGTGTTTTAAAGAAATATTTAATAGAAGATGAGATGGACGAAAAATCAAGTAATGATTTTGGTAAAAATATTATACCTAAAATGGTAGATGATGGACTGAATATATACTCATATGTATTTGACGGTTACTGGAAGGATGTAGGAACTATAAAAAGTTTTTGGGAAGCCAATATGGATCTTTTGAGAGATGATAGCAATCTGAATCTTTATGATAATAATTGGAAGATATATTCAGCTAATCCAAACAGTCAACCCCACTACATTAGCTCCACAGGGAAAGTTAAGGGAGCCATGCTAAATGAAGGATGTATTGTCCATGGTGAAGTTATAAGTTCGGTATTATTCCCTGGGGTATATGTAGGAAAAAATGTAAAAGTAATTGATACTGTGGTTATGCCTAACGTTAGAATTGAGGACTATTCAGTCATTGAACAAGCAATAGTGATGAGCGATATAGTTATAAAACGTGGAAGTCAGATTGGAAACAGAGATTCAGAAGATATAGCGGTAGTAAATGAAGATAGTCTAGTTAAATAAGGAAAGGAAACAGGTTACAGGTAACAGTTGTAAGGGTACAATATATTCTGCCCCTACGGCAACTTTAGTTTCAACCTAAAAATCAGCTATGCTGATTTTTTAATTGTCTAGGAGTTTAAACATTTTTTAAAAAAATTGTAGGTATAAAACAAAGTAAATTCAAGGGATGCAAGAAATTACAAACTTTTACCAGTTAAATATTAAAAAGGCTAACAGCTAACTGCTGACCGCTCATGGCAAAAAGGTGTCAAAGAAGCCTTTGTTTTGCTTACGTATTACACAAAGGGGGATGAATACTGTGAAAGATCTTATGGGAATTATAAACCTTAGTGAAAATGAAGAGACGATTAAAGAAATAACATATAATAGACCAATTGCCACTATTCCGATAGCAGGAAGATATAGGGTCATAGACTTTATACTTTCAAACATGATTAATGCAGGAATTCACAACGTGTGTATATTTACCCAAGGTAAAAGCCGTTCGCTGATGGATCATATAGGGACCGGTAAGCCCTGGGATTTGGATAGAAAGATAGACAGATTATCTATTCTTAATCCTGTAATAAATATTAATGATATGATCACTCATACAGGAGATTTGGATAATTTTAAAAATCATTTAGACTATATTAAATACAGCCGACAAAAATATGTGCTTGTAACGCGAAGCTATATGGTTTGTAATATAGACCTTAAAGCTGTATTTAAATATCATAAAGAAACAGGAGTAGATATGACTATTGTTTATAAAAGAATGATAAACCACAATGGAAGATTTTTAGGTTGCGACACTCTTAACTTAGATGAAAATGGGAAGGTTATAAGTATCGGTAGAAATGCAAGAAGTAGAAGGTACTATAATGTGTCGGCAGAAATGTACATTATGAAAAAGGAACTATTAATGAACATTATTCAGGACAGTATTATGATGGGAGACAGCGAATACTTGAAACAAGCAATACTAAAGAGCGTAAAGACCTTAGATGTAAATGGATATCCCTATGATGGATATTTAGCTTGTATTAATACAATACACAATTACTATGAAACAAATATGGATCTACTTGATGTAGATATTGCACGAGAAATGTTTTACAAAAATGGACTCGTTTATACAAAGGTTAAGGATGAACCTCCAACAAAATACTTGGAATCTTCAAACGTTGTAAACTCCCTTGTGGCAAACGGCTGCATAATTGAAGGAACTGTTGAAAACAGTATAATTGGAAGACATGTTAAGGTCAAAAAAGGAGCAGTAATCAAAGATAGTATTATAATGCAAAAATGTGTAGTAGAAGAAAGTGCATATCTGAAGAATGCAATACTGGATAAGTATGTTCATATAGGCAAGGAAAAGATGTTGAGCGGTGACAGGAGAAATCCTATTGTTATTAAAAAAGGATTAAGCTTATAAAAATAATATTAAATTTCAATAGTTTTATATTGTGTACTACGGATAAATTATTTAAGTTTGGGGGAGATTTAATTGTTGAAAATATTGTATGCCGCTTCAGAGGCTGTGCCTTTTATAAAGACAGGAGGACTTGCAGATGTAGCCTTTGCATTGCCAAAGGCCCTTAAAAAACTTGGAGTCGATGTAAGAGTGATAATACCTAAATATAAAGACATTCCTGAAAAATTTAAAGAAAATATGACTTTTATAACTAGTTTCATCGTACCAGTGGGATGGCGCAAACAGTATTGTGGAATTGAATACCTGGAACATGAAGGAGTTACCTATTACTTTGTAGACAATGAATACTATTTTGTAAGGGATGGGCTTTACGGACATTATGATGATGGGGAAAGATTTAGCTTTTTTTGTAGGGCAGTCTTAGAAACAATAGAAAATATTGACTTTAAACCGGATACTATACATTGTAATGATTGGCATACAGGTATGATTAGCCCTCTTTTAAAGGAGCATTATAAAGGCAAAGATAAATTCTCTAATATCAAAACTGTGTTTACCATACACAATCTAAAATACCAGGGGCTATTTCCAAAGGAAATGTTAGGAGATTTGTTAGGCTTAGGGATGGAATATGACAGTGTAGATGCCCTTGAATTTTATGGTGGAATCAGCTTTATGAAAGGTGGAATAAACTATTCGGATATAATTACCACTGTAAGCAGAACTTATGCAGAAGAAATACAATACCCCTTCTTCGGTGAGAGACTGGACGGATTATTGAGACAAAAAAAAGATAAATTACATGGAATCGTAAATGGTATAGATTATGATATCTATAATCCTAAAAAAGATAAATTTATTTTTTCATGCTATGATGTAAGATCTATAAGAGGTATGAGAAAACAAGAAAACAAGACACACCTTCAAGAAACGTTGGGACTTCCTCAAAATAAGGAAATACCAATGATTGGAATGGTTACGAGGTTGGTAGATATGAAAGGGCTTGATCTGATACTTTGCATATTAGATGAATTGTTGTCTGAAGACATTCAGATGGTAGTTTTAGGAACAGGTGATTCCTACTACGAATCTCAAATTAAGGAATTCGCTCAGAGATATCCTTATAAGTTTTCAGCCAATATCTTTTTCAGTGAAGAATTAGCTCATAAGATATACGCTGCCAGCGACATGTTTTTAATGCCTTCTTTATTTGAACCATGCGGTTTAGGTCAGCTGATTGCATTGAGATACGGAACACTCCCTATTGTAAGAGAGACTGGTGGCCTTAAGGATACAGTTAAGTCCTACAATGAAGAGGCTGGTGAAGGAAACGGCTTCAGTTTTACTAATTACAATGCCCATGATATGCTCTATACAATTAGAAGGGCCCTTGAAATATATAAAGATAAAGAGACATGGAAACATATAGCACAGAATGCAATGGGGCAGGATTACAGTTGGCAAAATTCTGCTGCAATTTATAAGGAAATATATGAAAAATTGGTTAAAGCTGAGTAATCTCAGCTTAACCAATTATTATTCTTAAGTTTAAAGGGAGCGGATTAAATGGTAAAGCAAGATCTAAACTTAGAAGAGTTTATATATGAGGAAGACGATTTAGGAGCAACTTATAATAGTAATTACACATTGTTTAAAATTTGGGCTCCTATACATGAAGATGTTAAAGTTAAAATATACGATAGATATGATGACAGTGAAGGCAAAGTTTATCCAATGGTTAAGGGAGAAAACGGACTATGGGAGCTAAAGCTTGAAGGTGACTTTAAAAACAAATATTACAATTATGTTGTAACTAAAGATAATATGCAAATTGAAGTTACTGACCCCTATACTAAGGGTGCTACTGTGAATGGGACGAGGGGAATGATTGTTGATTTTAAATCTATTGACCCCGTAGACTGGGAAGACCATAAATTGCCTAAGCCTTTAGACCCCACAGAGTCCATTATATATGAAATTCATGTAAGGGATTTTTCCATTGATAAATTTTCTGGCATGAGAAATAAGGGTAAATATCTGGCCCTTACAGAAGAGGGTACTAGGAGCGAAGATGGATTGTCTACAGGGCTTGAACATTTAAAAGAGCTTGGAGTTACTCATGTTCATGTTTTGCCCATATTCGACTTTGCCAGTGTAGATGAAACTAAGGATGGGGAGTATAATTGGGGTTATGACCCTTATCTTTACAATGTTCCTGAGGGTTCCTACTCTACGAATCCCTACGATGGTACCGTAAGAATTCGTGAACTGAAGGAAATGATAAAAGTGCTCCATGAAAATGACATTAGAATTGTCATGGATGTTGTATTTAATCACACTTACTCAGTAGATAACTCTCCCTTTGGTATTTTAGCTCCAAAATACTATTACCGAACAGATGAAGGAGGTAACTATTTCAATGGTTCCGGATGTGGAAATGAAATAGCTTCAGAAAGACCCATGGTAAGAAAATTTATACTAGATTCCATTAAATTTTGGGCGACAGAATATAAAATAGACGGGTTCAGATTTGATCTTATGGCCCTCCATGATATTGAAACAATAAAAGCTGCTGAAAGAGAGCTTAAAAAAATAAATCCCAACTGTTTAATCTATGGAGAACCCTGGACGGGAGGACTTTCTTCTCTTGACGAATCCCTTCAATTTAAAAAAGGAAAACAACAGGGTATGAATGTGGCCTTTTTTAACGATGACTTTAGAAATGCAATCAAGGGTGATAATGACGGAACAGGATGGGGATTTGTAAATGGGGCATCTAGATTGAAAAAGGAAATAAAAAAAGGTATTGTGGGAAGCATAAACTATGAACATGATATAATTGGATTTGCTAAGGAACCCGTAGAAACTATTAACTATGTTAGTTCCCATGATAATTTGACTTTGTTTGACAAAATTGAAAAGAGCAATCCCAATGCAACCATAGAAGAAAAGATAAAAATGAATAGATTGGCTCTGTCTATCATCCTTACCTCTCAGGGAATTCCATTCATAAATGGTGGTTCAGAGATATTAAGAACTAAAAAAGGCCATCACAATACCTATAATGCAGGTGATGAATTAAATAAAATTGACTGGAGTAGAAAAAGTTTATATAAAGATACTTTTGAATACATTAGAGGATTGATTGAAGTTAGAAAAAGTCAAAAGATTATGGCTATGAATAGAGCAGAGGATATAAGAAAATATTTAAAATTTGTTGGCTCTCCCAATAGGGCAGTAGCTTATTTTTTAAATTCCCCCTATGAAGAAGAATATAAGCATATATTCATTGCGCATAATGCTAATAGACATGAGGTTGAAATCAATCTTCCGATTTATGGAAAGTGGAAAGTTATTGCCAACGAACATGAGGTAAACATAAAGGGCGTATATAAGGGAAATCAATACTTTGAAGATAGTGTAAAGGTGGCTCCTTTATCCACTTATATACTATATAAAAATTGAATAGTCCTATTAAAAAAATCTATCGAAAAAAGTATTGAAATTTAATATGGTACTGTTATAATAGCATCTGTTTAGAAGAATATTTTATTGTTCTCAAATTAGATTAGACTATTATATAGGGGGAGAGGGCTCAGATGGATATCTTAGTATATGTGTTTATCTTTTGTGCAAAATTGATTGAGGTGACACTTTACACCTTTAGAACATTGATGATTATGAGGGGAAACCCGTCGGCAGCAGGTATCATAGGTTTTTTTGAAGTGATGATTTGGATTACTGCCCTTGGAAAAGTGATGACTTCGCTTAATGATCCAGCTGGCATAATAGTATACGCTGCAGGCTTTGGGATAGGGAATTATCTTGGAGGTAAACTAGAAGAAAAGATTGGAATAGGACTGTTAAAGGCCCAAATAATTATTGAGAAGAAAGACGATAAATTAGGTGATATGCTGAGGGAAAAAGGATATGGAGTTACATCAGTTGAAGGAAGAGGAAGGGATTCCCACAAGGAAGTACTTATAGTGATGCTTAGAAGAAAAGAGCTTAATAACCTTAAAGATATAATCTGGGAAAATGATATACGTGCCGTTGTTACTGTGCAGGACGTAAAAAAGATGCATGGAGGATTCATGGGAATGTCTGCAAGAAAATTAAGGATAGCTGGATAAAATAGATAATACTGTAAAAGCTGCTCTAAAGCCTGTATAGGTTATTGAGCAGCTTTTTATTATTTAAGTGACGGGTTACAGGAAAAAGACCCTAAAGAACGACCATGATTTGCCAAGATCCAAGAGCTAAGAACTAATTAGGGTTACCAACTACGAACTACTAACTACGAACCAACAAATTCGTCGAAGATGCATTTGTTCTAGAAGGAAAAATAGTATAAAAAATAGAATATTAAATATAAGATATAGACAACAAAGTTCCAGGTTTAATTTATTAGGATTTTGAGAATCCTTCTGGCTCATGGGAAGATTTGTTGCTAAAATGGCTCAGAAGGAAACCTCAAAATCCCTAGAGCAATATAAATTAAATCTTAAAGTTATGTATTTATACATAAAGTTAGAAAAAAATAATAAAGGGAAGGGATCGTACATGGGAGAGAATAAGAGTAATGATAAGCTTTGGGGAGGACGTTTTGCTAAAAATACCGCATCCTTAATGGATAAATTTAATGCATCTATTGAATTTGATCAAAAACTATACAAATATGATATAGAGGGTAGTATAGCCCATGCTAAAATGCTTAGCAAAACAAATATTATAACAGAAGAAGAATCTAAGATTATTATAAAGGGACTTCAGTCTATTTTAGAGGATATTGAAAGGGGAAAGGTAACATTTAAGTTGGAGCTGGAAGATGTTCACATGAATATAGAAAAGTTATTAATCGATAGAATTGGTGAGCTGGGTAAAAAGCTGCATACGGCAAGGAGCAGAAATGATCAAGTAGCCCTTGATATAAGACTATATCTTCGTGAGGAAATAACAAATATCTGCAACTTAGTAAAGAATTTGTTGTCCTCCCTTATAGATATCGCTAAAGCTCATACTGAAACTATTATGCCGGGTTATACCCATTTACAAAGAGCACAACCTGTTACATTGGCCTATCATATAATGGCCTATTTTCAGATGTTTAAAAGGGACTACGATAGACTTAAGGATTGTTATAATCGAGTAAATATGCTTCCCTTAGGAGTAGGAGCCCTTGCAGGTACTACGTATCATACTGACAGGGAATTCCTAGCCCGTGAGCTAGGTTTTTCATCTCTATGTGAAAATGGCATGGATGCTGTTAGTGATAGAGACTTTATAATCGAATTTATAAGTACCTCAGCAATTATTATGATGCACCTTAGTCGTTTTTGTGAAGAACTGATTATTTGGAGCACATCGGAATTTGGCTTTGTTGAAATGGATGATAGCTATAGCACAGGAAGCAGCATAATGCCTCAAAAGAAAAATCCCGATGTTGCAGAACTGATTCGAGGGAAGACTGGTAGAATCTACGGTAACCTTATAAATATATTAACGGTTATGAAGGCACTGCCCCTTGCCTATAATAAGGATATGCAGGAGGATAAGCCTCCCCTATTTGACACTGTAGAAAATATAAAGGATTGTCTGGAAATTTTTAATAAAATGTTAAAGACTGCAGAATTTAAAAAAGAAAACATGAAGAAGGCTACTAAAAAGGGATTCATGAATGCCACTGATGTGGCTGATTACCTAGTTAAAAAAGGACTTCCCTTTAGAAGTGCCCATGAAATTGTAGGTAAGATGGTTCTTTACTGCATAGAGAGAAATAAGACGATAGATGATTTGACTCAGGAAGAGTTTAAAAACTTCTCCAATGTATTTGAGGAAGATATTTTACAAAAGATAAATATAGAGAACTGTGTTGAAGCAAAGGTATCCAAGGGCTCAACTTCCAAGAAGAGTGTTTTAGAGATGATAGAAAGTGCCGAAAGTTTCATTGATAATTTCTTTTAATAATGGGAAGCATCTTTAGCTCTTCACTTGTCAATCCCCCTAAAACTATGATCAACAGCATGTAAAAACCACCACCAAGCACTACTGCTAAAACTGTACTTATCTTCAAAGAAGATGTTAGGGAAAAGAGTATACTATATAAGTGAGGAAGAATTAGAGCCATTAGGGCAGACGCTATGATAGGTTTTAAAATTATTGAAGAAATATTTAGTTTAAGCCCAGTATGTTTCTTTACTATGATAAAGTTAAGAAATGCAGTAATCATATAACTAATAATAGTACTTATTGCGGCACCTCTTATGCTTAATGAAGGATTTGACACTAATAAAGAGTTAAGCAAGATTTTGATTATACCACCGATGATTATTGTAAACACGGGTATATAAGGTTTCCCGATGGCATGTAGTATGTTGGTGAATATTTGAGCCATGACGATAAATATAACGCTAAAGGCTAAGATTCTCAATATATCCTCTCCAGCTTTACTAGAAAAAACGGTGCCGATGGCCTCGCCTGACAACATAGAAAGTCCTACAGCAGCTGGTATTGCCAGGATACTACCTATTTTCAGTCCCTTATTAATTCTAACTCTTAGCAAATTATAATCTTTTGATTTATTTGCTGCAGCTATAACCGGTACGATACTTGTACCAATGGAAACGCTAATCACTAATGGAACATTGATAAGGGTTAGGGCCCTTGCATTGCTTCCCATTAATCCTATGGCGATTTCTCTGCTGTTATGAAGTTTTGTCAATATATTAGGTAGCATTGTGGAATCTATAAACACCATAATCGAACTAATAGCACTTCCCATTGAAATAGGTACTGCTATTGATAGCAGTTCCATCAATATAGCCGATGCGGACTCTATATTTGTTTCATTGAAACTATTTTTGACTTTCCTGTCTATTTCTTCTTTGTTCTTAAAAAAGTAAAGTAATAAAAATAATGCGCCTAAAAATGCTCCTGCCGTTGCTCCAAAGGCAGCTCCTGCCACTACTATTCCAAGGTCTTTACCTTTCAATAGGAAAAAATAAGAGAGACCTATTCCTACTAGAATTCTTCCTATTTGTTCAATAACCATTGAAATTCCAGTAGGAGTCATACTTCCCATTCCCTGAAAAAAGCCTCTAAAGGCAGACATGATAGCTACTAGAAAAGGAGCCAAAGTTAAAGCCATTAGACCAAAGTAAGTTTCAGGAGGCCAGTTTAAAAGTAAAATTATTTTTTGACTAAGTAAAAGCAGGCAAAGAGATGATAGACTACCCAAAATCATAAACAATATAGAGGATAATTTAAATACTCTATAGGCAGAATCAAATCTATTCAAACTTATTCTTTCAGCTGTCATCTTAGAGACTGCAATAGATAATCCGACTGTAGAAACAGCTAAAAGAATTGTATAGAATGGATATAAAATATTATATAGACCTAGGCCCTGAGTTCCTACTAAATAATCTAAGGGAATTTTAAAAAAAACACCTAGAAATCTTGCAAAAAAGCTTAGAAAAATTAGAATAATAGTACCTTCGGCAAAGGATTGTCTTTTCAAAAAATGATACCTCCTAGTGTATATAATATTTAATTAACTTGCCTCGCTAGTTCCTTATAGATATCCTTCAATGATCCTCTTCAGGCTCCGTAGAAGAGCTGTTTTATATAGAAAAGATTTAGAGGTAAAAACAGCTCTTCAAAGTCGCTTCAGAGGAAACATTGAAGGATATTTAAAGCTATACTGTTAGAGTAAATAGCACAAGAGATTAATTAGCATATCATAACCCTGGAAAAAATTGTGCTACTTTTATTAGCTGTATTATAATAAATTGGGGGTATAATAAATAGTATCAAAAACGTGTTCCGAAGTTTTGACATCATAAATCTAAGGAGGAAATATAGTGGAAAGGACTGAAAAAACTTTTTTATCTTTTTTTAGTTGTTTCATGTTTTCCAGTGCCTTTGGATATCTAGCATTTATCATACGAGTTTTTTCATCGAGTTTTAAAAATATAAATCCTCTTGAATATGTAATACCATGTCTTATGATTATAGGATCATTTTATCTTATGTTAATAAGTATAGACAATAACAGTCTTAACAATAATAGGACATTTTTTATAACACATAGTATCACTTCAATAGTTAATTTTATTATTTTTTACTATATAGGCAAGAGAATAGGAAATATTTCACCTTTTTATTTTATGACTTTTTTTAGTTGGGTATACTTTGTATTAGTGTCCTCAACATACTTTATTTATAAATATTCTAAAAGGGCAGGAAAATACTTTATATATGGACTATGTATATTGTACACAATCTCAATACTTATTAGAGGAATACCTTTCTTTATAAGTTAGTAAAAAATTAAATCTATCCTTTTTCTTTTTAATTCTATTTAATTTGTTAAAATGATAAATTGGATGACTAAGGCTCAAAATATAATTTGAAAAATATGTCTAATTATGTTAAAATTTTGTTAAGAATGTTTTACTAATATTGGATAAATCATATATTTGCCAGATTTTTAGTAAAGTGACTTTCCATCACTATATCCTAAAAGTTATACGGCATAGGTAGACCTTTTTATATAAAGGGATGTCCCTATGTCATTTTTTGTTTCGATAAGCAAGACGTATTTCGGTCTATACTTTTATAGGCTACAAATAGTGAAAAACAGAGGGGGGAAATTATGAATCTAGGTAAAAGCTTTAAGACAAGGCTTAGTATACTACTTACTATCATGATTTTATTGCCGCTGGTAGTGGCAAGCTATATTACCATGAGTAACAGCGCAAAATCTATAGAGAAAAGTATATATGAAAAAAATATGAGTTTAGCTGAAATGATGGGAAAAGAAATAGAGCTTATGGCACAAGATGCCGACAGTATGCTGGAAATCTTATCTGATACGAATACAGTTAGAAATATGGATCCTTTTGAAATGCATAGTTTACTAAAGCAGGTAGTTCTTGATTATCCTGTTATATCACAAATCTATGTTATGGATAAAACCGGCATGCAGATATATAAAACTTCAGGAACTTTAGGAGATAGATCCGATAGAGATTATTTTAAAAAAGCAATAAAAGGTCAGTCTGCTTTTTCCGATGTAATTATTTCAAGAAGCACCAATAAACCTATCGTGGTAATAGCCCATCCTATAAAAAGAGGAGGCGAGATTGTAGGAGTAATAGGGGCAAGTTTAGATTTAAGTAAATTGAGCGAGATGGCTGCTGAGGCTAAACCCGGTGAAACCGGCTATGGCTTTGTAGTAGATCGCAATGGTAAAATTATCGGCCATCCTGATGAAAAATTAGTTCAAGAAATGAAAGACGTTTCTGATTTGAAACCTGTTAAGGAAGTTATTAATGGAAATATGGGGATAGGCGAATATACATATGAAGGTGTAGACAAGCTGGCAGCATATATGCCCATAGGAAAAACCGGTTGGGGAGTTATTGTCCAGTTGACATCTAAAGAAGCATTTAAAGAGCTAAATATTCAGAGAAGAAATTTTGCTATTTTAACGGTTGTAGCTGTAGTACTGGGATTGTTTATATCAATCCTTATAGCTAATTACATAACAAAGCCATTAAATTTATTAAAGGATAAAATTGAGTTAGCCTCTAAAGGAGATTTATCAGCCAAAATTGTTGGAAAAATCTTGAGAAGAAAAGATGAGTTTGGATTATTAGCCAGTAGCTTCAATTCCATGATTGATGCCAATAATGATATAATTCAGAGGCTGACTAAATCAGCCGATGAACTTACAAAATCTTCAGCACATCTAAGTGATATAGTGGAGCAAAATACTGCAGCAATGCAGGAAGTTGCTTCAGGAACTAATCAGCTTGCTGAAAGCTCTCAAAGAGACTCACAAGCAACAAGGGATGGTGCAGAGGCTATCCAACAGGTAGCAAAGGGATCGGAAAACGTAGCCCAGAATGCCGAGAGTTTAAATGAAATCGTAAGAAAAACTGTTAGTATTGCTCAAAAAGGTGCAGAGATGATGCAAGACACTTCTTCATCTATAGAAGAAACCTTTGAATCTTCAGAGCAAATCAATGTGAAGATGGATGGTTGGGAAAAGTTAACAGCCAACATAGGCACTATAGTGGAGACAATTATGAGTATTGCAGAGCAGACTAACCTTCTTGCACTTAATGCTGCCATTGAAGCGGCAAGGGCTGGAGAAGCAGGTAAGGGATTTGCAGTTGTAGCTGAAGAAATAAGAAAACTGGCGGAAGAGTCCAGTAGATCAGCAGAAAATATCACAGGCATACTGGAAGCAATTCAAAATGAAGTTAAAGAAACATCTGATATATTTGAATATACAAATGAAAGGCTAAGCTTAGTCGTAGATAAGACCCATAGGACACGAGAGCAGATACAGAGTATTGTGAAGGATTCTAAAGAAGCATTGATAGCAGTAGAGGAAATTGTATCGGTGTCAGAACAACAGGCTGCTGCAGCGCAGCAAATGACATCATTGATGGATAATCTCCTAAGCTCTATTAACAATACAGCAGCTACAGCTGAGGAGATCAGTGCAAGTACTGAGGAGCAGACGGCAGCCACAGAGGAGATAGGCGCTATGGCTCAGCAGTTAAGCAGTATGGCTATGGAGTTTGAAGAAATAATTAAACACTTTAAGAAAAACGAGAAATAAAAAATGATAATGGTACGGAGGCTGGTTTAATCCGTACCTCATTTTTATATTTTACCTAGTTTAAATAATTTTTCACCTTATCTTCAATATTATTTTTTTTCAGAAAATCCATAATCTGTTTTTCCTCCTTTTTAGAGAATTCGTAACCGTGTACTTTCATTCCATTATCTACAAGCTCCATATAATCGATATCAAGGTCCCCATGGGCTTTATATACTACTAGAGTAATTGGATCTATAAACTCCCACTGATTGGCAGTTTCATCATCAAAATCGACATCTAATACTACATCAATGGTGCAGCCTTTACGCTTGATTTCTTCAATACCATTTATTTTCATTTTTTTCGCTCCTTTAAAACTAAATAATCAACATATACTTAGTATTTCCCAAAGATAAAAAAATAAAATTACAAATTTTAAAAGCTAGATTGGATATCTTAAGTTCATTTCCAATCTAGCTTTTATGTAGGACTTCCTTTAAATCTAAAGCTATTTAAATAATCTTTATTTTTATTAATAACTTCTATAAAGGCTTCAACCAATAGTGGGTCAAATTGACTACCACTGCACATTTTTAGTTCTTCTATTGCTTCTTCGTAACTTTTTACTGGCTGATAGGGGCGGTTTGAGGTCATTGCATCGAAACTGTCAGCTAATGTTAAAATTCTAGCAAGATAGGGTATATTTCCTCCCTTTAAGTTATCGGGATAGCCTTTACCGTCATATCTTTCATGATGATGTAAAATGAGAGGTATAACTTTTTCAAGAGAAGTTACGGGTTTTATTATGGTAACACCATTTTGAGGATGATGCTTGATTGCTTCCCATTCTTTATTGGTTAAAGGCATTTTTTTATTAAGTATCTCCTTGGAAATCTGTATCTTACCTATATCGTGAAGATACGCCCCATATTTTAAAATCCTTTTATCTTCTTCACTGAGATTTAATTTATCTGCCATTAACTTACAGTATATAACAACCCTTTCAGTATGACCGAAGGTGTAGCGATCCTTTGCATTGATTACACTTATAAAGGTCTTGATAGAACTAATTAGGTCTATATGTTCTTCTTTGATATCCTGTTTAAGTTCCTCTAAAACGGAATAATAGGATTCAACCTTGTTTTTGTTAAAGAATTTAGCTCTATAAAGGGCATCATCTGCACTGTTTAAAAGCTCTTTTTTACTCTTTGCCTTATGGGGGAAGGTTGAAACACCGACAGATATCGTAAGGTTGCCGCTGGGTAGATTTTCCTGCCCTTCAAAATATTTACTTTCAATGACGTTTCTTATCTTTTCTCCTACACCTATGGCCTCACTTTCAGATGTGGCGGGAAGTATTATACCAAATTCCTCTCCGCCATACCTGGCTGCTATGCCTATTCCTTTGACTAAGCTTTTTAATATGTTACTGATTTCATTTAAAACCTTATCTCCAGCTATATGGCCAAAGAGATCATTATAATTTTTAAAGTAATCTATATCTATAAACAAGAGAGAAACAGGTTGATTTGAATTTTTAGCTTCCATGATATACTTGTCTAAGGATTCCTGAAAATATCTATGGTTATATAAACCTGTTAGCTCATCTATATTTGCAAGATTTAGTATTTGCTTTCTATAGTGGGCTTCAACCTTTACATAGTCTCCTAGGAGCCATGCAGTAAGTAAAAATATACCCACTAAAACTAAGTCGATTTCAAAAAAAGTGTTGACTTCATTGAGGGGCATGCCCATTAGGTCAATAACCAGTATGATTGTTGAGCTTATAGATGCTATACTTAATCCCAATTTTTTTCCAAACTGAATTGTAGATGTAATTATGACAAATAGGAATAAAAATTTATACTGGCTTGTATGCTTGCCGGACAGAATGATTAAACCAGAAAATAATGATATGAAAAAGATTAATTCTAATGCATTTGTGAGTTTAAAATTTTGTGAATCTGACATTTTTTTTGAAGTGATAATCCATATTTGATAGATTAAAAATAATACTATGCAAAAACTAAGCGTAGTCCCGATATTTAATTCACTAAATATCATATTATTATTATTTTGAATTAAAGAATGATATTGACTAAAAAATATTATTCCACAAAAAAATAGGGAGAGTAGCTTAACTATTGATAATACCTCATATATTTGTTTTTTTCTATTATTTTCAAAATTATGCATATTTAACACCTATCTTAATGCAAATTTAGATAAGATAGAAGATCAAAATGTGATCTCCTATCTTATTTTTTCCTGAAGTGACTTCGGTTCCTTAGGTTGATAAGAACCCCATATACAAGCTGATGCTGACACAGAAGTAGCAAAGAAAGTTAAAATTGAAGCTCCAAATGCAGCCATTAACATGAATGCTCTTTTTTTCATTTGTTTCACCTCCAGTTATAAATTGATTTTATTTAATAAAATATCAGCCTTAGCTATTACATAGTGACCTATTGATGTCAATGTCAATATCTGCCAAGCTATTCCTAAACATATAGAGAAAAAGATTTTAAGGCTAATGATACTATCTATATTACTAAAATATAAGAAATATAAAGCTGAAGTGATAACTAATAAAGCATGTACAAATTTAAAGGATAATTTTTTTAAACGTGTTTTTGTTTCTTCTCTGATAATTGGTTTATTGGGAGTATCTACAGGAGCATATTTGTAGATGATGTAGTATGCAGAAATAAAGCTGATGACTCCAAAAATAAAGATTCCTATGGGATTTATGCTGACTAGAAATCTATTTAATATTAGAGCTAAACCGACGGCAGCTATAGCACCTATAATAGCGCACCTGTTTGGAGAGGTGGCATGGGCACCGCCGGAATATTTCCTCAACATAGCCGTTGTAAAGGAGATAGTTAACGATTCCAGTAAAACATCAAAAATGGCTCCCAAAATAATAACTAAAGCGATAGACCAAAGAGTTTGAAATATGGCAAAGGCCCCATAGGCCAGGACCTCTTCCCTATCCTTATCCATATTTAAAGTTGACGCGATTTTAAAGGCTAATGAGTTAGACAGTTTTTCAATTAAAGACATGATTGCTCTCCTCTGAATTTTTATATTTTATCTTATAAAAAACAAGTATTATTATAAAAAATAATCCTAGACCCGGTAGCCCAAGTAAGGTTTTAGTTAAGGGGTCCTTCAGCAGATATTCAATAGATATATTGAACACATGAACAATCATGAAAAAATTGATAAAATCACATGCCGATAATATCATTAGGGTAACTAAACTTGAAGAAATAGCTTTTAAAAGATTAATTTTGTTAAAATTAACCGATATTACAATATAAATTATTATTAAAAGTATAGTATGAACACCAAAATGAATAGGAAGCAACCTTATTAAATATATACTAATTCCAAAAATAACTCCACTAATTAATAATTTTTTTTATCTATTTTGACATTAGATAATATATATAGAGCAAAGCTTATTATAATCCCTTCAGGAATAAGCCTTAAAAACAATTCTAACAAAGATAGCCTCAACATTTCATTTTCACCTTTTTCAGCCTAAATTTAATTTAAATTATATTCTACGTATTTTGTTAAAATCCTTCAAAATTATTTTTTATCCCTACAAAATAACAGAATTTAGTACAAAAATTGAAACAACAAAATTTTTTTATCTATTAGTAGGAATTTACAAATTAAAAAGGAATGTTAAAATATAGATAACTAATGCTATTATAACAAGAATTATAAAAATCAGTAAAGAGGAGTTAGATATGGATAATAAAAAAATAAGTGAATTTAAAGTAGGAGATTTCATAGAGGGATTTTTTTTGATTAAGTCACTAGATTGTAAAACTTCCAGCAATAATAAAAGCTTTCTCGATATGACCCTGACGGACAAAACAGGGGAGATAAATGCAAAGCTTTGGGATTCTAATCCGAAGGATGAATCGGTTTTTAGTGAAAACCAGCTTATAAAGGTAAGGGGTAGTATTACAGAATGGCAGGGCAGATTGCAGCTTAAAATAATGCGTATTAGGCCCGCCACGAAAGATGATGGACTAAGTATTGAGGATTATGTTCAGACGGCTCCAGAAAAGCCTGAGGTTATGTACAATGAAATAATGAAATATATAGACAAAATAGAGAATCAGGATATACATAAAATTGTCAGCAAGATTATCAAGGAGAGTAGAGATAGACTTTTGTTTTATCCTGCAGCCAAATCGAACCATCATGCAGTCCGTGGAGGTCTCCTCTATCATATTGTAACCATGTTGAAAGCGGCTGAAAAACTGAGTGAAATATATACCCATTTGAATACTGACCTCCTCTTTGCAGGGGTTATGCTCCATGACATTGCAAAGCTCGATGAAATGGATGCCAGTGAACTTGGGATAGTTTCTGAGTATACGACTGAAGGACAACTTTTAGGCCATATAATTCAGGGAATAAAGAAAATCGAGGGAATAGCAGAGGAGATTGGTGCCGATAAAGAGATATCAACACTCTTGCAGCATATGATTCTTTCCCATCATTATGAACCGGAATTTGGTAGTCCTAAAAAACCTATGATTCCCGAGGCAGAGCTGCTGCACTATTTGGATATTATAGATGCTCGAATGTATGACATGGAAAAGGCCGTTGAAGGAGTAAAACCGGGAGATTTTTCAGAAAAGGTGTGGAGTTTGGAAAATCGAAAGATATATAAGAGTGTACTAAATATAAAATAAGACTAAAGGAGCAGGAAGAATAAAAATAAAAGTATATTTTATAAGTAAAGGAGTCTAAGGGTTTTAGGCTCTTTTTTTTTATCAAAAAACGATGTAATTTTTTGATAAAATGGTTGAAATTTCAATTATTTGTGATAATATATTAAACGTATAGATTTTGTCGAAAAGAAGTACTAAATGACTATTGTCGTCGTTTTCTAAAACTCTAAAATTGAATATTTCTATATGACGAGAATAGCAAACTTACCGAAAGGTGAGGACGCAAAGCCATGGGTCTAAAGGATTAATTTCCTATGATTGCCAGGTTGCCGAAACATATAGATACATAGAAATATATTTTTGATTTGTCTATGTTCTATGGAATGTTAAGGCACCTATAATTATGTAGGTGCCTTTGATTTTTTGAAAAAAGTTTAGAAAGAGGGGGATAAAGTGGAAAAAAAGTTATATAGTCAAAGGAATTTAAGAAAACGATTTAAAAATTTAAATACATTGAACGAAAGGCAGTTAAGTTATGTATAAAAAAGTGAAAAAAAGTATAGCTGCGGCTTTAGAAGATGTAAAATATTTTAACACATTGGGAGAAAGCCATCAGGAAATTATAAAATATTTACTAATAAGCTTGGGAATTAAAGATCCCTATACCCTCAATCATTGCTTAAAGGTATCAAAATATGCTTGTATTATTGGAAAACATATAGGACTGTCAGAAGAAAAGTGCGATGAGTTAAAGCTTGCAGGCATTTTACATGATATAGGCAAGATAGGAATAAGTGTAGATATATTACAAAAACCAAGCAAATTGACAAGGGAAGAATATGGCGTTATAAAAGAACATCCCGTAATAGGTTATAAAATGTTAAAGAACTTTGATTTCTCTAATACAATGATTTATGCCATAAAATACCATCATAAAAGATATGACTTAAGGGGATATCCCTATAAAATATGTGCAGACAGTCTTCCCATTGAGGTGAGTATTATTGGAGTTGCAGATGCCTTTGATGCCATGACCACAAATAGGGTCTACAAAAAGGCTATGACCTTAGAAAGGGCGTTGGATGAGTTGATAAACAATAAAGGTACTCAATTTCATCCCGAAATAGTAGATGCTATGGCTGATATACATAATAGAGTAAAAATAGCGAATTTTTTCCAAGGAGCTTTTGAAGATCAAAAAAGATTTAAATAATAGAAGGGCAACAGGAAAAGGCCTGTCGCTCTTCTATTATTTATTTTTGTTTGAAAGTTCCTTTTCAGCCATTTTAACGAGTCTTTTTGTCATATGACCACCAACGTGTCCAGCAAAAAAAATATTTTGTATAGATCCTTTATTTTTGGTCATATCTTCAAGTATGCCTAACTCGCTGGCTATTTCATACTTCAGTTCATTTAAGGCTTTTATTGCATTGGGATCAACTGGTCTATTAGCCAAAAAAATCACCTCTTTGTTATATTACATATTCATAAGTATATTTTTTGCAGGCCTAGAATAAAAATACTAGGAAAATAAAGGATTAAAAAATTTTTAAAATTTACTGGTTTATAATTTACAAAAATCTTAGTAAATTGAGAAAACGTAAGATTATGTTAAATAATGCGAAAAATTGACATGGGATATCAAAAAAAGTATATAATGAAATAATGACTTACACAAAAGACATACATTTCCAAGATAAGTTGGACTACTGCTTAAATGAAGACTTGAACTTCATATGAACTAAGTTTTACTTAATGTTAAGATTTACGTGCAATCTAAATGAAAAGAGGTCATTGTAATGGTAGTGCAGGATAAAAAAATAGTACTGAGGATAGCCCTTTATGCAGGGGAAATACTCTTAAAGAATGGAGCTGAAACCTATAGGACGGAGGATACAATAGATAAAATATGTCAATCTAGCAAATTGTGGCATGTTAGTTCCTTTGTTACGCCGACGGGAATATTTATTTCAGAAAACAGATTTGATGGTATAAGTTTTATAAAGAGAATAAAGAGTAGAACCATAGACTTAAACAAAATTTCTGAAGTTAATAATTTTGCCAGAGAATTTGTAAAAGGTGATATGTGTCCAAAGGATGCTTTAAAAAGACTTCGAAGAATAGATAAAGGCAGAAAGTATAAAAATGTCATTAGGATGTTTTTTACTGGTCTTGCATCGGCCTTTTTTGCCCTCTTATTTGGAGCAGGGCTTAATGATTTCATACTTGCATTTTTAATATCGATGATTACAATAATAGTTAACGAAAAAATAGAAAAATTAAGTAAAACGACTTTCCTTGCTAATGCTGCCAGTGGAGCGTTGATATCTTTGCTTGCTCTTTTGTCTAAAAGCACTGGAATTGGAAATAGCATGGATATGATTATAGTTGGATCAATTATGCCGCTAGTGCCTGGTGTTGCACTCACAAATGGACTTAGAGACTTTATATCAGGAGATCTTATAGCAGGAGTTTCAAGGGTTGCTGAAGCTATACTGATAGCTGTATCGATTGCCGTAGGCGTTGGTACAGTACTTAAGTTTTGGGTATATTTATTTGGAGGTGTTTTCTAGTGGCTTATTATGAACAGTTTATATTTTCTTTTATATCCACTGTTGGTTTTTCAGTTCTCTTTAACGTTCCTAAGAAGTCTATTTTATATGCTAGTTTAACCGGAGCCTTTGGCTGGACGATATATATTTATACGAAAGAAATGACTGCGTCGCCCCCCTTTTCTATTTTTATTGGAGCAATAATTGTTGCAAGTTTAGGAGAAGTTTTTGCAAGAATAGATAAAAAGCCAGTTACTACCTTTGTAATTCCAGGAATAGTGCCACTGGTACCAGGATATGGAATATATCTTTCGATGGTAAACCTTATAAATCAAGATTTTTATAATGCAGCGCAATTTGGGACTGAGGCTGTTTTTACAGGAGGTGCCATATCAGTAGGAATAATTGTGGTTGCATCGGTGGCAAAGATACTTAAGGCTATGAAAGCTAAAAGAAGAATATAGAGTATAAAATACATCTTTGCTACAATATCGCCTTGATTATAAAATGAAAAATTTCAGTTAGCAATGTTGTAATATATAAAAGCTGGCACTTTGTAAAGCATAGTTTGGTTTAAGTATGAATAATTATTGGGTATTAAGGAAAAAATGATATAAATACTTTGACAAGCTTGTGATAAAATATTATAATGTCCATGAAAAGAGCAAAATATAATAAAAGACGACGATGAGAAGAGTAGATATAGGATGTAGTTTTAGCGAGTCGGTGACGGTGGAAGACCGATACGAAGCCTGTATCGAAGAACATCTCTGAGTTTCTAACTGAAATCCGGAGTTTGGATAGTAGGCTTAGACGGAATCAAACCGTTATAAAATAGACAGTATAGGAGCTTTCTGTACTGACTTAAGTTGGTCATTATTATGACAATAAGGGTGGCACCGCGGAATAAAGCCTTTCGTCCCTAATAGGAGATGGAAGGCATTTTATATTTAAAAATTTTAAACACTAAAAAAGATAAGGAGGATCAGATAAAATGCAGACTACTTTAATTAAGTCCATTTATAGAGAAACGGAAAAATATTTGGGGCAAAAAGTAACGATTGCAGGATGGGTAAGAACGGTACGTTCCTCAAAGTCCTTTGGATTTATAGAGGTAAATGACGGGAGCTTTTTCAAAAATATTCAAGTAGTCATTGAAGATGGACTAGATAATTTTAAAGAGTTGACTAAACTATCTATAAGCTCAGCAATTATTGTAGAAGGTACTTTAGTTGAGACTCCAAACGCTAAACAATCCTTTGAAATTAAAGCTGACAAGGTCGTTTTAGAGGCAGACTCCGATAAGGATTATCCATTACAGAAAAAAAGACATACCTTCGAATTTTTAAGAGAAATTGCCCATTTAAGACCACGCAGCAATACTTTTTCAGCTGTGTTCAGAGTACGTTCCTTGGCAGCCTATGCAATCCATAAGTTTTTCCAGGATAGGGGTTTTGTTTATGTTCATACCCCAATTATTACTGGAAGTGACTGTGAGGGTGCAGGGCAAATGTTCAGAGTCACTACGATGGACCTACATAACATACCAAAGGATGATGAAGGAAAGATAGATTTTTCTAAGGATTTCTTTGGAAAGGAAACAAATCTTACAGTAAGTGGTCAGTTAGAAGCCGAAATATTTGCTCTTGCCTTTAGAGACGTATACACTTTTGGGCCAACCTTTAGGGCAGAAAATTCAAATACCGCTAGACATGCATCAGAGTTCTGGATGATTGAGCCAGAGATTGCTTTTGCAGATTTAAATGATAACATGCAGCTGGCTGAGGGTATGTTGAAATATATCATTACATACGTAATGGAAAATGCTCCGGAAGAAATAGAGTTTTTCAACAAGTTTATTGATAAGGGACTAATAGACAGATTAAACCATGTGGCAAATTCCGAATTTGACAGAGTAACTTATACTGAAGCTATAGATATACTTAAAAAATCTGATCAAAAGTTTGAATATCCTGTTGAGTGGGGATGTGATCTTCAGACAGAGCATGAAAGATACCTAACTGAGAAAGTATTCAAAAAGCCTGTTTTTGTAATCGATTATCCTAAGGATATTAAAGCCTTTTACATGAGAATGAATGATGATAATAAAACAGTGGCTGCTATGGATCTTCTGGTTCCAGGAGTAGGCGAGATAATTGGAGGAAGTCAAAGAGAAGAAAGACTTGATATACTTGAAAAGAGAATGGAAGAAATGAAGCTTAGCAAAGAAGACTACTGGTGGTATTTGGAGCTAAGAAAATATGGTGGAGTTAAACATGCCGGATACGGATTGGGATTTGAAAGGGCTATTATGTATCTGACAGGCATGGGAAATATAAGAGATGTTATTCCATTTCCAAGAACTCCTAGATCCGCTGAATTTTAAAAAAATTTTTATACCTTCCACATTAGGTTGTGGGAGGTTTTTGCTATTAAATTAAATAAAATTAATTTTCTGAAGGAAGTTGTAAATTTATGGAGAACTATTATAAAATAAAGTTATTAGGGTGGAATAGTTGGGTATTATTAAAATAATTAGATTTGGGAGGTAAAAGATTTGCAAAATTATGAAAGGCAAATAGAAATAATAGTTAATTACTTTAGAAGGAATGAAAAGAAAGAACAGGATTTTAAACTTGGAATTGAATTTGAACACTTTATAATAGATAAAGAAAGCCTAAGGGCAATAACCTATTATGAGGACGGAGGAGTTCAAGATACTTTAAAACAGCTTTTAAAAAAGGGTTGGAAGGGTAAATATGAAGGAGAATATTTATTAGGACTTGAAAGAGATGGAACAACAGTAACTCTTGAGCCTGGTGCACAAGTAGAACTGAGTATTAAACCTTATAAAGAAATAAAGCATATAGAAAGGGAATATATAGACTTTCTGGAGGAAATAATTCCAATATTGGAGAAAAAAGGACAACAACTCATAGCTGTAGGTTATCAGCCTGAAAGTAAAATAGAAGATATACCTTTTATACCCAAGTCCCGATACAAATATATGTCTGAGTACTTTGAATCAAGAGGTAGCTTAGCCCACAACATGATGAAGGGAACTGCATCTTTGCAGGTAACTTTGGATTATAAATCGGAAGTAGATTACATGAAGAAGTTTACAGTAGCCAATGCTTTGTCGCCTATTATATCAGCTATTTTTGACAATGGGCCTTTTTTTGAGGGGCGTATCTGGGATAAAAATAATATCAGGACAAAAATATGGCTCAACTGTGACTCTGACAGGTGCGGTGTAGTGAATAGTTTATTAGATCCAGATGAAGAGTTTAGTTATAAGAAGTATGCAGAGTACATATTAAATACTCCCCCGATACTCATAGATGATGGGAAAAATGTTAAGTATACAGGAGATACACCTTATAGAGAGTTGTTTGATGTAGAGAACTATACAATGGAAGAGCTAGAGCATATATTTACCATGGTTTTTCCGGATGTGAGATTAAAAAAATTCATTGAAATAAGGATGACAGATGAAGTGCCTTACCCTTTAAATTTTGCAGGAGCAGCTTTATGGAAGGGACTACTGTATAATGAGAAAAATCTTAATAAATTGTACAATTTATTTACTGATATCAGTATTGAAGATATAAATAAAGCAAAATTAGATGCAATAGAGCATGGAGTAGATGGCAAAATGCAGAATAAGGCTATTTATGACATAGGAAAGATGATTATTGGGATGGCAAAGGAAGGATTAAATGAAGGAGAAAAGAAATATTTATATCCACTTGAGAATATAGTCTATAGTAGAAAAACTCCAGCTAAGGTTACAAAAGAAAAGCTACATTTAGGAAAGCATAGAGCTTTAGATTGGTGTATTCTTAACAAAATTCCAAGGAGTGAGATGAATGTTTGCAAATGATATAAATGAGAAGTATATAGAAATTGTGACAAGTGATAGGGAAAAATACTACGAAGATTATTTAAAAACAAAGGAATTGGTTAGAAACTCTTCGGCAATTTACGAAGGAAAGCCTGTTCCTTTCCTATACAACCCCATGTTTTTTACTGAAAATGAAATAGAGTCCTTTGATAAAGCAACATCAACCTTAATGACTATACTGAACAAAGTAATAAAAAAGTATACAGAATCTCCCAGCTTCAGAAGAAAATTTGGTTATTCTAAAGAATTAGAAGAACTTATTTTAGTTGATCACGAATACGGATACAATGTACCCATGGCACGATTTGATATATTTTACGATGACGATAACAATTTTAAGTTTTGTGAATTAAACGCTGATGGTTCTTCAGCAATGAATGAGACAAATGTGCTTGAACGAATATTCATGGAAACTAAGGCCGTAGAAGAAATAAAAAAAGAATATGATCTGGAATATAAAGAGCTTGTATACAAATGGGTGAAGGAAAGCATAGAGATATATAGAAGCTGGGGTGGGGAAAAAGATAATCCGAATGTTGCAATAGTAGACTTTGAGGGAGCAAAAACTATAAACGAGTTTAAGGAATTTCAAAGAGCATATATAAAATGGGGCTGTAAAGCTGAAATAGTGGATCCGAGAAGATTAAAATATATGGACGGAAAGCTTTATTTTGGCGATATGAAAATTGACCTTATTTACAGAAGGCTTGTAACAGGGGAGTTAATGAAAAAATATGATGAACTAGGTGAATTTATTAAGGGATATAAAAATGGAGCAGCATGTTTTGTAGGACCTATTCGTTCTCAAATTATACATAATAAGATAATATTTAAAATACTTCATGATGAAGACACCTTGAGTTTTTTGGAGGATGCAGAAAAGGAGTTTGTTAAAAGGCATATACCATATACCGCTGAATTTACAGATGAAGTATATAATAATGTATTAAACAATAAAGAGAAATACGTATTAAAGCCTAAAGACCTTTATGCATCCAAGGGCGTCTACCTAGGTATAGATTTATCTCAGGAAGAATGGAAGAGAAAATTAGAAGAATGCTTAAATAACGATTATCTGGTACAGGAGTTTGTTATGCCCTATGAAAAGAAAATGGTTGAATTTAACGATGGGGGAGAATGTAACATTTTTGATTTTAAACATATCATAGGATTATACATGTATAAAGAGAGATTCGTAGGAATTTATACTAGAGTAAGTCAGAACAATATAATATCAAGTTTTCATGGATGCTATACAGTCCCAAATTTAATTGTAAAGAAAAAGTAAATTTTGTAGAAAAAAGAAGGAAAATGAAAAGATATGTAGAACAGATTATCGTATGATAAATGGGGACAATCTATTTTACTGAAAGTGTTCTGAAGCTCTTATTAAAAAATAAGGACTTTAAAGCAATGTAAATAAGGAGTTATTGCAATGGATTCTAGAGTATACAAGAATGTTACCGAAGAAGAATACGAATTTTTATTTGGTGACAAAAAAAGTAAAGAAGGCTACAAAAGAGGGTTTTTAGAAAATAAAGCTGAAATATTTATTTTAATAATTCTTGTCCTAGTACTGAATATATTACTTTTTAAATTTAATCTTTTGTCTACCATATAAGAAAAAAGTGCAGTAGGCACTTTTTTTAAATACGTGACTTATTTTGCATTTGTATCTATATTTTAGTTTAAAATCTTTGCATATAGATAACAATATAAGATAGCAAAGAAGAATTTAAGGGTATATATCTAATTTACTTTCCAAATATGGAGCCATGGATAATGTATAGAAGAAGATAGCTATATGAAATAATAATCAAAACATATGAAAATGAATAAGTTAACAAATTAAAACAAAAATTAGCGAAAAGTTTTGACAAATGCCTGTAATTTGATATATTATTAATAGAAAATATAATAAATTTTTTATGGCTGTGATAAGGAGAGTAGTAAAGGATTGACCCTTACAGAGAGATAATCATTTGCTGAGAGATTATCGGTGTACACCTTTATGAAGATCACCTTTGAGCCGGATACCTGAACTGAAGGGTAAGTAGGGTATCCCGTAGAAATGCGTTAAATTATAATGAGTGATAGGACTAAGTCCTGTAAATTGGGTGGTACCGCGGAAAAAATTCGTCCCTAGGTCTAATATAGACTTGGGGATTTTTATATTTAAAAACTAATACAGAAAGAGAGGATGAATAAAATGAAGAAGTTTGAAGAATTATACAATCTATCGGTCAGTGAAAATGAAAAAAGAATATCTGAATTTTGGGATGAAATAGATATTCTAAAGAGAAGCGTAGAAGTTCGAGAAGGAAAGGAATCCTTTGTATTCTATGAAGGGCCTCCAACTGCCAATGGAAGACCGGGTATACATCACGTTATATCCAGAACCCTTAAGGATTCCGTTTGTAGATATCAAACCATGAAGGGTTATCAGGTTAAGAGAAAGGCAGGGTGGGACACCCATGGACTTCCAGTAGAGATTGAGGTAGAAAAGCAGCTTAATTTAAAAAGCAAGCAGGACATAGAAGAATACGGAATAGCGGAATTTAATGAAAAGTGTAGAGAGTCGGTTTTCACCTATGAAGGACTTTGGAGAGAAATGACTAAGCGTATGGCCTATGCTATAGATCTTGAAAATCCATATATAACCTTGGATAATGATTATATAGAAAGCGTTTGGTGGATATTAGACAAGTTTAACAAAGAAGGACTTATATACGAAGGGCATAAAATCCTTCCCTACTGTAGTCGATGTGGAACAGGTCTTGCCAGTCACGAAGTTGCACAGGGCTACCAGGAAATAAAGAGCAATACTGTTATAGTTAAGTTTAAGATAAAAAATAAGGATGAATACTTTCTAGTATGGACGACTACACCATGGACTCTAGCTTCAAATGTTGCCCTTACTGTTCATCCTGATGTGACCTATGTGAAAGTAAAGGCAGAGGATGGAAATGTTTATTATGTAGCTAAAGCACTTGCTTCAGAAGTAATTGAAGGTGAATATGAAATTTTAGAGGAATACAAGGGCAAAGAGCTTGAATATATCGAATACGAACAGTTGATGCCCTTTGTTAAAGCGGATAAAAAGGCGTTTTTTGTTACAGTGGCAGACTATGTAACTACTGAAGATGGTACAGGTATAGTCCATACTGCTCCAGCCTTCGGGGAAGATGACTATAATACAGGTCAAAGATATGGTCTTCCTGTATTGCAGCCTGTAAATGAGGAGGGTAAGTATACTACTACTCCTTGGGAAGGCATGTTTGTAATGGATGCAGATATAGACATAATTAAATGGCTTCATAAGGAAGGAAAGCTATATAAAAAGCAAAAGATAGCCCATAATTATCCACACTGCTGGAGGTGTAAGACTCCACTTTTATACTATGCTAAACCAAGCTGGTATATAGAGATGACTAAGCTTAAGGACAAACTTATAGAAAATAATAATGGAGTTAAATGGTATCCCGACTACGTAGGAGAAAAACGATTTGGAAACTGGCTTGAAAATCTAAATGACTGGGCTATCTCACGAAGCAGATATTGGGGTACTCCACTGAACATCTGGACCTGCGAATGTGGTCATAGAGAAAGTATAGGTTCCAGAAAGGAACTAGTAGAAAAGGCTATAGAGGATATAGATGAATCTATAGAGCTTCATAGACCTTACGTCGACGAGGTTCACATCAAATGTGAAAAATGTGGAAAAACAATGTCAAGGGTAACTGACGTAATAGACTGTTGGTTTGACAGTGGATCAATGCCCTTTGCTCAACATCATTATCCCTTTGAAAATAAGGAGAATTTCTTTGACGAACTGTTCCCGGCAGATTTTATCTGTGAAGGTATAGACCAGACTAGAGGATGGTTCTATTCGTTAATAGCCATATCAACTTTTGTTACAGGTAAATCTCCATATAAGAGAGTTTTGGTTAATGACCTTATACTGGATAAAGAAGGAAGAAAGATGTCTAAGTCTAGAGGGAATACTGTTGATCCATTTGAACTATTTGATAAATATGGTGCAGATGCTCTCAGATGGTATCTTCTTTATGTATCGCCTGCCTGGACTCCAACAAAGTTTGATGAAGAGGGATTAAAAGAAGTTCAAAGTAAATTCTTTAATACTATTAAAAATGTATATAACTTCTTTACATTATACGCAAATACTGACGAACTAGACCCAAGGGAGTTCTTTGTTGAATATAAGGACAGACCGGAACTTGACAGATGGATACTATCTAAATATAATAGCTTACTTAAAGAAGTGGAAGAAGATTTAGAAGCATATGACTTAACTAAGGCAGTTAGAAGGATACAGGAATTTGTAAATGAAGATTTGTCTAACTGGTATATCAGACGATCCCGTAGACGTTTCTGGGCTACAGAACTTTCAGAAGATAAGAAGGCGGTTTACAATACAACCTTTGAAATATTGACAGGCATAAGCCAGGCAGTTGCACCTTTTGCCCCATATCTTTCGGAAGAGATATATAGAAAGCTCACAGGAGAAGAGTCTGTACATTTAAGCGATTATCCAACATTTAATAAGGAACTTATAGACCTTAAGCTTGAAGAAAAAATGGATCTTGTAAGGGACCTAGTAGGACTTGGCAGAGCTGCAAGAGAGTCAGTAAGAATAAAGGTACGTCAACCGATAGGCAAGGTGCTCATAGATGGCAAATATGAAAAACTTATTTCAGATTTAGTTCCCCTTATAAAAGAGGAATTGAATGTAAAGGAAGTAGTATTTGCTAAGGATCTAAAGGAGTTTATGGACTACAGTTTAAAACCAAACTTCCCAGTAGCAGGACCTAAGCTTGGAGCAAAAATTAAGACCTTTGGTAAAGTTCTAGCTCAGCTGGATGGTTCCGAGGCTGCTCCTACATTAGAAAAAGGTGGAAGTGTATCGGTTGAGCTTGAAGGCGAAAACTTCGAGGTAACCAAGGATTTAGTTCAAATAAATATTTCTGCTAAGGAAGGCTTTACCGTTGAGATGGAAAATAATCTATTTGTGATCTTAGATACAACTCTTACTCCAGAGCTTATTAATGAAGGTTTTGCAAGAGAGTTTATTTCCAAGGTGCAGCAGCTCAGAAAGAATAATGGATATGAAATGATGGATAATATCAAGATATTCTTTGATGGAGACGATGAGATAACTGAAGCTGTAAAGCTTCATAAGGATTATATTATGGAAGAAACCTTAGCAGTAAGTATAGACAGAGTAAATGATGACAGTTTTGAAAAGCACGATTTAAATGGTCATGACACTGGAATTAAGCTGGAAAAGGTTGAATAGAACAAGTATAAAAAAGACTAGGCTTACATTTTTGTAAGCCTAGTCTTTTTTATACATTGACAAGGATAAATATACATAATAAACTTACAATATAGACTTATACAGCTATCTTTGAAAGTATAAATGACTTGTATTAAAATAGTTTTTCTATGGAGCCTGAAGAGGATTGTTGAAGGATATTCATAAGAAACTAGTAAGGCCAGTTAATTTAAATTTGTTAGAAAGAAAGTTGATAATCTTAAGGAGAAATGAAATATGAAAAAGTTTGAAATGAAATATGGAAAGGATAAACGTAGTTTTTCTATACCACAGAAAAATTTGCTGGGAATTATAAGGGGTAATGGAGATAATACTAAGCTTTCAGAAGCTGAGGTTATATTAAGAGCTCTTGAGAATCCCATAGATAGTCCGAGACTAGAAAATATAGTAAAGCCTGGAGAAAAAATTTGTATTGTGATTTCTGATATAACTAGAGCTTGGCAGAAGATGAGCCTTTTTTTACCTTATATTGTAGACAAATTGAATGAAGCAGGGATAGATGATCAAGATATAACATTTCTTTGTGCAACCGGATCCCACAGAAGCCAGACTAAGGAGGAACATAAGGTACTGTTAGGGGAAAAATTGTCAAAGAGGTTTGAGGTAATAGACCACGACTCCAGAGATGAAGAAAATATGGTGCATCTTGGAACCACTAGTTTCGGTACACCAGTAAGCATAAATAAAATTGCCATGGAGAGTGACCACATCATACTAACTGGGGCTGTAGTTTTTCATGATTTGGCGGGATGGGGTGGAGGCAAAAAATCTATACTTCCGGGAATAGCTTCCTATGAATCCATAATGGCAAATCATTCTCTATCTTTAAGCCCAAATATAGGAGAAGGAATACATCCCATGGTCAAATCTGGAAATATATCAAATAATCCCATTCATGAAGATATGCTTGAAGCAGCAGGCTTTGTCAATCCTTCTTTCTTGTTTAATGTAATTATAGATTCAAAAGGAAACATATGTGATGCCGTAGCAGGTCATTATATAAAAGCTCACGAGGAAGGTCAGAAAAAAGTTAGTAATATAAATGGAATTCCTATAAAAGAAAAGGCTGACCTAGTAGTTGTTTCTGCCGGTGGATATCCGAAGGACATAGATTTATACCAGGCTTCAAAGGCTTTGATTAACGCAAAGGAGGCTGTAAAAAAAGACGGTGGTATTATTATGGTAAGTCAGTGCATTGAAGGGGTAGGACATCGAGAGCTAAAGGAGATAATTGAAGACTATGATAATAATCTGGAAAGAGAAAAATCAGTTAGAAACCACTATACCGTATCAAGATTTATAGGCTATCTTATTGCGGAAATAGCAAGAAAATACAATATAATACTTATATCGGATATAGATGACGAATTATTAAAAAAAATCAATATTAGATCTGCTAATGATATTGATGAGGCTTTAGATATCTTTTACAAAGAGAAAGGAAAAGATTTAAAAACTTATATAATGCCCAATGGTTCTGAAACATTACCAGTCTTTCTTTAAAATTTATTCAAAAAAAATTATATTTTTTCTTGAATAAATATAAATTAACATGTATAATAAAACGTATAGATATAAAAAAATTTATAAATATTTCATAAGGAGGATAAAAAAATGTTTGATAAGAAAATGAAAGGATTAATATCTATTTTACTTATAGGTTTAATGATTTTCACATTTACGGCATGTCAGCAACAAGAGACAGCTAACCAGGATACCGAGGCAGAGGGAGAAAAGCAAAAGGCTGAGGTAGTAAAAACAAAGCTTGACGAGATTAAGGCAAATGGAAAGATTGTCCTTGGTACTGCGGCAGATTATCCACCATACGAGTTTCATAAAGTAATAAATGGAAAAGATGAAATCGTAGGATTCGATATTGAAATTGCAAAACAAATAGCAAAGGACCTAGGCGTAGAGCTTGAAATTAAGGATATGAAGTTTGATGGTTTATTAGCAGCATTAGTGGCGGATGATATTGACTTTATACTTGCAGGTATGGTACCAAAGCCTGAGAGAAAGAAGAGCGTAGACTTTTCAATTCCATATTATGCAGCAGAACAAAAAATGCTTGTAAGAGCAGATGTTGCTGATAAGATTAAAACAATAGAGGATCTTAAAGGCTTTAAGATAGGTGTTCAAAAGTCAACAGTTCAGGAAGACATAGCAAAGGAAAAAATACAGCCTAATGTAGAGGGTGTAGAGGTAAAGGGGCTTAGCAAGATAACAGATCTAGTACTAGAACTTAAAAATGGCAAAATCGATGGAATAGTTTTAGTTGAGCCAGTTGCAATGGCATATGGAGAGCAAAATGAAGATCTGGCGGTTCCGGAAATAAGCTTTGGTCAGGAGGCGGGAGTTGCCGTAGCCGTTAATAAAGGAAATGCAAAGCTTTTAGATGCAATAAATAAATCTTTGCAAAAAATGCTTGACGAAGGTAAAATAGATAAATTTATAACTGATGCAACTTTATTATCTGAACAGGAGTAGAATATCTAGTAAAGTAGCCATGGCAAAAGATGATTCAGTAACAGTCATCTTTTGCCTAATTCTATGTAGTAAAAATAGGTCGTAGTAAGAGAAACAGAAAGATATATTCATTGTGGGGGTGACAATATTGGATTTTGCATTCTTAGCAAAATACTATCAATTTTATCTTAGAGGAACAGGAGTAACATTATTCATTTCATTTTTTGGAGTTATTTGCGGAGTAATCCTTGGTACTCTTTTAGCATTAATGAGACTTTCCAAAAATAAAGTTTTAAATAAATTAGCACAAAGCTATATATCCTTTGTAAGGGGTACACCATTACTTGTACAATTATATATGGTTTACTATGGACTTCCTAGACTTGTAGGAATGGACTTGCCTTCAATTGGATTGGGTATAACTGCCGTGTCTTTAAACAGTGCTGCATATGTAGCGGAAATCATACGTGCAGGTATACAGTCAATAGACAAGGGACAGATGGAGGCAGCCAGATCTTTGGGAATGACCCATAGAATGGCAATGAGGTATATAATAATACCTCAGGCATTTAAAAATATATTGCCTGCCTTGGGAAATGAGTTTATTATTTTAATAAAGGAATCGGCAATAATTTCTATAGTTGGCATACACGACTTGATGTACAATACAGATACACTTAGAGGAATTACCTATAAGCCATTTATGCCTTTGGTTTACGCTTCAATTATATATTTCCTTATAACATTTACGCTTTCAAAACTATTAGCTATTGTTGAAGGGAGGTTAAGAGCTGGTGATCAAAGTCTCTAATTTAAATAAAAAGTTTGATAATTTACACGTACTTAAGGGGATTAATGAGCATGTAGAAAAAGGAGAGGTTGTTGTTATAATAGGACCTAGTGGGTCAGGGAAGAGCACCTTTTTAAGATGTCTTAATTTACTTGAACATCCTACTAGCGGAGAAATAATATTTGAAGGTATTTCTATAACCGATAAAAAGAATGATATAAACAAACAGAGACAAAAAATGGGGATGGTTTTTCAACAATTTAATCTTTTTCCACATATGACAGTACTGGAAAATATAACCTTAGCTCCTATAAAAGTAAAGAAGATGTCTAAGCAGGAAGCCGAAGAAGTTGCTTATAAACTGTTAGAAAGAATAGGTTTGAAAGACAAGGCCCTCAGTTATCCCAGTCAGCTTTCAGGAGGACAGAAGCAGAGAATAGCAATAGCAAGAGCACTGGCTATGTCTCCTGATGTAATGCTTTTTGATGAGCCAACTTCTGCCCTTGACCCTGAAATGGTTGGAGAGGTTTTAGAAGTTATGAAGGAATTAGCGGCAGAGGGTATGACCATGGTGGTAGTGACCCATGAAATGGGCTTTGCAAGAGAGGTTGGAACTAGAGTACTGTTTATGGATGATGGAAAGGTAGTTGAACAGAACACTCCTAAGGAACTTTTCAGCAATCCTCAGCACCCGAGAACTAAGGAGTTTTTAGCAAAGATTCTGTAAAAGTAGGTGAATAGATTGAAACATAGATTCATTTCAAAGAGGCATTGGAATACAGTAGAAACACCAATGGGCGAAGTAAATGAATTGGTCAAAAAATATGATGATCTTATAAATTTAAGCCTAGGGGATCATGATTTTATAACAGATAAAAGCGTTATAGATGCAGCCTTTGAAGATGCTATCAAAGGACATACCAAGTATACGGATTCCCAGGGAGAACCCGAGCTTAGAAAAGAGATAATTAATTTCTATAAAAATAAATATGATTATGATATGGATTTGAAGGAAGTTATGGTAGTGGTAGGGGCTTGCCATGGTATGTTTTTAACGCTGGAGGCTATTTTAAATGATGGAGATGAAGTGATTGTACCGGAGCCCTATTTCACTCCCTATGCTAATCAGATAAGATTGGCAGGAGGAAAACTGGTCCCTCTCAAAACATATGAGAAGGATAATTTTAGTATAGATATTGAGAATTTAATAACATTAATAAATGACAAAACAAAAGCCATTATAGTAAATACTCCTAATAATCCTACGGGGGCTTGTCTAAGTAAAGATAACTTAGAGGCTATTGCTAAGGTAGCTATAGAGTATGATCTTGTAATTATCGCCGATGACGTATATGGAGCCTTTAGCTTTGGAGAATCTTTTTTTCCAATAACAGCTATTGAGGGAATGAAGGAGCGGACTATTACTATAGGTAGTTTTTCTAAGGACTATGCCATGACTGGATGGCGTGTAGGTTATGTATTGGCTCCAAGTTTTATTATAGATTGTATGAGAAATATAAATGAAGGAGTTTGTTTTTCTGCTCCATCGGTTTCTCAAAGGGCAGCTCTTCATGCTCTGAGAATGAAGGATAAATTCCAGCAAAGTATGATTGATGAGTATAAGGAAAGAGTTAATTATGCCTATGAAAGAATAAAGGATATTCCTAACATGTCTGTGATGAAGCCTCAAGGAAGCTTTTACATGTTTGTTAATATAAAGAAAACGGGGCTATCTTCTTCGGAAGTTACTAAAAAGATTTTAGAAGATGCCCACGTCTTAACTATTCCAGGCAATGCCTTTGGTGAAAGCGGAGAAGGATATATACGTATTGCATGTACAGTTCCTACAGATAAACTGAAGGAGGCCTTTGACAGAATAGAAAAAATAAATATATTTTCAAAATAATAAAAAGAGCCTAGGCTCTTTTTATTATTTATAATCTATAATATTATTTTCCCTTTTCTTATGATAAAAAAGAGCAGCTAAAAAGGCACCAATAGTATTAAATAACATATCTAGGTTAGTATCAAGTAGCCCATTTTGAGCGTTAGTATTAAACAAGATGTCTACAGAAAATTCTATTAGTTCAAAAAAAGTACCAGAAGAAGTTCCAAGTAATATTATAAAAATAAACGGAAAAATTTTATTTTTATAATAGATCCCAATGGTTTCATTAATTATAGAATAGTAAAAAAGAGCAAAGGAAAATGAACCAAATACATGAAGAAGGTCATCAAACCATTTTGAATTCCTATATAGCTCAAAATATCTACCTATCAAGCTGTGACTTATAAGGGATAGAATAACAAGAATTTTAATAAAATCTTCAGTTCTAAAATTGCCCCTTCTTTCAATAAAAATATAACTTAAAAAAAATACATAAATCGTAGCAGATTCAAGCACATATTTATATTTTTTTTGAATTACAAATCCCACAATAATAAAAATGCCAGTTAGTAAAAATATAGCAAGCACAAGATTTAAGATATTTTTCTTTTTCATTTGATAGCCCCTTTCTTTATTTATAGGCATAAATAAGATATAGTTTTGAAGCCTATCTACATCATTTCCTTTTTATGTAAAATATAGATAGTGACAAAACCGACTATTATAAATATAACTGTAAAAATAGCTTCGTACAAAAGATTCATTTGATTCACCTCGCAAAAATAAATTTTGTCATTTATAGTATAGTATTATCAAATAGTAACAAAATAATATAGAAAATGAATGAAGAAGGTGAAATTAAATGAAAATATTTTTAGAAGTTGTTATACAAACGTTTTTAGCTTTTTTTGCTATATTATTTATCACGAGACTTTTGGGACGTCAGCAAATATCTCAGCTTACTCTTTATGAGTACATAAATGGCATAACTTTTGGTTCAATAGCGGGAGCACTTGCTACAGACGTTAATCAGAGGACTTTTCAACATTTAACTGGGCTTATTTTGTTTGGTCTTCTTACTGGCATGATTTCATATATTTCTCTTAAAAAAAGAAGTTTTAGAAAGATAATTGAAGGTGAACCGATATTAGTAATACAGAATGGTAAAGTATTAGAAAATAATTTAAAAAAAGTAAGATACAGTATGGATGAATTAAATGAGCTATTAAGACAAAAGGATTGTTTTTCACCAGATGAGGTTGAATATGCTCTTTTGGAGATGAATGGTGATTTAAGTATTATAAAAAGAGCAGACAAGAGAAATGTTACAGTGGGTGATTTAAATTTGACACCAAGTCCTGAAGACTTACCTACGGAGATAATAATTGGCGGACAGGTAATTTATGAGAATTTAAGGAAGAGAAAATTGACGGGTAGGGATCTAATCAATAGTTTAAAAATGTATGGAGTAAATAGGGTGGAAGAAGTAATGTATGCTACAATAGACCCAAGTGGGAAAATGTATGTTGACAAGTATGATGATAAGATAAATAAGAACTTGGATATCAGCGAAGATAATAGAGGGATATAAGAAACCTCAAGTTTTTCAGAGAAAGTTTCAAATTAAGAAGGAATATTTATGTTAATATTGAAATATGTATAATAACGATACAGGATTGAATCTTTAGAGTAGAAATAAAAAGAACGTTCATTCCGACAAGAAGTTAGAAAAAATAAAGCTTTCAGTAAAAAGGTGACAAGAAAAACCCTATATTAAGATCAAAGTTGGTTGCCTACATAGTATAATTTATAAAAAAACAACGTATATGGGAAAGGGTGAGACAATGTTTAAATGGAAAGAAGCTTTCAGTTGTAACGTGGCAGAAATTGATAAACAGCATAAAAAGTTAATTGAATTAGGTTCTGATTTAGCAATAATAGTTTCAGCTAAAGACGGACTGGATCATTATGATGACATTATGAGGGTTTTAAATGAACTAAAAGATTATACCATTTATCACTTTAGTTATGAAGAGGAATTAATGGCTAAGCATGGTTATGAAGGTTTAGACAACCATAAGAAACAGCACAATGCATTTATAAATAAAATTGTAGAAATTGCGGATAAGGATATTGACGAAAATCAAAAAAAGGTGACTATGGATATTTTGACTTTTATAGCAGACTGGATAGAAAATCACATTTTAAAGACAGACCATCAATATAAAGATTTCTTTAATGAAAAAGGTATATATTAAAATCTTAATAAATATTTATAAATTGATAAGTCCCTCTGAATCGCTTCAGAGGGACTTATCAATTTGTGAATATTAGGAACACTTTTAGGGGTGGGGAATATTATGATAAGGAAGAGTTAAAAAGTTTTGAAAGGTGTGAAATAAATGTACAATAGTTTTTATCAATGCCCTTTTTTAGATGTCTTCAGAAATAAAAACAGTTATTATAGGCGGTCTCCCATAGGACCTGATCTATCCTATGTAAGAATATTACATGCATCCCCGGGCGCCTCTCCAGTAGATATATATATAAATAATAGAAAGGCCATTTCCAATCTTAAATATAGAGAATTTACAGAATACTTACCGCTTCCATATGGAAGATACAACATTAAACTTTTTCCTGCGGGACGTACTACAAATCCAATTATCGATACAATGGTAGATATTCCTCCACGCACTATTTTAACAGTAGCGGCTATAAATAAACCTGAAAATATCGCTTTGCTTCCGATAGAGGATGTGCAGATGCCGATACAACAGGGAAAAACTTATTTAAGATTTGTTCATTTGTCGCAAAATGCACCGAATGTGGATGTAAAGCTACCCGATGGAACTGAACTATTTACCGATGTAGGATATAAAGAGATAACAGATTACATTGAAGTGAATCCGGGAACTTATACCGTAGAGGTATTTCCTACAGGCACTAATCAAAGAGTGCTTTACGTTCCTAATATAAGACTTAGACCAAATCGTTTTTACACAGTATATGCAGTGGGACTTGTAAATGAAAGACCACCTCTACAGGTACTGATTCCCTTAGATGGAAGCAGTTATTTGAAGTTCTAATAGTATGTATGATATGTATGGAGGAACGGTATATATTCGTTCCTTAAATTAAATCGCCTCATTAGTTCCTTATAGATATCCTTCAATAATCCTCTTCAGGCTCCGTAGAAGAGCTGTTTTAATAGAAAAGATTTAGAGGGTAAAAACAGCTCTTCAAAGTCACTTCAGAGGATACATTGAAGGATATTTAAAGCTATACTATTAGAGTAACTAGCACAAGAGGTTAAATTATGCTAAAGTATACAAAATGTTTTTGAAAACTATTGACAATAGTAGAAAACTATAGTAATCTTTTTCTTGTATAAAACATATTCTAAAGATGATTGTTAATTTAAAAGAGGGTTATTTATTGTATTTTTTTCTTTGGTTGAGAAGAATGAAAAATATCAATAAGTATAAGGGCCTTACTAGTACGATCATCTTGAATTTATTAATTTTTAGGAGGATGTTAGATGAAAAAAGGTACAGTAAAATGGTTCAATGCAGAAAAAGGTTTTGGATTTATTTCAGTTGAGGGAGAAGATGACGTATTTGTACATTTCTCAGCTATTCAAGGAGAGGGATTCAAAACTTTAGAAGAAGGTCAAAATGTTGAATTCCAAGTAGTTGAAGGTGCTAGAGGCCCTCAAGCTGCTAATGTTGTAAAATTATAGTCAATAACTAGTATATTACATACGGTCAATAGATTATAATAAAAAGACGACTTGCATTTATAAATGTAAGTCGTTTTTCTTTCCTTAGGAGTTCAAACATTTTTTGCAAAGAATTGCAGTCATAAAACGAAATAAATTCAATTGATACAACTAATTACAAACTATTTCCAGTAAATACAAAAAAGGCTAACAGCTAACAAAGCGTCGTCAGACGCTTTTATTCTTTTTTGTTCAAAAGCTAAAATAAAACTAAATAATTATTTATTGTATAAAAAATGGATTTTAACAAAAATTATATATAAGTGAAACATATATATATATATATATAACAAAGTTCAAGGTTAAATTTATTAGGATTTTGAGAATCCTTCTGGATCATGTGAAGATTTGTTGCTTTATATAAATTAAGATAAAGGTAGCAACAAATACTTCAAAATCGCTCAGAAGGAAACCTCAAAATCCCTAGAGTAATATAAATTTAATCTTAAATTTGTTTATCTATAAAACAATTTAGAAAATAAGTAAAAGGAGGATGTCAATGAAGCGCTTAGTTAGTATTATATTTGCTATTATGGTATTAGTTTCACTTATTGCATGCACACCTAATGAGACTCCACCTGCAGAAGAGCCAGATGTACAAGAGGATCGAAATGAACCGCAGGATCAGGGACCAGCAGAAGAACTAGACGAAGAAGATGATGAACAAGAGCTAACAGATGAAGAAGAGGTTACATACAAAGATGGAACCTATGATGCTCAAGGTGAAATTCGTGAGCATGGAAGTGAAAGTGCTACAGTAGTTATTGAAAATGGTAAGATAAAAGATATTATTTTAAGAAGACTGGACACAGAAGGAAATGAAGTAGACTATGAACAATGGACCGGTGAAGAAGTAGACGGAAAAACCTATCCAAATCTAAAACAGTATAGAATAGACTTAGCTAATGAAATGGTAAAGGAACAGACATATAAGGTAGATTCAATATCAGGTGCCACAGAAAGTTCAGTAAACTGGAAGCTGGCAGTTCAGAGAGCTCTAGAAAAGGCTGCACAGACTGAGCAAGAATAAAAGTAAAAAACAGCAGAACAGCTGTTAAGTTAGCAGTTGTTCTGCTATTTTTGCATGAAAATAAGATTATTAATCGTTATAAGCATTTTTTAATACAGATTATTTTAAATTTTTAACATATTTAATTTCGTTTCTACATGCCTTAGCAAAGATAGTGACATCTAAACTTATAGTAATATATTGAAATCCTTGCTCAGCTCTCATTTTAGCTTGTTGGCCGTCCAGCACAAATATCCCAGCTGCTTTTCCGGCAGATTTACATGCATCTAGGACACGGTTACAGGCATCCTCGATTAACGGATGATTTATCTGACCTGGTATACCCCAAGATTGAGACATATCAAAGGGTCCAAGAAAAACGACGTCTATTTCAGGTATTTTTGCAATTTCCTCTATATTATCCAAACTCGTTTTATTCTCGCAATGTACCACAATCATAGTTTCTTTATTAGCTTTTTCAAAATAATCTAATGGATCATCTATATATAGCTGATTTTATGATGAAGATGCTATGTATCTTCAAAAGCTTGTAGAGATTTTAAATAAATATTTAGATTGGTCTTAAGTATCATAAGAATAAAAGCATCAAAGATGCTTTTATTCTATAAGTTAATATAGTAGTTTTACTCTTTTATTCTTTGGATAGAATTTACAGTATGCTCCCGTTATATTTTCCAAAAATTCTGAAGGAAGTTCAAAATTGTGTTCTTCTATATTTACTTTTCCATCCAGTCTATATTTTTTGCCATTTATTATAAGATTGCTGCTATTATTTTTAAGGAGTATATCTGCTTCCAGCGGTTGAAGTGTACAGAAACCCACTCCGTATTTTCTATCAGCGCCTTTGATTCCAAGGTCTTTAGTATTGAGCTTTAAGGACTTCCATAAATAATCTTCGTTTATATCTTCGGAAAATACCTGTTTATATTTTGAAGCAATAAGAGCAGCAATTCCGCTTACCAGAGGTGCAGACATTGAAGTGCCACTCATTACAGCATATCCCCCTTTATACCAGGCCGACACTACATCAACCCCTACCTGGCATACGTCTATATAATCTCCCATTGTACTGAATAAAGCACGTTTTCTATTAATATCAACGGCTCCTACGCTTATTACTTCATCATAGGCGGCAGGGTAATTGACATCTAATTTTCCTGAATTCCCAGCACTTACTATAACTGCTATGTTATTTTTCACTAGTTTTTGGATGGGGTCGTGCAGTGCTTTTAAAGTTTCTTTGTCTAAATCTTTACCGGCTGAAAGGCTCATATTTACAGCAGTAATTTTTTTGTCAGTTTTTTGTTGATAATCACTGATCCAATATAATCCATCTATTAAATTTTGTAAACTTCCAGTGCCATCCTTGCCAAGGACTTTTACTGGAAGTATTTTTGCTTTTGGAGCAACTCCTACGTTTTTTCCCGCTATTGAACCAGCTACATGAGTTCCGTGTCCATTATCATCATAAGGCCTATTTGTATAATCAACAAAGGATTCACCTGGGAGCAGGTTATGCCTTAGTTCAGAATGAGAGGCAACCCCGGTATCGACAACGGCTATGATTGTATTCTCACCAAATATTCCCTGACTGTAATAGGTGTTTCTACCAGTCAAATTTAAAAATTCCAGATCTTTATAGGAGATTTTTTCAATGACTTTATCTACACCAAAATTTTTAAATTTAATCTTGTCAGTCATTTTAACACTCCCTTATTGTTTAGAAAGATCAACATGTCTACTTTCCTGGTATATAGTATGAGTTGTACTATTTGATATGTTACAAAAAAATAAGAACTAGCAGCAGAGCTGCTAGTTGCGGATTCAAATTTATAAGTTGCATATATTAAGCTGTCTTTTTAATTTTATTAATATATTCGGATAAGTTACTTAATCCCTTCTTTAAAACCTGTGTATCACATGCATAACCGATTCTAAGCCAACCTTCCATGTCAAAGCATTTTCCGGGAACTAAAAAGGTACCATAATTATTTAAAAGATCTATACACAGTTTTTCGGAAGGTACTGGAAGGTCATATTTTAAAAATGCTGTGCTGCCTGCTTTAGGCTTTATATAGTTTATAAAAGGTTCATTTTCAACCCAATTTTCAAGTATTGAGGCATTCTTCTTAACTAAAGATAGATTTCTTTCCAATATCTTATTGTAGTTTTTCAAGGCATGAGACGCTATAATATCGTCCAGCATTCCGCAGCTTATAGTTGTGTAGTCTCTATGCTTGCAGCATTCATCTATTATATCCTTTTGTGCTGCAATCCATCCTAATCGTAATCCTGCAAGAGAAAATACCTTCGACATACTTCCTGTACTTATTCCCTTTTCATATATATCTACTATTGAGGGTACAGTCAAATTATCATTATGATACAATCCTTTATATACCTCATCACACAGTATATAGGCATCACATGAACTAGCTATCTCAACTATTTCCATCAACAGTTCTTCTTCTATTAATGCTCCTGTAGGGTTATTAGGATTGTTTAAACAAATAAGTTTAGTCTTATCTGTAATTAGAGATTTAAGCTCATCTAAGTCTGGAAGAAAGTTGTTTTCAGGTTTTAGTTTTAATAGGGAAACGTCTGCTCCAAAGGACTCTGGTACACTGCACAGCTGTTGATACGTAGGCCACACTGAAATAACATGATCCCCTGGCTTAATTAAGGAATAAAGTACGAGAAAATTAGCTCCAATACCTCCGTTCATAGCCAGTATATTTTCTGGTGCCATGTCTTTATAAAGTTTTGAAATTCCTTCCTTAAAATACGGAGAGCCATCAATATATCCATAGGTCAGCTTTTTATCAAACAGCGATCTAAAAAACTCATCGGGTTCATCAGAAAGTGCCAACAGTTTGCTCAGACTTAAGGAGTCAACACAGGTTTCAGCAAGATTGTATTTTGCTTCCATCTCATAGGTATTCATCCATTTTTCTACGCTAAATTCCTTTACGTTCATGCAATCTCCTCCCTAAATAATTATTATGCATATTATAACATAAAAATGAATAAACGTACAAAAAAGATTCAAATTATTTAGAAAAAAAGTTTTTTAAATAGTGCAAATTGAAGTTTACAATCAAAAATTAGACATATTGAAGTTTTTCTGATATCATGGCAATAGACTAAATAAAAAGGAGAGTTAAATGAATGAAGGAAAACAAAATCTTGGCAACTGTTAACGGAAAAGAAATTACTGAAGAATACTTAAATATGGTTATGCAGAGCATGGGGCCTCAAAGAGCAATGCAATACAGCTCAGAGCAAGGAAAGAAGCAGCTGTTGAATGATCTGATTAATGAAGAGCTACTTTATTTTCATGCAAAGGATAATAGAATGGACACTGAAGAGGCGTTTCAAAAGGAACTTCAACAAATGGAGGCTAATCTCTTAAAGCAATATGCCCTTAGAAAGCTTTTAGAGAGTGTGGAGATAAATGACGAAGAAGTAAAAAGCTACTATGAAGATAACAAAGAGCAGTTCAAAACACCAGAAAGTGTTAAAGCAAGTCATATATTGGTAGATACTGAAGAAAAGGCAAATGAAATATTAAATGAAATAAATGAAGGATTGTCCTTTGAAGAAGCGGCTAAAAAGTATTCAAAATGTCCATCAAAGGCTAAGGGAGGAGACCTTGGATTCTTTACTAAGGGTAAAATGGTACCAGAGTTTGAGCAGGCTGCATTTGATATGGAAAAGGATAATATTAGTGAACCTGTAAAAACTAAATTCGGATATCACTTGATTAAAGTATATGATAAGAAAGAACCGGGAATTAGCACCTTTGAAGAAGTAAAGAATAACTTAGCTCAAAATATTTTAGCTAATAAACAAAGACAAAAGTATTTAAACAAAGTAAATCAGCTCAAAAAAGAATATGAAGTAAAAATTTGTGAATAGAAAAAGTCTCTAGGAGAAATTCTAGAGACTTTTTTTGAAAAACTTATAAAAATCATTGTAAAAAGATAATAATAAATATATAATTAAAGAATTGAAAAGATGAAAGGAAAGACCAAGTATGCAAACTGTTAAATTTGAAGAATTAGAATTATCAAAGGAAATAAAAAATGCTGTTGAAGACATGGGGTTTGAAGAAGCCACGCCTATACAGACAGAGGCGATACCTTATATGCTAGAAGGAAGGGATGTTATAGGACAGGCCCAGACGGGAACAGGAAAAACTGCAGCCTTCGGAATTCCCATACTGGAAATGCTAGATTCTAAAATTAAAAAGCCCCAGGCCTTGATTTTATGTCCTACAAGGGAATTGGCCATTCAAGTTGCGGAAGAAATTAAAAAACTGTCAAAATATAAAAGAAGTATTAAGAACCTCCCTGTTTATGGTGGACAGTCAATAGAAAGACAAATTAAGTCGTTAAAGCGCGGGGTACATATAATAATTGGTACACCGGGAAGAGTCATGGACCACATGCGTAGAGGAACCTTGAAAACTGATAACATTACAAAAGTCGTTTTAGATGAAGCCGATGTAATGCTAGATATGGGCTTTAGGGATGATATTGAAACCATATTAAAAGGAATACCGAAGGATAGACAGACTATATTTTTCTCCGCTACCATGCCAAAGCCGATTTTAGATCTTACCAAGAAATATCAGAAAAACCCTGAATTTGTAAAGGTAGTTCATAAGGAGCTTACTGTTCCAAGTATTGAACAGATTTATTTTGAAGTAAAAGAAAGCATAAAACTTGAGGTTTTATCACGTTTGCTTGATATGTATAATCCCAAACTGTCTTTGGTGTTTTGTAATACTAAAAAAAGGGTAGATGAGTTGGTTACGCAGCTTCAAGCAAGGGGATATTTTGCTGATGCCCTCCATGGCGACATGAATCAGGCAAAAAGAAACAGGGTTATGGACAAATTTAGAAACGGCATTGTGGAAGTTTTAGTTGCAACTGATGTAGCGGCCAGAGGAATAGATGTTGATGATGTAGAGGTTGTATTCAATTTTGATTTGCCAAGGGATGAAGAATATTATGTTCACAGAATAGGAAGAACAGGACGTGCAGGAAAAACAGGTAGAGCCTTTAGTTTTGTAGTAGGTAAAGAAATTTATAGACTTAAGGATATAAAAAGATATACTAAAACAAAGATCGCCAGACAGTCTATACCTACCCTCAGTGATGTGGAAGGAATTAAGACTAGTATATTCTTAGATGATTTGAGAACGACTTTAGATGAAGGAAACTTTGAAAAGTATGTAAAATATATAGACAGATTACTTGAAGAAGACTATACATCTATAGATATCGCAGCGGCATTGATGAAGATAACGATGGAAAAAGAAAACAAAGAAGAAATTGAAGTAGATAATGATTTACAGAATACAGGAGCAGAACCAGGAATGGTAAGACTGTTCATAAATATAGGTAAGAAACATAAAATACGACCTGGAGATGTTGTAGGTGCCATAGCTGGAGAGACGGGTATGTCAGGCAAGTTAATTGGAACCATCGATATATATGATAAATTTACCTTTGTCGAAGTTCCTAAGGAATATGCTAGAGACGTGCTGATGATTATGAAAAATAATCAGATTAAGGGAAAGAAAATCAATATTGAGCCGGCAAATGCAAAGTGAACAAAGGCGCCTATGGCACTTTGTTAGTTCTTAGTTATTGGTAAATTTAAGGCAGTCTTTATGAGCTTTAGTTGAATCTACTTTGTTTCATGTTTGTAATTTATTGAAAAAAGTTTGAGTTCCTAGAGAAAAATAAAATGTAGCCATTATGCTTTTTAGCAAAACTTCTATTTTAATTGGATAAAGATATTTTTAGATATTCTTTTCATGAATAAAAGGACCTACCCTTAAGGCAGGTCTTTTCATATTTTTTTGGCAAAGCTTCTACCAAACTCTATACATTCTTTTATTGTTTCCTCAGATGGAAAGAATTTTTTGCTTATAGGTTCAAAGGGGACCTTGAAACCCATTTGTTTTAGTAGTGTGTCGGCCATCTTGATTCCTTCACCACTCCATCCATAGGAACCAAATACCCCTGCAATTTTGCCCATATTTGCCATCGGGTCAATTACAGATAGTACATCCCACATAGGCTTAACCATTGATTTGTTGATTGTAGGAGAACCTAAAAGAATTCCCTTTGAGTTATTAATTATCATATGAACCTTTGCCAGATCTTCATTTTCCACATCAATAAATTCTACTTTAGCCCCCTCTGCTTCCAGCCCTTCTTTTATTTTTTCTGCCATTAATGTAGTGTTTTGATAGGCTGACAGATAGAGCAGAGCAACTTGTTTCTGATTTTTATTTTTTACTTCATATCTGGACCATTCATAATATTTATCTATATTATATTTAGGATTTTTAGAAAGTATTGGCCCGTGGGAGGTAAGTATCATATCTATTTCTAAATCCTTAATTTTTTTCAAGGCATTTAGCACATGATTTGAAAAGGGCTTCATAATACAGTCATAATAATGTTTAAAGGCTTCTGTATATTCTTCCTTATGAACCGATTCCGGATCTACTGAACTATAGTGGGATCCGAATCCGTCACATGTAAATAGGATTCTATCGGTTTCATCATATACGAACATAGTATCAGCCCAATGTAGGAAAGGAGCTGTTATAAATCTTAGTTTTTTGCTGCCCGTATCGAGGACTTCTCCGTCCTTAATTATGTGACAATTAAAGTTGCCATTTATTTGTTCTTTTAAATAAATACTTGCAGCCTTAGTACAGTAAATAGTTATGTTGGGATTGATCTCTAGTACATATTTCAGACTTCCTGAATGGTCTGGTTCCGTATGGTTAACTATTATATAATCCAGTTTTTTAATATCTACCAGCTGATTAAGTTTATTTAGAAACTCTCCTTTAAAATTCGGTTTTACGGTATCGATTAATACTTTCTTATTATCATCAATAAAGTAGGAGTTATAAGTTGTACCATATTTAGTTTTCATGATAATATCAAATGTTTCAAGCTCCGGGTCTAAAACTCCTGTCCAGTAAACTTTATTTTTTATTTCAAAAGAATCCATGTCTCAACCTCCTCTATAACATAAAACGAATTTAATTGAAAATCATTATCGATTGCCCTCGATTATATTATACCCTAAGTTCATGAAAAAACAACAAAAATTTCTTTGAAAATATTTATGTAATTAAATGGAGTTAATGTTAGTATAACCAATTTTATAAAGTAAATGAAAAAATGCGTAAAATTAACTTATTGAACTAGTTAATTTTACTAAGTTAACCTCTTGTGCTAGTTATTCTAACAGTATAGCTTTAAATATCCTTCAATGTTTCCTCTGAAGCGACTTTGAAGAGCTGTTTTTCAGGTTAATGTTTTAATTATGAAAAAACTGTCCTGTATTGGACTCCGAGGCGGATTCTTATAGGCTGCTATTATTAGAACAAAGGTGTCTTCGATACTTTGTTAGTTCGTAGCTAGTAGTTCGTAGTTGGTAGCATATGAAATTCATTCTTTAGAGCCTTTCCTGTTACCTGTAACCCGTCACCTATTTGTCAGATATTATATCTGCTTATTAATTAAATTTACATCTTTAATAGTAACTGAATTTCTGTCATAATCTATTA
>JAALLP010000009.1_pt1 | contig 106520 bp, 99 predicted proteins | sample 7245951 | NCBI WGS metagenome assembly JAALLP01 (sample SAMN13049199, study PRJNA578106) | oil field metagenome | isolation source: filtered produced water from oil reservoir B6 | place: USA:offshore Texas | collected 2016
TTCATTCATCTATAGGCTATATGGCTCCTATGGAGTTTTATAGAGAAAATTTAAGCAATACTAAGAAAAAGCTAGTTGTTAAAGTTTAATTGTCCAATTATAAGGGGTTAAGCCGGTAGCATATGAAGGTCTTTCTTTAGGGTCTTTCTTGCGGCCCGTCACCTTTTTGCCATGAGCGGTCAGCAGTTAGCTGTTAGCCTTTTTAATATTTAACTGGTAAAATTTTGTAATTTCTTGCATCCCTTGAATTTACTTTGTTTTATACCTACATTTTTTTTCAAAAAATGTTTGAACTCCTAGACAAAAATAAAACACTGGATTTTTTCCAGTGCTTTATTTATAAGGAACTACCACAATAAGTTAAATTCAAAACTCTTTTAATCTTCAATTATCAATCTATAAGCTTTTATTTCTATTACCTTATCATCGTCTAACTTCAAACGAAGATTATCATTTATTTCTAACTTAGATAATGAGGTTCTCTCATTATTTAGATATACCTTTGCATCATCATCTAGCTTATATATCTTGTACTCTGTACCATTTTTAACTACAATCTGTTCACTGTCTTCATATATATCGGCAAGCTCTCCTGAAATCACATCAGAATCTATATCTCTTTCTGCAATAATTTCTTTTACTTCATTATCCTCATCAACTATTACTTTAACTTTATCTCCAATCCTTAAATCCTCAACTTCGCCCTCTTCGTCATTAAAGCTTACTTCAAAGTCTGAATAAACTTCAAATGTAACTGTTGTCTTTGACATATTAATTGTTAGGATGTCATCGTCAATATCCGCTACTGTACCCTCGTATGTTCTCTGCTCAAGTTCTCTATCTACTTTTATATATTCAACCTCGTCATCGTTAATTATTATCTCCACCTCATCGTCTATTTCTATATCATCTAGACTTCCTTCTTCGTCATCTTCAAAAACTACTTCTGTATCTTCAGATACTTCAAAAGTTATCTTAACATGATTCATCTTAACTGTGATATTGTCATCCTCTATGTCTACAACTTCTCCTTCATAATTATAAACAATCTTATCGTCTTTACTTTCTTTAATCTCTATGAATATGACGGTTCCATCCTCATTAAGCTGTAATTCTACCTTCATTCCAGCATCAAGTTCATCGATTGATACATATTCTCCTTCATCATTATATACCGGAACATTTTCAAGTACATCATATCTTTTAATTTCGTTACCTATTTTTATAGTTAATCGGTCTTCGCTAACTCCCACTACTTCTGCATATTCTTCTCTTTCATCTATATCGCTGTCTACCTTATCGTCAAGTCTTGCTATTAAAACTGCCATTTCCGCCCTTGTAACTGGTCTGTTTGGTCTGAAGGTATCATCAGGGTATCCTTGTATGATTCCCTTCTTGTCAGAAAGATAAACATAACCTACAGAACCCAAAGGTATAGCTTCCGCATCAATAAATCTAAGCTCTTCCTTCATGTGCTCCTGAGCCTCTTCCTCATATCCTAATGCTCTTATAATATACTTTGCTACTTCATGTCTTTTTGCAGGCTCTGTTAATTTAAAGTCTAAAAGTTCATACTCATCCAGTAGCCCCTTTTCCAAAGCTACTGAAATATACCCGTATGCCCATTCTTGAATACGCTCCTTATACTTTAGTTCTTTTTTTCCCTTTTTTACCTTTTCATAGCTTAGTCTTGCTTCATCCTCATAACCCATAACCCTTAGTGCCATTATAATAGATTCCAGTTTAGTTACAGGATTTTTTGGTGCAAATCTACCTTCTCCATAACCCTTTATCACGCCTTTGATTGCCATTTTCTCTATTGCTCTTTCTGCCCAATCATAACCGTCGATATCTTTAAATTTTTTAGCAATTCCAGGAGGCAAAAATCCCTTTTTGGCAAGTCCTGACGGCATCCATTTCTTATTCATTGCATATGTATCCATGGAAGCTGCTGATGAGATTAACATCAATACTAATATAAAACTTACTACTTTTTTCACTTTTTTTATCCTCCTTATTATTTTTCTGTTATAGAATACGGAGGATTTTATAATTTTAGGTGCCTAAAAAATAAAAAAACCGAAAAAAATAGAATTCATAATCATGATTTTCAACAGATAGTAAAACCCCCAATGGGTTTCCTATTGGGAGTTTTACTAATATTCTGTATTTGTTTTTGCTCTATATTAACTTAGTGTATCATCTATTTACTCAGTAGCAGCTTCAAGTCCTAATATTTCATTCATATCAGCTTCTACATTTGAGATAGGCTTAATGTTAAAGTTGTCTACTAGAACCTGTAATACATTTGGTGATACAAATGCAGGTAGTGAAGGTCCAAGATGGATATTCTTAATATTAAGTGAAAGTAATGTAAGTAATATACATACCGCCTTTTGCTCATACCATGACAATATCAGTGAAAGAGGCAGCTCATTCACATCACAATCAAAGGCTTCAGCTAAGGCCACTGCAATCTTGATTGCTGAGTAGGCATCGTTACATTGTCCTACGTCTAGAAGTCTTGGAAGATCTTCTATAGTACCAAACTCTTTCTTATTAAATCTGTATTTACCACAGGCAAGAGTCAGTATTACTGTGTCCTCCGGAGCCTTTTCAGCAAACTCAGTATAGTAGTTTCTTCCTGGTTTAGCACCATCACATCCTCCTATCAAGAAGAAGTGTTTGATAGCACCACTCTTAACTGCATCTATAACCTTATCAGCAACTCCAAGTACTGTATTATGTCCAAATCCTACCAATATTTTCTTTTCTTCCTCGTCTTCTTGCCATCCACCTAGTTCTAGGGCTTTTTCTATAACAGGAGTAAAGTCTTTTTTCCCATCTACCTCTTTTATATGAGCTACATCTGGCCAACCCACTATACTTGATGTAAATATTCTATCCTTGTAGCTATCCCTTGGCTTTTGAAGACAGTTAGTTGTCATGAGGATTGCACCGGGTATGCCGTCAAATTCCTTTTGTTGGTCTTGCCATGCTCCACCATAGTTACCTACTAAATGAGGATATTTCTTAAGCTCCGGATAAGCATGGGTAGGAAGCATTTCGCCATGGGTATAGATATTTATTCCTTTACCTTCAGTTTGTTCAAGCAGCTGTTTTAAATCCTTTAAATCATGACCTGATACTACGATAAATGGTCCTTTTTTCTTAGTAATAAGCACTTCAGTTGGCTCTGGATGTCCATAGGCTCCTGTATTAGCACTGTCAAGAAGCTCCATACACTTGAAATTAACCTTACCAAGCTCCATGTTCATATTTACCATATCTTCTACAGTCAAGCTATCATCTATAGTTGCAGCTAAACCTTTGTAGAAGAAGTTGTTTACTGTATCATCCATTTTTCCTAAAACATAGGCATGGTGTCCATAAGCTCCCATTCCCTTTAAACCGTATATTAATAGTTCTCTGAGAGATCTTATATCTTCATTTAAGTCTTTAGCGGCCATGATTCCTACTTCTTTAGCATCTTGAAGCATTTCTTCCTTAGAAGCAGGTGGTCTATACTTTGCAGCATCTGGAATATTTCCGTCTGTTTCTCCTACAAGCTCTTTAAGATTTTCTTTAATCTCATCTGCTTTTTTGATATATTCTACAAATCTTTCGGGGTCAAAGTTCACATTGGTAAGTGTTGAAAAAATTGCATCCATTACAAACTTATGAGTATCTTCATCTATTTTTTTATTATTTTCTAAAGCTTTTTGCCCATAAAAACCGATTCCCTTTAGTATATGTATTAACAAATCCTGTAGTCCTGCAACCTCCGGGCTCTTTCCACAAACCCCAAATTTAACACAGCCTTTTCCTCCTAAAGTCTGTTCACATTGAAAACAAAACATTTGATTATCCATATCCAATATTTCCTCCTTTATATTTTTATAATTAAATATACCCTAGTTTTATATATCTAAGCTGTGATTTTTGTCACATATTGCTAAACTTTTCAAAACCGCAAAAGGCTGGAAAAGAAAATTTATCTCTTTTCCAGCCTTTTCACTTAAAATAGCTTTTATTCTCTATACTAGAGAGACTTTATATACCTCAGCCGCCACATGGATTTCCTGTTAGAGCACTGACTCCTGAGCCAGCATTCCCACATGCAAAGGAAGAAAATACCTTTTCTACTTTTCCACTTCCACATTTAGGGCACTTTATATCTGTGTTATCTACATTTCTAACTAGCTTTTCAAATTTGTTTTTACATTCTTTACATACGTATTCAAAAATAGGCATTATATCACCTCCTATCAACATTATATACCCCATAAAGGTATATTGCAATAACAATTCTTGCCTCGAGTCTACTTTGTACTTGTTTAGCCTCGCGTAGCGTTCTGCAATGCACTATCGCATCATCGACATACCTCTCAAAAGGACAATCCGGAAAGTGTCTTTGCATCTATACATCAAATGCATAATGCATGAAGAGATTTACCAGCACCGGACTTATGACCCCACCTTGCGGTGTCCCAGCATTTCTTTCAATAATCTCTCCGTCCATCGTCTCAAAAGGTGCAACTAGCCATCTTTCAATGTATAGCTTTACCCATTTCTCCTTTACATACTTTTTTACCGCCTTCATGAGGAGTTTATGATCGATATTATCGAAAAGATCCTTTATATCCAGTTCTAGGACATAATCATATTTCCAAGTCCTCTCTCTAGCTTTACCCATTGCATCAATTGTGATTTTCCTAGGCCTATACCCGTAGGAATCCTCATGAAATATTGGTTCTACAATTCGTTCCACGTACATTCTTGCTATCATCTGTGCAATTCTGTCTGCTATTGTTGGTATTCCAAGCCGTCGTGTTCCGCCGGTTTTCTTCGGTATTTCTACCGCTAGCACCGGGGATGGAAAGTAACTGCCAGAGCTCATTCTGTTCCAGATCTTGTATAGGTTCCCTTTCAGATCTTCCTCAAAGTCTTCAAAATCGATTCCGTCTCCTGCACTCCCTTTGTTTTTCCTGATGCGCCTGTAAGCTTCAAATACTTTCTGTCTTGTCTTTCCAGAGACTTTATGCTATCGATACTTCCTCAATGGTTCACTTTCGTTCACCTTCCTATATCGCACATGACTGTTTTGTACAGCCTTTTCCTTAACCGCTCACTACCATAGCTCTTAACTGCAGCAGCATTAAGGTTGTTTGACAGGTCTGCCTGCTCAGTCCCTATCGAGGAGTCTCCCCTCATCGCTTATATGCTTTGCATGGCACACCACCACCATGCATACCGTTCGGTACACGGCGGTTCATTAAGATAAGTTCAGTTTACTATACTGCATAGGAAATGTTTTAAGACCTTGATTAATCCAATACTGATTAGTCAAGGTCTTACTAAGTATTGGACTTTTAGATATACGCCAATAACCCTTTCGGGTATTAGCATATTGCCAAGCTTTGTATTCTGGAATGCCAATTTATATAGCCTCAAATGTGATTCGTGTACCTCGGACCAGGATTTTGCCTCCGGCTTCCTTCATATTCCACCTCACGATGGACACCCTTGCCTTTGGCTAGTGGTTGGCACGGCGGGCCCCCACAGTGGGCTTTCACCACCTAGTCGCTACGCATGCCCGGCACACATCTCAAAAATCCCGGCAGTTATTAACTGCCGGGATTTTTACTCTTTAATATTAATATTTCATTTCTGCCATACGTTTATATGTTTCATATCTTTCCTTAGCATCTTTTTCTGCTTTTTCGAATAATTCTTCAGCAATTTCTGGGAATGAGTTCATAAGTGAAGTGTATCTTACTTCGCCCATTAGGAACTCTTTAAAGTCAGCTGTAGGTTCTTTAGAATCTAATATAAATGGATTCTTACCTTCTTCTTTAAGTGTTGGGTTATATCTCCACAGATGCCAGTATCCAGCTTCAACAGCTCTCTTAGTCTGTTCTTGAGTTTTACCCATACCTTGCTTAATACCATGGTTGATACATGGAGCGTAAGCTATGATTATAGAAGGTCCATCATAAGCTTCGGCTTCCTGAAGTGCCTTCATGAATTGATTCTTGTTAGCACCCATACCTACTTGAGCTACATATACGTAACCATAAGTAGTAGCTATCATACCAAGGTCTTTCTTTTTAACCTTCTTACCGGAAGCTGCAAACTTAGCAACAGCTGATGTTGGAGTAGCCTTAGATGACTGTCCACCAGTATTTGAGTAAACCTCAGTATCAAACACCAATACATTTACGTTTTCGCCAGATGCAAGTACGTGGTCAAGTCCACCATAACCGATATCGTAAGCCCATCCGTCTCCACCTACGATCCATACTGACTTCTTGATCAGATAATCTTTCTTATCTTCGATTTCTTTAAGGATAGTCTTAGCTCTTTCGTCTTCTACATTATTGTTATTTAATACTCTAAGTATCTCTAATGTAGCAGACTTAGAACCTTTAGCATCTTCCTTGTTTTCAATCCATGCTTGGAAAGGAGCCTTAACTTCTTCATCTATGTTAAGCTCTACTAATTCTTTCATTAAGTCTTCTAATCTGTTTCTTATATGCTTAATTGCTAATGCCATACCATATCCGTATTCGGCATTATCTTCGAATAATGAGTTAGCCCAAGCAGGTCCTTTACCTTCCTTGTTCACACAGTAAGGAGTTGAAGGAGCACTTCCGCCCCAGATTGAAGAACAACCTGTTGCATTAGCTATAACCATTCTATCTCCAAAAAGCTGTGTTACTGCTTTCATGTATGGAGTTTCTCCACATCCTGCACAAGCACCTGAGAACTCAATTAGAGGTTGAGCAAACTGACTTCCCTTAACAGTTGTAAGTGGCATTAAGTCATCTTTATAAGATACATTGTTTGCTGCATAATCCCAATTTGGAACTTCTCTATCAACTTGAGATTCAAGAGGCTTCATTTCTAATGCTTTGTTTTTAGCTGGACAAATGTCAGCACAGTTTCCACATCCTGTACAGTCAAGGGTACTTACTTGGATACGATACTCAAAACCTTCTAATCCTTTACCAATGGCCTTCTTAGTTTCGAATGTTTCAGGAGCATTAGCCTTCTCTTCTTCATTTAAAAGGAAAGGTCTAATTGCTGCATGTGGACATACAAAAGCACATTGATTACACTGGATACAATTGTCTTTAATCCACTCTGGAACGTTTACAGCTATACCGCGCTTCTCATATGCTGCAGTTCCCTGTGGGAATGTCCCATCTTCTCTTCCTACAAACGTACTTACTGGAAGTGAATCTCCCTCTTGCTTGTTCATTGGTATTAATACCTTTTCAATAAATTCTGGTACTTCTTTAGCTGCTGCAGCTTCTTCCTGAGCAGTAGCTGACTTCCAGCTTTCAGGTATGTCAACTTTAACTAAGCTATTTACGCCTTTATCAACGGCTTCGTGATTCATCTTAACTATCTTTTCACCTTTCTTACCATAAGTTTTAACAATGGCTTCCTTCAGGTACTGAATAGCATCATTAACAGGAATAACCTTTGCAAGCTTAAAGAATGCAGCCTGCATTATCATGTTGATTCTGTTGCCAAGACCGATTTCAGCAGCTATGTCAGTAGCGTTTATAATATAGAAATCAATATTATTGTCTGCTAGGTACTTTTTCATTGTTCCTGGAAGCTTTTCATCTAATTCTTCAGGTGACCATTGACAGTTAAGTACAAATGTACCTCCTGGCTTCAGTCCCTTAAGCAGATCATATTGATTTACGTATGATTGATTATGACATGCAACGTAGTCAGCCTCATCAATCAAGTAAGTAGATCTAATAGGCTTTTTACCAAATCTTAAGTGAGAAACTGTAACTCCACCAGATTTCTTAGAGTCATAGGAGAAGTATCCCTGAGCGTAAAGATCCGTGTTGTCACCGATTATCTTGATAGCATTTTTGTTAGCACCAACAGTTCCGTCTGAACCAAGTCCCCAGAACTTACATCTTACAGTTCCTTCGCTCTCAGTTATGATATGGTCTTTAATTTCAAGTGAAGTATTAGTTACATCATCTACTATACCTATAGTAAATCCATTCTTAGGATTATCTGACTTTAAGTTATCAAATACAGCTTTAATTTGTGAAGGAGTTGTATCTTTTGAACCTAATCCGTAACGTCCGCCTACTACTAAAGGAGCGTTTTCCTTACCATAGAACAATGTACGTACGTCTTGATATAAAGGCTCTCCTAATGAACCAGGTTCTTTAGTTCTATCAAGTACTGCGATTTTCTTAACAGTTTCTGGAAGCACATCAAAGAAATATTTTTCAGAGAATGGTCTATATAGACGAACCTTAATTAAACCAACCTTTTCTCCCTTAGATAACAGATATTCCACTGTTTCTTCAGCAGTTTCTATAACTGAACCCATCGCAACGATTACATATTCAGCATCCTCTGCACCGTAATAGTTAAATGGTTTATAGTCTCTACCTGTAATCTTACTTATTTCAGCCATGTAATCAGCTACTACATCCGGTATTGCTTGATAAAATTTATTTGAAGATTCTCTTGCTTGGAAGAATATGTCAGGATTCTGAGCAGTACCTCTAGTTACAGGGTGCTCTGGGTTAAGTGAGTTCTTTCTAAATGCACTAACTGCTTCAAAATCAACAAGCTTTGCAAAATCTTCATAGTCTATCAATTCAACTTTTTGAATTTCATGGGATGTTCTAAATCCGTCAAAGAAATGCAAGAATGGAACTCTTGTCTTGATAGAGCTTAAGTGTGCTATACCACCTAAATCGATAACTTCCTGTACACTACCAGATGCAAGCATTGCAAATCCAGTCTGTCTTGTAGCCATTACGTCTGAATGGTCTCCAAAAATTGATAATGCATGACTTGCAACTGCACGAGCACTTACATGGAATACTCCAGGTAATAATTCACCTGCTATTTTGTACATATTTGGTATCATTAAAAGTAATCCCTGTGAAGCAGTAAAAGTAGTAGTTAATGCTCCACCTTGAAGTGAACCGTGAACAGCACCAGCTGCTCCAGCTTCTGATTGTAACTCTGTTACATGAACAGGTTGTCCAAAAATGTTTTTCTTGCCATGCGCCGCCCATTCATCAACATACTCTGCCATTGGTGATGAGGGCGTTATTGGATAGATAGCTGCAACATCAGTAAATGCATACGCTACATATGCAGCAGCAGTATTTCCATCCATGGTTTTCATAATCTTATTAGACATTATCTTACCTCCTCGTTATGTAAAAATTTTATTGTTTAAGATAAACAAAATATTAAATATACATCTTAAGTATAGTATACAATATACATATAGTCAATGTACATATTTACTGTAAATTTTTTCACAATTAAATTATTGTAATTTTTTCTTGTAATTTTTCTCCCATGGCTTCTTCTATATAGGGCTGAACGTTCCAGAATTCTTTAAACTTTATATACTGTTTAACTATATCTTTGCTTACATTATCTTTTTTAAATGCCCTAATCAATATGTTTTTAGGAGTATGCTCCATATCTATAAATTCCAGCATCTGAACAGAATAACCCATTATTTCAAGAATATTTGCCCTAATACTATCAGTTACAAGGCTAGAAAGCTTTTCCTTTACTATACCGTGCTTTGTCATAGGCTCCATGACTGGATTTTCTATTTTCTCCAGAAGCTCATGTTGACAGCAGGGTACCGATAGTATAACATCAGCTCCCCAATTTACAGCTTTGACTAGAGCATCGTCAGTTGCAGTATCACAAGCATGGAGGGTTACAACCATGTCTACTCTTTCAAGGTCTTTAAAGCCCTTAATATCTCCATGAATAAATTTTAATCTGTCATATCCTAGACTTTCAGCAATATCATTGCAAAACTTTATTACATCCTGTTTTAAATCGAGTCCAACAATATTAACATCTAATTTTAGTTTTTCCACAAGATAATAATAAAGGGCAAAGGTAAGATAGGATTTTCCACAGCCAAAATCTATTATATTTAGGATTCTTTCTTTGTTTAAATAGGGAATACAGTCCGAAACCATTTCCAAAAATCTATTAAGCTGTTTAAACTTATCATATTTCTTAGCTAAAACTTTTCCCTCTTTATTCATCACTCCCAGTTTAATCAAAAAAGGATTTGGCTTGTCCTCTTCAAGAATATAATTCTTCTTTCTATTATGACTTAAATCTGCTACTTTTCTTGTGGGAGATTTTTGGATTATTTTTACTTTTCCTTTTTTACTGACTAGTATTTGATAATCTGCTTCCGTTGTATATAAGACTGCCTGCCTAAAATAGTTGTGGATAAGTTTGATAAGTTCTTTTATGGTATCTACAGAGTTTAAATTGTTATGTATAACCTTCTTTTCATAATGATATGTAAACTGTACCAGTCTCTCACCTTTTATCCGAACCGGCTTTATAGAGAGCTTACTAAAGGTCTTTTCGCTCTTCTTACCAACTTTACTTAATACTCCATATATAAGCTTTTTTTCTTCTACTATTTCTCTTATTAACTCTTTTACATTTTCCATAATATCTCTCCTAATTCACTGATTTTCTTTATGAATATTTTACCCTCAATATACTTTCCAATATAAAACAAAATGAAAATGAGAAACAAAAAAGGCATAGTTCCTATTGAACTGTGCCTGCCTTTATAATTTAATTATAGTTTATCTGCTATATACTTTCCAGTTATAGGGTATGAATACTCACTGCCGTTTAAGACTTTTATAGTAGCTACAAATGGGAATATTATTCCAGATAATGCAGTAATTATCAAAAAAGGAATGCCTATTAGAATAAATGATAACGCTCCGAAGATCATTCCTGCAACTATTACTCCCAATTGGAAGGAAAGTGCTTCCTTAGACTGCTCCTTTACAAAGGCATCCTTGGATAGTAGCATAATAACTATTGGAATGAGTACCGGAAACCCTATAAGCCATCCTAGATGGGAAGCTACTGCTAAGAGTTTTTGTTCTGTAGTTAACATGTTCTCAACTCCATATTTTTTAATTCTTCATATATATTATCATTATATATTTTTTGAAATAGATATACAACTTTAAGATTCAATGGATTTTGAGGTTTCCTTCTGAGTGATTTTGAAGTATTTGTTGCTACTTCTATCTTAAGTTTAAATAGAGCAACAAATCTTCACATGAACCAGAAGGATTCTCAAAATCCTAATAAATTTAACCTTGAACTTTGTTATTTATAGATATTCTTAAAATTAACTTACCCAGCTAGTTCCTTATAGATATCCTTCAATAATCCTCTTCAGGCTCCGTTCACTTTTATACCCACTCACTGCTTGTAATAAACTTCCTCTAAAAATCATTATTACATAAAATTTTATTTTTTTACTTGACAAGGTGTAATTATGCATTATAATAATTATTATGTGTTATGCATATAAAATTTAATAATACTCTTATCAAGAGTGGCGGAGGGACTGGCCCTGTGAAGCCCGGCAACCGGCACATTATGTGCATCGGTGCTAATTCCAGCGATACAAGTGTATCGACAGATGAGAGACTGGTGGATCCAATCCTCTTTCGCTGTCGAAAGAGGTTTTTTATTTTATTCGTAACTTTATTACTATGAATCATTAAAGGAGTGAAGTCATGATAAATATTATAAATCTATCAAAAACTTATCAAAAAGAAAATAATACCGTTGAAGCTTTAAAAAATATAAATATGAAAATAAACAAAGGAAGTATACATGGGATAATCGGTTTCAGCGGTGCAGGTAAATCTTCCCTTATACGCTGCATAAATAGACTGGAAGAACCTACAAATGGGGAAATATGGATCGATGGAATAAATCTAATGGAGCTTAATAGGGATCAGCTTAGAAAGATGCGAAAACGTATAGGTATGATATTTCAAAGCTTTAATCTTTTAAGCAGTAAAACAGTATTTGACAACATCGCTTTTCCACTAAGGCTATCGAAAGTACCTGAATCTACTGTAAAAGAAAAAGTTCATTCTTTATTAGAACTTGTAGGCTTAAAAGATAAGGAAAAAGCCTATCCATCTATGTTAAGTGGAGGACAAAAACAAAGGGTAGGTATAGCACGTGCCCTAGCAAATGATCCTGATGTACTCCTCTGTGATGAAGCTACCTCAGCTCTTGATCCTAAAACTACTAAACAAATTCTACACTTACTAAAGGACATCAATAATTCTCTAGGAATAACAATAGTTGTTGTAACTCATGAAATGGAGGTTATAAAAGAAATTTGTGATTATGTAACAATACTTGAAGATGGTGAAATTATCGAAGAAGGGAGTACCACCCGTATTTTTTCAGACCCTAGAAATGAAACTACAATGCACTTTGTAGGTAGTAATCATGAGCTCCCCAAAGAATTTAAAAAAGGAAAAGTATTATATCTCTCCTTTATCGGTGACAGTGCAGGAAAACCTATCATTTCAAAGCTTATAAAGGAATTTGATATAGAAGTAAATATTTTATCAGGAAATATAGAGTATATAGGAGGAAAGCCTATTGGTAAGTTGACTGTGGAAGTAGATACAGACTGTTCTAAAATACCTGAGGTTATTTCATATCTAGAAAATAATAATGTAAAGGTTGAGGTGATAAAATGAGTGAATTAATAAGTTTACTTATGCCATCTTTATTTGAAACTCTTTATATGGTACTAGTATCTATGATATTTACCATACTTCTTGGACTTCCTTTAGGAATAACTTTAGTAGTGACTGATAAAAATCATATACTTCCTAATTCTGTGCTTAACATAGTACTTTCCTACATTATCAACATAACGAGGTCTCTGCCCTTTATAATACTTATGCTTGCAATAATTCCCTTTACCAGGTTGGTTGTCGGCACAACCATAGGGACTACAGCTGCTATAGTTCCCCTAGTTGTAGCTGCAACACCTTTTTTCGCAAGAATAGTTGAGACTTCGTTAAAGGAAGTAGACTACGGAGTAATAGAAGCTTCCATAGCTATGGGGGCCTCTCCATTTCAAATCATAGCCAAAGTATTGTTGCCCGAGGCAATGCCATCACTAGTCCTCGGAATCACAATAACTTTAATCAGTATTTTAGGATATTCTGCAATGGCAGGAGTTGTGGGAGGAGGTGGTCTTGGAGATTTGGCAGTTAGATACGGATATCACCGTTTTCAAACTGATGTAATGGTTGCAACAGTAGTTGTCCTTATAATCATAGTTCAAATCACTCAATCTATTGGAAACAAACTTTCAAAAATACTTAGTAAAAAATAGGAGGTTAAGATAATGAAAAGAAATGTTATATTTGTTATTGTAGGTTTACTGGTATTATCTTTAGCACTAGGAGGTTGTACTTCAAAATCTGCTCCAGATAAGACTTCAGATAGAGAAACTGTTTTAAAGGTAGGAGCTACTCCCGTACCTCATGCTGAAATATTAAACTTTATTAAGCCTAAGCTTGAAAAAGAAGGAATTAAACTGGAAGTAATTGAGTTTACTGATTATGTAAAACCTAATCTTGCTTTAAATGAAAAGGAAATAGACGCAAATTTCTTTCAGCACGTTCCTTATATGGAGTCATTCGCTAGAGAACGTGGTATTGATATGATCAGTGTAGGAAAAGTTCATGTTGAACCCCTCGGGCTATATTCTAAAAAGTTAGAATCTATTGATGATCTTGGCGATGGTGCTGTAATCGCTATTCCAAATGACCCAACTAACGAGGGTAGAGCTTTAATCCTTCTTGAAGCTAATGGAATAATTAAGCTCAGTGAAGAAGCTGGTCTTGAAGCTACCGAAAAAGATATAGTAGAAAATCCTAAAAACATTGTATTCAAACCTATTGATGCTGCTCAGCTTCCAAGAACTTTAGAAGATGTAGATGCTTCAATAATCAATACCAATTATGCCCTTGAAGCAAAACTGAACCCCACAAAGGATGCTCTTATCGTAGAGGGCTCTGAATCTCCTTATGCAAATGTAGTTACTGTTAGACCTGAAGATAAAGATAATAAAAACATTAAAAAGCTGGTTGAAGCTCTGCAATCAGAAGATGTTAAAAAGTTCATAGAAGAAAAATACAAAGGTGCTATCGTACCTGCGTTTTAAATAAAAAATATAGTCCATGCGACTGAGTCGTATGGACTATATTTTTTATTTCTTATATTCTCTCACGTTCTTCATAATGAGTATGAAGTAATTCGTGAGCCTTTTCTCCGAAGGGTTCACCAAGGTATTCTTCGTAAAGCTTTAATATCTCTGGATTTTCATGGGACTTTCTTATTTTCTTTCTTCTGTCCTCCCTATATATGGCTTCTTGTCTCTTCTTAACAATTTCATCATTTCCATGATGGTAAGGCTGTCCTCCACCTCCGATACAGCCGCCGGGACAGGCCATAATCTCAATGGCATCATATCTCGATTTATTTTCTCTAATTTGCTCAAGCAATATCCGTGCATTTCCAAGGCCGTTGGCGATACCTATTCTTAGCTTTCTATCTCCTATGTCTACAGTTGCTTCACGGAGGCCATCTATTCCTCTAAGCTCTGAAAACTCAACCTCCTTAAGCTCCTCTCCCGTTATCCATTCATAGACCGTACGAACTGCTGCTTCAATTACTCCACCGGTAGTACCAAATATAACGGAAGCACCAGTAGTTTCTCCTAGGGGCCTATCGTATTCACTATCGGGAAGGTTTTCAAACTCTATTCCGGCTTCCTTAATCATATCTCCAAGTTCACGGGTTGTTACAACTATATCGACATTATTATGTTCATCTTTAGTCAGCTCCGGACGTTTAGCCTCCGCTTTTTTAGCTATACAGGGCATTACTGAAACTACAACAACATTGTTAGGATCAATACCGTTTTTTTCGGCATAATAGGTCTTAGCTATGGTTCCAAACATTATATGAGGTGACTTACAGGTAGATGGCACCTCTAAAAGCTCTGGAAATTGATGCTCTATAAATTTAACCCACGCGGGACAACAACTTGTAAGCATAGGAAGGGTTTTACCATTTTCCATACGATATATCAGCTCTTTTGCCTCTTCCATTATTGTAAGGTCAGCACCAAAATCCGTATCAAATACTCCATCAAATCCCATACGTTTTAATGCCGTTACAAGTTTACCTGTTACTATGGTTCCCGGCTCCATTCCAAAAATTTCTCCTATAGCAACACGAATAGCCGGAGCCGTTTGTACCACCACGTGCTTATCTGGGTCATGGATGGCCTCCCAAACCTTAGCTGTATGATTAACCTCTGTAAGGGCTGCAGTAGGACATACAGCGACGCATTGTCCACAATATGTACAAGAAGACTCCACCATAGGTATATTAAAGGCTGGTCCTACAAATGCTTCAAAGCCTCGCCCAATTCCCGACAATATGCCACAGGTCTGCACTTCATTACACATAGTTTCACATCGTCTGCAGTAGATACACTTGTTAGCATCCTTTACTATTGCATTGCTGGATAAATCCTTGGGATAATTCATCCTCTCGCCTTCCCATTTAATTTCCCTTACCCCAAGTTCAGCTGCTAAAGATTGAAGTTCACACTCTAAATTTTTGGGACAGGTAAAACATTCATTTGGATGATTTGATAGTAAAAGCTCTACTGCCATTCTCCTGGCTTTGATTGCACGTACCGAATCTGTACGAATCTCCATCCCTTCGGTTACCTTTGTTACACAGGCAGGTACTAAAGTATTTCTTCCCAGTGTCTCTACCATACATACCCTGCATGAAGCAGTTTGATTTACCATTTTAAGATCATGAAGATCAAGATGACATAAAGTTGGAATTCTAACTCCTGCCTCTTGAGCCGCCTCTAGAATTGTTATGCTCTCTGGTACAGTCAATTCCTGATCATTAATCTTTATTTTTACCATTTCTTTATTTTCTGACATATTTTCACCTCACTCTTTTAAGATTTTAGAAATGCGTCATCTTTATTCTTTGCAGTGTATTTCCCTTTACCCGCTGGATGGTCTACATCCTTTATGTAGTCCATATATTCGTCCCAAAAATATTTCATCGTACTGATAACCGGATTCGGAGCCGTTTGTCCCAGTCCACATAGTGAACTATCTTTTATCATATATGCCAGCTGTTTTAATGCATCAATATCTGCCATTGTACCTTTGCCGCTAGTTATTTTATTCAGTATTTCATACATTCTCCTAGTTCCTATTCTACATGGTGCACATCTTCCACAGGATTCATCCTGAGTAAATTCTAGATAAAACTTCGCAATATCAACCATATTATCAGTCTCATCCATAACAATCATCCCACCAGACCCCATCATGGAACCAATTGAAGTAAGACTGTCATAATCTATAGGTGTGTCAAGATGCTGTTCTGTAATAACGCCGCCAGAAGGACCACCTGTCTGTACCGCCTTAAACTTACGGCCTCCCTGTATTCCACCCCCCACATCATATATAATCTCCCGTAAAGTTGTACCCATCGGCACCTCTACTAGTCCTACGTTGTTGACCTTACCCGCAAGGGCAAAAACCTTTGTTCCTTTGCTTTTTTCAGTTCCAATTGAAGCAAACCAATCTGCTCCCCTCTTAATAATTGGAGGAATATTAGCAAAGGTTTCAACATTGTTTACACATGTAGGATGTCCCCAATATCCTTCTTGGGCTGGATATGGAGGCTTATAATTGGGCTCTCCTCTTTTTCCTTCACAGGAATTGATAAGAGCAGTTTCTTCCCCGCACACGAAGGCTCCTGCTCCATATTTTATATCAATATCAAAGCTGAAATCCGTATCGAATATATTTTTTCCAAGAAGCCCCATATCACGGGCTTGCTGTAATGCCACGTTAAGTCTTTTTATTGCAAGGGGATATTCTGCACGGATATATATTATCCCCTTATCGGCTCCAATGGCATATCCACCTATTGCCATAGCCTCTAAAACACTATGGGGATCTCCTTCTAATATACTTCTGTCCATAAATGCCCCTGGGTCTCCTTCATCAGCATTACAAATAATAAACTTGACATCACTTTCCTGTTTACTGGTAATTTCCCACTTTAATCCCGTAGGAAATCCTCCACCCCCACGACCGCGAAGCCCTGATCTTTTTACAGTATCTATCACTTCACTAGGAGTCATTGAAGTAAGTACCTTACCTAGGGCCTCATAACCTCCAAGGGCTATATATTCATAGATATCCTCCGGATTTATGAGACCGCAGTTTCTTAAAGCAATACGAAGCTGTTTTTTGTAAAAGGGTATATTTTCATGTTTATCTATCTTTTCTTTTTTCTCAGGTTCTTCGTATAGAAGTCTTTCAACCTTTCTACCCTTTACGATATGTTCATCTACTATTTCTTTAGCATCTTTGGGTGCTACTCTAACATAAAATACATTATCCGGTTCGATTTTTACAATCGGACCTTGTTCACAAAACCCAAAACATCCAGTTTTTATAACTTCTACTTCTTTATCGTAACCACGGGCCTTTAAAATAAGATTAAGGTTTCGCACTACCTTCTCACTATCACTTGCAAGACAAGCAGTACCACCGCAAACCATAATATTTGTACGTTTCCTAGTCATAGTTCCCCTCCTTTTCTATACTCTTTCAAAGTCAACATGCAGGACTAGGCTTTCTACTATTTTTCCGCCCTTTATATGCTTTTCTACGATTTCACGAACTCGATTTTTCTTTACATTTCCGTAAAAAACAGGTTTTTTACCTGGCACATTAATCTGTACTGTAGGCTCAGAATGACAGTATCCGATACATCCCACCGGAATCACCTTTACGTTATCTATCTTTTCCTTTGCTATTTCATCTACAAATTCGTTTAATGTCTCTCTGGCTCCTGAAGATATTCCACAGGTGGCCATACCTACTAAAATTTCTATCTCTTTACCAGCAGTCTCCCCATGTTCTCTTAGATTTACTTTGTCAAGAGACTCTTCTCTGATTTTCCTAAGTTCTTCCAATGACTTGATTTTCATAGTGTCACCTCCTGATTTTTGTAGGTATTTATTATTTCATCTAACTCTTCTTCTTTAACACGCCCATACACTTTATCACCTACCATAACCACCGGTGCAAGACCGCAGGCTCCTATGCATCGAACATCCTTTAAGGTAAAAAGGCCATCTTCGGTGATTTCGTTAGATTCGATTCCAAGCTTTTCTTTAAGTTTTTCAATAATCTTATCTGCACCTCTTACAAAGCATGCTGTTCCCATACAAACGCTTATGGTATGTTTCCCTCTAGGCTTTGTAGTAAAGTAGGAGTAAAAACTCACTACTCCAAAAACTTCAGCACCAGGAATCCCTAGTTTTCTTGCTATGTAAAGCTGTACATCCCTTGGAAGATAGCCAAATATATCTTGAGCCTTATGCAATATCTCAATCAAAACTCCCTTTGTGGTTTCCATACTATCAATAAATTTTTCCAACTCGTCAAATTTCTCTCTAGGCAACTCCTCTGATACTGGTTTTGTTACGCTTATAGTTCCTGGCTTTGTCAAAAAACTCACCATCCTTTTTTTATGAATATTCTAAAAACAACTTTTGTTATACTATTCCCAATTTAATATGTTTGGAACAATAGTATGCTATGGTTTTACGATTTTTAGTATTTACAAAATAAACATTTTTATTTTGGTCAACAGAAATTATTTATAGATATTTTCTAAAAAGCTGGTTCTAGTGAATAAATATTTCATTAAGCAATATATTTTTATTAACTCAAAATATTTATATGGGAGTTGAATGTCTTTGAAAAGAAATAGTGACCAAACTTCTTTACTTCCAGCTGAACCTGGACCTACACTGCCACAGCCTTGTAATCCCACAACCCAGGAAAGACACGCCTTATTAAAATATGCTTTACGAGAGGCTAACAGATTAGAAGATTTCTGTAATATTGTTAAAACATTGAGTCCTCCACCAAATATTACTGATATAGCACCTCCCGGACAGTTTAAAGGTGTAAAGGTGGGAATAATCGGCGGAGGTCTTGCCGGACTATCGTCGGCCTTTGAACTTAGAAAGCTGGGATTCGATATCACTGTATTCGATGCACTGGAGGATAGAATCGGAGGAAGGGTTTATACATATTACTTTAACAAAGAAAAAACTCTATATGGCGAACTGGGGCCAATGCGCATTCCAGTAGCCCATGAAACCATCTGGCACTATATCAATCTTTTTGGTCTCGATACACGTCCATTTATTCAGTCCAATGAAAATGCATTCATCTATGTAAGAGATATAAGAGTTCGAAACGATCCTGAAGGAAAGAATGTAATGGAAAAAATCTATCCTCAATTCAATTTAAGACCCTGGGAAAGAAACACTCCTTGGACAGAGCTTTTAAGCTACGGATTGGGCACACCTATATCTATGATGCACCCGGCCGTAAGAAAGGAAATACTTCAGACTAAACCCTTTTATCATCCCCAACTTCTATATTGGACTGGTTTAAGTATTCGTAAAGTAATGGAGACAATGGGACTAAGTCAAGGTGCAATCAATCTCATAGCTAGCCTGTCTCCATTATCTGGAGCCTTTTACTATAATAGCTACTACGAAATACTACAGGAAGACTACCCGGTTGACTTTTCATTCCTATATGAAATTGTAGGTGGCCTTGCAAAATTGCCATATGCATTTTATAGTTCTTTAATGTCCGAAACGCCTAAAGAGTATGGCTCTATCCCTATAGATTCTTTAGGTAGAGTTACATGGAAAGGTGGTACTATAGTAACAGGTATCCATCAAGACAATGATAAAGATAAGGTGATTCTGAAATATGAAAATAAATATTTAGATGAGCCCTTATATGAATCCTTCGACTACATTGTATGTGCCATACCCTATTCAACCCTTCGCAATGTAACTCTAGATCCCCTATTTAGTCCTAGAAAAATGCAGGCTATAAGGGAAGTAAATTACGCTACTTCACAGAAAACCCTTTTCCTATGCAGTAAACGCTTCTGGGAGGAGGGAGGTCCCAATGAAAGAATTGTGGGGGGAGGTTCTTACACCGATCTTTCCATATCCAGCATATGGTACCCTTCTGACCACGGAAAATGCAATATTAAGCATAGTGATAGATACAAAAGGGGTTTTAGCGAATCACCAATAAATAGCTGGGACTTACGTTCTGACTGTTCCCCTAATGATCCTGGTGTGCTTTTAGCCTCCTATAATTTTAGTCAAGACTCCATACGTTTAGGAAATCTGCCACCCCAAAGGCGTTTTGAAGAAATGAAAAGACAAGTTGAAGCAGTCCATGGTCTACCTAAAGGATATCTTAATACAATTGCAAAATCCCACAAAACAGTTCATTGGAATACTCAGAAAAACTTCAGGGGAGCCTTCTGTTATTTTATGCCGGAACAAAAACGGCTCTTTTCCTATGTAATGATATTGCCTGAGTACAATAATAGAGTGTTTTTTGCTGGAGAACATACTTCTCCAACTCATGCCTGGCAACAAGGTGCATTAAATTCAGGCATGAGGGCAGCAAACCAATTGGCTTTTTGGTGTAGAACAAAAGCGTCTAACGACGCCTTTGTTAGTTCGTAGTTGGTAGCATATGAAACTCATTCTTTAGGGTCTTTTCTGTGACCTGTTACCTGTCAACTTTTTTGCTACAAGATATTGTTTCCAAAATATTACTGGTGAAAGAATGTATAAAAAAATTAGAAAATTACTGGAAATAGTGATATATTAATCTTAAGGACTATATATGGTTCCGACTTTAAAATTAAAGTAACTTGCCTCACTACTTCCTTATAGATATCCTTCAATAATCCTCTTCAGGATCCATAGAAGAGCTATTTTAATAGAAAAGATTTAGAGGTAAAAACAGCTTTTAGGAGTCGCTTCAGAGGAAACATTGAAGGATATTTAAAGCTATACTGTTAGAGTAACTAGCACAAGAGGTTAAAGTAAAAAAATAACTTAAAAGTAGTTTAGCTAGGAAAACTAGCTGGCTGATTCTTCAAAAAAAGGAGTAGAATTATATGACAAATTCCAAAGACAAAGTATATTACTCTACCCATGACACAGTTTTTGGCAAAATGTTCCTTGCTTCTACTGATATAGGATTATGCACAGTAAGCTTCCTGGATAAGGATTTGAACAAGCACATAAATTGGCTTAAAAAGCACTTTTCTCAAGCAAGTATAATAGAGGATACAGAAAGAAATATGGAAGCCCTCAATCAGCTTCAGCAATACTTTTCAGGGAAAAGGAAAGTTTTTGACTTAAAACTTCATTTACTGGGAACTGAATTTCAGCGGAAGGTTTGGAATATACTTACTGAAATTGAGTTTGGGGAAATATGGACTTACAAGGACATCGCCATAAGGTTGGGAGATGTTAAAAAATCTAGGGCCGTCGGTGGGGCAGTAGGTAAAAATCCTATAGGAGTTATCATTCCCTGCCATAGAGTAATTGGCAGCAACGGTAAACTTACAGGCTTTTCAGCACCTGGCGGAATACAGCTAAAAAAAAGACTATTAGAGCTGGAACAAGAGCATGTTTAAATACTCTGATTTTTTATTTCAAAATATTCTCTTTTTATTTCCTTAAAATCCTCCCAAAAGGGTTTCTTTTTGCCTTCATCCCTAAGTAATGCTGCTGGATGATAAGTAGGCATTATCTTAAAACCCTTCTTTTCTATCCACTTACCCCTCTGTTTAGTTATGCGCAAATTTTTATCTATGATATTTCTAGCTGATATTGACCCTAAACATACAATTATCTCTGGTTTTATAAGCTTTACCTGCCATCTCAGGTAGGGTATACAGGCCTCCATCTCATCTTCCCTTGGGTTTCTATTGTTTGGAGGACGACATTTTACTATGTTAGCTATATATACCTCATCCCTTGTTAGTCCAATTCCCTCTATAGCCTTTGTTAGCAGCTGTCCCGCAGGACCAACGAAAGCAAGCCCTTGCATGTCCTCGTGATATCCTGGCCCTTCCCCGATAAACATTATACCCGCCTTGGGATTTCCCTGACCAAACACCACATTTGTTCTATTTCTGCACAGTCTGCACCTTCTGCATTTGTCTGTTATAGTCTTTAATTCAGCCAATGTATACATAATTCTCACCTGATATGTGATTATTCTACAGCTCTAAAATAACTTCATCCTTTTACACCATTATCTATTACTCTTTACTCGTTGCAATTTCTTTTTCTTTGCTGAGCCTTGGTTGTAGTTAAAAACCCGGGTTCAAGACCCGTTTCCTGAATAATCGCCTTTTTGATCTTCATAATTTGTCGTTCCCTTAGTCCATATTCTGTAGTCTGGAAGTCTGAAGAATATAGTCCGCATATAATTTATTAGTCTTTTCAAGCTTAAAGGATAGCTTGTCTACAAACATTTGAAGTAATTTGACTGCTATTCCAAGATCCTTTTTAATTAATTCCTCTATTTGAACCTGTTCTATTATCAAAAGTTCAACAAATTCCATTGCCTTTGCATTTACATAGTAGTTTTTATTTACTATTGCCGTCTCACCCATGACTCCGCCACTACATATTTTCCCTAATACAATTTCTTCGTTCCTTTCATTATATTTAAATACACTTATACATCCCTTTAATATTATATAAAAGCTAGATTCCTTTTCTCCTTCTCGAAAAATAATCTCATCTTCCTTGTAAACCTTAATCCTAGAAATTTGTGCAAGCTTTTCAAGTTCTTCATCTGTAAAGCTTTGAAAATCGTCAATTCTTTTCAAAACCTCTTTTTTCTCCTCTAGTGTAACCTTCCTATAATGAGTTTCATCTATATTTGCTTCATTTCTTGATAAGTTATTTTTTTCTACTATTTTTCTTATTTCCATTTTATTTTGAATAGTAAAATCTATAAGCTTTTCCCAGCTTTTTTGTATATGTCTATATTCAGTAAAGGGATCCCTTTTGGGAATTGCTTCATATTTACTTATGAATATATTTTTTATGGATTCCTTACAGGCTTCAACCTTACCTTCCGCAAGATATTCAATGGCAAGCAGTACATTAGTTTTATAAATCTTATCCTCCAAGTCATTCTTTAAAAATTCTCCCGGATAAGGATCAAAGTCCTCAGCATCTACCCTTTGCATATTACTTACTTCATATTGAGAGCGTATCTTAGTTCTTTCATACAGAAATCTATATATGTCTTCTCTAAATCTTTGCCAAACTGGATGATTTTTCTTGGGAGGCAAATGCTTGATACTCAACTTATTGTCAAGGTAAAAATGGAAACCAAACATTCTGGCATTTATAAGATAGTCTATATCCTCACCCCTTGTTATATTTGGGTCAAAGGGAACTACCTGGTACATATTTTTATGTATTACCATAGCTCCCCCAAAGGCAAAGGGAGTATGTTTAATCCTAGGCCCGCAGCTGATTATCTTATCAAAGGCTTTGGCCTTACTGCCAAATCTGTCCCAGTACGTCATCCAAGGCTCCATATTAACGTCATCATAATATTCATCATGTTTATTCAAATAATATCCTGCAACACCATATATATTTTCACCATAAACTCTTTTTCCTATGAATTCTTTAGCCATGTCGATAAAATCAGGATTTTCGAATATCTCATCATCATCAATCAAAATAGTGACCTCAGAAGAAAGTATATGGGATGCATATAGACACATATTTCTTACATTGGCATATCCCTTTAAGTTTAAAAGTCTTATAACATCTTTATTTAATCCTCTATTGATGCATATTTCTTTGATTTCTCTCAAGTTATCGACTGTGAATATATAGGTTTCTATTCCCAGTCTCACTTCTCCTATTATTTTTTTAACCTTCTCTTGCGCTTCCTTCTCTACTTCATCTGTAGTGGGACAAATCAAAATTATTAGCTTAAAATCTTTATTCTTTAATATCTTCATGCTTTCTAAGGTTCTCCCTAAAGTGCCCTCTTCATCTATGGGGGTGGGATGGTCGTATACGGCGTCACCTTCTCTCCACCCGATTTCCTTTTTTCTTCCCCAGTAAGTTGGTATTACAACTGTAGTTCTCATTTTATGCCTCCAATCTATAGCTATTTATAATTTCTTTATACAACTTTTCAACCTTATCCACGGTCCTTTTCCATGAAAAATTCTCAGCTGCATACCGATGGGCCTTTTTACTCCTCTCTTCCTTATCCTTCCTTGTTAGCTCTTTAATTATGGCCTTGTATAGTTCAATATCATCATCAACATCCACAAGGGATCCTACTTCATCATTTATAAAATCAACAAGTCCTCCTTGATTAGTTCCCACAACCGGTGTTCCGCATGCAAGGGCTTCTACCGCCACAAGTCCGAAGGGCTCCATCCTTGAAGGCACCACATTTACATCTGAAATATTATATATATCTACAAGGGTCTGCTGACTTACATGTCCTAGAAAGAACACTTTGCTTAGATTTAAAGATTCCTTTAGTCTTCTAAGCTCATTATAAAGTTCTCCATTCCCCGCTATCAAAGTAACTACATTTTTATTTAAAGCATCGCTATACATTTTTGCAGCCTTTATTAAAACATCTACACCTTTAAAATGAGTCAATTTACCTGCAAAGGATACTATATAATCAGGAACAACATTTATGTTAAACTCTTTCAACACCTTCATTTTATCAACATTTTTAGGCATAAATAATTCTTCATCATATCCGTTCATAATAATCTTTCTTCTATTTTCTTCCACTTTATAAAGCTCTTTTACGTCTTCATCAACCTGTCTTGAAATAGTAATAACCTTTTTGGCCTTTCTTGCTCCTTCAATAGCATAGGGATGATATCTGCTATCCTTTTTAAATCCCTTTATATCCGTTCCATGGGCTGTAATAACGTATGGTATATCCGTCTTAGCTGCAGCATAAGGAGCTATCCAAAGGTGTTGAGCATGGATTATATCAGGCTTAAACTTTTCCACCTCTTCCTTAATTGCCTTTATAAAGGTATCAATATATTTTCTAATCTGTCCATCATCTAATCTATAAAATGTATTATTGCTCCTTGGATGGCTAGTAAAGCATGGAAAGTTATAATCTATCTCATAATCTATTTTTTTAGCTCCATCGAAAAATATGGGGCGTATTTCAAACTCTTCAGAAGGAACTTTGGTATTTTCAGGAAATACAACCTTAACTTTATGCCCCCTTGTCGTCAGCTCTTTTGCTAGGTTTTTAGTATAAACACCGCTACCTGAGCCTTCAAGCGGAAAATGATTTATCATTAATATTCTCACCTATTACTTCCTCCTTTCGATCAAATTTTTCTATAAATTCATTCCAACTATTTAATGTTCTATTATATTCTTTTATTACTTTATTAAGCTGTTTATAGCTTATTTCAAGGGCTTTTGGCAGTATTAAAAACCTCTCATCATTTAGATATTTTGCCACAGCCTTTGCCCCTATCTTTATGTTCTCCATCTGATAACCCTTCACTTCTTCAATGTCTCTACCCATGATCCAATTCAAGAATGGGTTTCTACCTATCCACCCCAGACAAGCATAGTAAAATCTATCCTTTATATCTGCAGTGCTCCTTATATCTGGAACTTCAGGGTAATTACTATAAGTATCATGGAATATTTTTGTATCTATATCTATACACTTTTTATCTATTTCTTTAAATCTTAATCCTAAAAGTGTATCCTCACCCCTTGTTAAAATCGCCTCTCCGTTTACAGTATATACCGTTGAAAAAAATGGAGGCAAACTTCTAAATCCTTTAAGTTTTATAGCTACATTTCCACCTAATATCTTGTCCGTATCAAATACCCTTCGATTGTAATAATTGTCTAAATTTAAGCACTTATGTTTATTGCTTTCTAAAATATATCCATAAACTGCTTCCTTTTGCAGCCCTATCAATAGCTCTTTCATCCCATCAAATTTCATTGGCGGAATTATATAATATCCTGAATAATCACTTGTGGTAATAATCACATCTTCCCGTTTAAGATATTCCAAGTGCCTTCCTATGAAGTCTATCTCCCTTTCCACTACCTCTCCTTCATGCTCAGTCAAAACTTTAGGATAAACATCGGTATCAATAAACACAAGTACTTCAGAGCCTGTAAGCATTGCTTCAATAACTGCATAATTCCTATATATTCCATAAGGAACTAAACCATAGGTATCAAGTGTTGGTGAATTAAGAAGTGTATTTATAGATTCTACAGAGATTCCCATATTCAGTAAGTCACATCTTCCTGAAATAAAACTGTTAATTTTAACTGGAAAAACCTTAGTTCTTTTTCTAAGTTTTTCTATCAGTTTAAAATCACAGTTGTGGGAATAAACGATTACTATACTATATATACTGTGGCCATATTTTGATGCATTGCCCAAAAACTGTTCAATTGGATCTAGGGTATTAAATTCTTTAGTTATAATTCCTAATGAAACCTTCATAAATATACCTCCTCTTTTGTAGCTGTTAAATTTTCAATATATTTTATTTATACCCCTTGAACCCTCTTATTTAACATAAATTTAACATAATTATTTTAAGACACTTCTAAAAAATATAATATAAAAGTTATTTTTCATAGAATAAATGTTATAATAATGTTGCTGTAATTCTATTTAAAATCTAAGAGGTGTTTTTATGAGAGGTACAAGATTTATTGTTCAGTCATCTATAATAGCTACTATATATACAGTTTTGACCATTGCCTTTGCCCCTATAAGCTACGGGGAAATTCAGGTGAGAATATCCGAAGCATTGACGATTTTGCCCTACTTTACTCCTGCAGCAATTCCAGGACTTTTTGTAGGTTGTCTTATTGCAAATATGCTTAGTCCTGTTGGAGTATTTGATGTAATTTTCGGAAGTCTTGCTTCTTTAATTGCTGCATATATGTCATATAAAATGCCAAAAAAATGGCTTGTCCCTATACCCCCTATAATAGTAAATGCTATTGTTGTAGGGCTATTACTTAGATATGCATATAGCCTGCCTATTCCTTTGGCACTATTAATGCTTTATGTAGCTATTGGTCAAATTATAGCCTGCTACGGCTTGGGATATCCTCTTTTAATAATATTAAATAGATATAAAAACAAAATTTTCAAATAAAAATTTCTTTAAATTAGCCTCTTGTGCTAGTTACTCTAACAGTATAGTTTTAAATATCCTTCAATGTTTCCTCTGAAGCGACTTTGAAGAGCTGTTTTTACCTCTAAATCTTTTCTATATAAAACAGCTCTTCTACGGAGCCTGAAGAGAATTATTGAAGGATATCTATAAGGAACTAGCGAGGCAAGTTAAATTAGGCAAAAGATATAGAATACCAGTTACGGTATTCTATATTTTAGGTTTTGATTCTATTTAGTTCTAATAGAAGCTCATCATCACTTCTACCATAACAAATACAGAAGGCAATACAGCTAAGATTATCTGAAACTTAATGGAAATCTTACTATAAAGTGATTCCCCTCTTTATCTACCTTCAGTTCAATAGTTCCATTATTTTTACGAACCATCTTCTTAACTATATAAAGCCCCAGGCCGTTTCCTTCCTGACCCTTCGTTGTAAATCCCTTTTTAAATATCTTATCTCTTATATCCTCAGGGATAAGAGGAACGTTATTAGTTACCTCAAATACATAGTCATCTAATTCTTCATATATTTTAATTTTGAGTTTTTTATCCTCATCCTCTGAGTTTTCCAATGCGTACATTGCATTCTTAATCAGGTTTGAAAGTATTTTGGTAAGATCGTATACTTTTACAGGGAGGTTTTCCGAAAGTTTTATACAGTCTATCTCCACATCTATATTTTTTTCTCTTGCCTTAGATATAGCTGTAAAGATAGTGGACTCAAGTTCTGCAATACCGATTTCATATTTGCTTCTGAGTACCATTCCTTCTTTTGCTACCATCTTCAAGTATTCAAGTGCTTTATCTGAATACTCCAGTTCAATAAGCCCCCGTATTATCTGTAGATGATTCATAAAATCATGCTTATACATTCTGAGTTTTTCATTCATTTCTTCACTTAGCACGAGACGGTAATGGGCCATTTCTTTTTCAGTTACAACTCTTGAAAGAATAATGACTTCTATAACAATCCATAGCGTCAAAAATATACTTATAAATGCAATAAGCCAGAAGCTTTTTTTAAGATTAATTTCAATAGTTTCAGTCAATTCCTTCTTGGGTACAATAGCTTTAAGATACCAACCCACAGTATTTAGCGGAGCTATTCCCACCAAAAACTGATTATTATTCATACTTATTTCTCTCATTTTATAAAATTTTTCACCTCTAACCAATAAGTCAAATAAGTCTTTAGAAATTGTATAGTCAGATTGACTTAATGCAAGTTTTTTATTATCGTCATAAATATCTAGCCCTCCGGTAATTCCAAAGGATGCATCCCGATATAAAGCTTTAAAGCCTTCAATATTTATAAAAGTAAACAAATAACCTACATTTCCTTCTTCCCAGACCGGCCTTATCTTTTGAGCTAAAAAGAACAGTTTTTCTCCCATATGGGTGCTTTGAAATACAGGGCTAGCCGGTATATACCACCAAAATAAATTCTCTCTACTACCAGACATGGCCTTATATATATCACTTTTAATAAAATGGTCCATATTTATAGTCAAGTCTTCACTTGATGAGATAACTATACCTTCTTCAGTAATACATAAAAATTGGTATATATATGGATTTTCTGTTTTCAGATTCTGAAATTTTTCTTTAATGAAATGAAGTATCTTTTCCTGGGCATTATCAGGCAGACCTTGAAAATCTTGAAGGCCCTTTCTAATACCATTTTGACTAGCTATTTCATATGCACCTTCCTCAATACCTGTAAGGGTTAAGTCTATAGACTGACTGGTTTTTATTAGAATTTGATTAACTGCCTTAATCTTTTCCTCTTTTACCACATTTACAGTCTTCGTGTATACAAAGTACATATATAAAGCCATCGGTATATATATAAGTATTAAAAATAAAATCAGTACTCGCATACGAAGTACTTTTTTTCTACTGAATAAATCCAGGAGTCTATCCAATGTATAACCACTCCATCTAACTTTTTATATAGCTTTCTGCAAAACTGTTATATCTATTTTACTAGATAATATCCCTTATTTTCAAGAAAGAAAAAACAAAAGCGTCTTCGACGCATTTGTTGGTTCGTAGTTAGTAGTTCGTAGTTGGTAGCCCTGATTAGCTCTTAGTTCTTAGCTCTTGGCTCTTGGCAAATCCTAGTCGTTCTTTAGGGTCTTTGTTATTTAACTGGGAGTAGTTTGCAATTTCTTGCAAAAATGTTTGAGTTCCTAACCAAAAATATACGGCCCTGTTATGCAGAGCCTTATATTGTGATTTTTCTCTTTAATTTCTTTCTATGGTCTGCTTTAGCAGCTGATGTCCTAGAACAGCAACTCCTGTAACCAAAACCCCTTGGACAATCGATTGTACGCTAAGTCCCAGTGTTAAAACTGAGCCTACTATCCCCATCACCAATAATATCCAAGGAATTGTCCAATCTGCTATTTTAGGAGTTCTCTTAAGAAATGTTCCTATAATCCAAATAGCAGGAACTAATGTTATTGCTTCATCTAGCAAATAACTCATTATGTCCATAAAAATCCCCCCTTATCTAATTTTATGAGGGGGGACATTCTGCATATGCAAATATATTACTTAATTATGGCGTCAATAATTCCTCCGCCCAGACAAACATCTTTATCATAAAATACTATAAACTGACCTTTAGTTATAGCTTTTTGAGGTTTATCAAAGATCACTTCGCAGCTTCCATCAGAGTTTACTTCAACTGTGACATTCTTATCAGCTTGCCTATACCTAAATTTGGCAGTGCATTTAAATGAACTCTGGGGCTTACTTCCACTTATCCAGTTTACATCATTTGTAATAAGCCCCTTGGAATATAATGCAGGATGACTTGATCCTTGCACAACATACAATATGTTATTTTCTATATCTTTCTTAGCCACAAACCAGGGTTCTCCCGTACCTCTGCCTCCTATTCCAAGACCTTTACGCTGGCCTATGGTGTAGTACATAAGGCCATTATGCTTTCCTAAAATTTCTTCATTATCAAGGTTTCTTATTTCTCCCGGCTGGGCGGGCAAAAACTTACTTAAAAATTCATCAAAATTTTTTTCTCCTATAAAACAAATTCCCGTGCTATCCTTCTTATTAGCAGTTTGAAGTCCTGCCTCTTTAGCTATTTCTCTTACTTCTTTTTTATCTAAATGTCCTATTGGAAACATAGTCTTTGAAAGTTGTTTCTGATTTAAAGCGCAAAGAAAATAAGTCTGATCCTTGTTTGAATCTGCCCCTCTCAACAGACGATATGTTCCTTCATAAAAATCAACCCGTGCATAATGCCCAGTAGCCAAATAATCAGCTCCCAACTTTAGAGCATAGTCTAAAAAGGCCTTGAACTTTATCTCTTTATTGCATAGTACATCGGGATTTGGAGTTCTTCCCTTTTTGTATTCGTCTAAAAAGTAGGTAAAAACCCTATCCCAATACTCTTTTTCAAAATTAACAGTATAATAAGGTATACCTATCTGAGCACATACTCTACGGACATCTGCATAATCTTCCTCAGCGGTACAAACACCATTTTCATCGCTGTCATCCCAGTTTTTCATAAATATACCTATAACATCATAGCCCTGCTCTTTAAGAAGTAATGCTGCAACAGAAGAATCTACTCCTCCCGACATACCTATAACAACCTTTGTATCCTTAGGGCTTTTAGTCATTTATAATCAACCTTTCTTTAAAGTATTTATAATTCCTTATCTATAGTTAAGTAACTTCATAAATCTTTACACTATTTTTTATCATGTTTCTTCAACATCTGTCAATACTTATTATTCCATATATTCAAAAAAAAATCAGATAAGTTTGTTTACCCATCTGATTATTGTCAATATTCTCGTAAGATTACTAGTTGTCTTTTTCATGATACTCCCCTCTAAACTATTGCTCCATATTCTCTTAACACTCTTTCAATATTTCTTTTATTTTCATCGGAAAGAGGTCTTAAGGGTCTTCTCGGATATCCACCTTTATACCCCAACATATCTAATGCCGCTTTTAGAGCTGGTATTCCAAATTTTCCTGTTACCATAAAATTAATTTCCATCATTTTTAGCTGCAATTTTCTAGCTTCTTCAATTTTACCTTGTTGAAATAACGAAACCAGCTTGCAGCAGTCATCAGGTAAAATATTAGCAAGAGCTAAAGTGGCTCCCCTTGCACCTACTGCTAAGGCAGGCAGGAGATAACCGGCATTTCCCGCAAATACAGCAAAATCATCATCTGTATTTCTTACTATCTCTGTAAGCTGCACGATATTTCCAGATGTGTCCTTTATCCCTACTATATTTGGGTGCTTTGCCAATTTTGCGATCAAAGAAGCAGGAAGGTTTATACCTGTATTTTTAGGCATGTTGTAAATCATCAAAGGAATAGGGGATTCATCAGCAACATCAATATAATGCTGGTATAGAACATCTTCTTTCATGCTTCCTTTATAGTAATTTGGAGGCAAAATTAATAGGGCATCTGCGCCGATCTCTGCCATCTCTTTACTTAAGGAAATTGTTGCCTTCGTAGACTCACATCCTGCTCCTACTATTATCTTTTTATCTTTATTAAAATTTTCTATAACGAACTTAGCCAATTCTAACTTTTCCTCTTTTGACAAATATGTAAATTCGCCATTAGATCCCAATACAACAATTCCGTCTAAATCCGTCTTTCCCCATTTTTCTAAATTGTATTTCAGCTTTTCATAATCTATCTCTTCATTTTTGTTAAAAGGCGTTACTATCGGTGTATAAATTCCTTTAAACATTCTTCATACCTCCATTTAATATTTATTCATGACTGTCTATCTATATGCAGTTTATCATATATATTTAATCCGCAACAGAGGTCTAGCAAATTTTTTCGTGTCTCTAATTATTTTTTATTTAGTATAACAAGTTTCTATATTTTAACTATTTATCAAAATATTTCTTTGGTATTGAACTTATGCTTATATTTCCATTTATTAAAACCATATATTTTTTATATTGTGCAAATAATAATACAAAGGAGGGTTTATATGGCAAAAAATAGATTTAAAGAAAATATGGTTGAAATGCCTATTGAAAATCACAGAACTGCTGCCTGGGCTAATATAGAAAAACTTAAAAATGTCTCAAGAGTACCGATTCCTACAGAACTTGAAGTTGAACATGCTAAAGAATGGGTAGATAAAAATCAAAAATAGCATGCAAAAAGACTATAGGCGGCTTGGCTTGTCCACCTATAGTCTTAATATATTTAAAAAAACATTTGCGATTATGCTGCAATTTTTTCTGCCTCAGCATTTGTATCTTTCTTAACTTTTATTAAGAAAAGTCCTAGTAAACTTACTGCTATAACAACTCCTACAGAATTTGATAATCCAGCTGCAAGTTTAAATCCTTCTTTAGCCTGCAGTATATAAGCGGTCGTAACACCTGTCATAAATGTAGCAGGTACTGTACAAATCCAGTGCAGTTTGCCTTTTTGAGCCAAGTAAGCTGCAGAAGCCCAAAGCACTATCATTGCAAGGGTCTGATTTGACCATGAGAAGTATCTCCATACTATACCGAAATCTATCATTGTAAGTGCTATCCCCACTGCAAAGAGTGGTATTGCTATATAGAATCTGTTTAGAGTCTTGCTCTGATTAAAGTTTAGCGCATCAGCAATAACTAGTCTCGCACTTCTAAATGCAGTATCTCCAGACGTTATAGGGCATGCAACTACTCCAAGTAGTGCAAGTACTCCACCTACAGTTCCAAGAATTGTAGTGGAAATTTCATTTACAACTACTGCCGGTCCACCATTTCCAAGTGTTGCTGCAAGTCCTTCAGTTCCTCCAAAGAATGCCATGGAAGCTGCAGCCCATATCATCGCTATTATACCTTCTGCTATCATTGAACCATAGAATATTCTTCTACCTTCACTTTCTTTCCTAACACATCTTGCCATAAGTGGAGACTGAGTAGCATGGAAACCTGATATTGCTCCACAAGCTATAGTTATAAATAAAAATGGAAATATAGATGTTCCCTTTGGATGAAGATTAGCTAAAGTCAGCTCGGGTATAGTGTATCCTTTTATTATTATTCCAGCCCCTATACCAACTGCCATTATAAGCAGCGATGCTCCAAATAAGGGGTAAATTTTACCTATAAGCTTATCCACTGGAAGTACTGTTGCCAATAAGTAATAAGCTATTATAATTCCAATCCATATCTTAGAATTAAGTCCAGTTAGATTGCTTAAAAGACCTGCCGGTCCCATGACAAATACTACACCTACTAAAACTAAAAGCACAACACTGAAAACTCTCATAACTGCCTTGACCTTATCTCCTAAGTATATACCAACTATTTCTGATACACTCATACCTTTATGCCTGATTGAGAGCATTCCTGAAAAATAATCGTGTACCGCTCCTGCAAATATACATCCCAAAACTATCCATAAAAATGCCGCTGGACCCCATAATGCTCCTGCTATAGCTCCAAATATTGGCCCTAAGCCAGCTATATTCAAAAATTGAATCAGGAAAATTCTCGGCCAACTCATAGGAATATAATCAACACCGTCTTCCATTGCCACAGCTGGAGTTTTATTGGAATCTGATATTCCGAAAACCTTTTCCACAAACTTGCCATAAAGGAAATAACCTACAATTAAAATTGCAATAGAAGTTAAAAAGCTAATCATATTAGTCCTCCTCTTTAGTTTTATTTACTAATAATTATATGTTAAATACAAACCGATTAACTATTTCATTCAAAAAATGCAAGTTTTTATTCATAAAGTGCAAAAAAAATAACACGAAATTCATTTCGTGCCATCAAAATATTTTATATTCTCATCATTTTTCTAAACTTTTTAACGTTACTTCTACTAACGGGTATCTCTACCTCCAGATCCTTAAGTTTCACATTATAGGTATTATTAAACCAGGGAATTATTTCTTCAACCTTATCTATATTTATTATATAGGATCTATGACTTCTAAAAAATCTCTCCTGGGGAAGCTCCTTTAAAAAGCTGGTGATATTCATATTGGCTACATACTCTCCATCCTCAGTATAAACAAGGGTTTCCCGCTCTTTCGTTTCACAGTAGTATATATCATTTACATTTACAACTATCATTTTTCCATCTTTCCAAAGAGTAATTTTACTTTTTACTACTCCATTGTTTTCCCTTTTCTCCTGTTTTTCATTAAACTTTTTTTCAAGTCTTTTTAATGTATTTATTATTCTATCCTCGGAGTAGGGTTTTAATATATAATCAACAGCCTGTATTTCAAAGGCCTCTAGAGCATATTCCTTGTAGGCCGTTATAAATACTATATCGGGCTTATCTTCAAATTTATTTATTATCTTTCCCAGAGACATTCCGTCCAGATTTGGTATGTTTATATCTAAAAAAATTAAGTCTACCTTGTTATTTTCCAAAAACTTCAAAGCCTTCAGCGAATCATCAAATTCCTCTGTTATTTCAATAGAGCTATAGTTATTTATAAAGTATTTTAATTCTTCTCTTGCCGGATATTCGTCTTCAACTATTATACATCTCAAAATATCCACTCCTTTATTTTTTGTTATAAACCTCAAAACTTATTCTAGTTCCCTTGGTAAGCCTCTTTATGTCAAGTCCCTTTCCATAGAGTATTTTTAATCTGTTATGGACATTTGCTAGGCCTATTTTATTTCCTTTAACCGTACCCTTATATATGGAGATAATAACCTCAGGGTCAATTCCTATACCATCATCTTCTATAGTAATTTGGGCTGTTCCCCCTCCATTATCCTTTTTTATGCTTACCTTTACAGTACCTCCATCTCCATCCTTTAAAATTCCATGTCTTATGGAGTTTTCAACCAGGGGTTGGATTATAAGGCTTGGTATCTTAATATCTATATCCTCATCCACATCATATATAACATTTAATTTTTCTCCATATCTTGCCTGCTCTATCTTTACATATGCCTTTACCTGATTGAGCTCACTTTCTATATTTACAAGTTCGTCTCCTTTTTCTAAATTATATCTCAAATAGGTGGAAAGGTCTATTATAAGGTCTCTAGCCTTATTAGGATCTATTCTCACAAAGGAAACTATTGTATTAAGGGCATTAAATAAGAAGTGAGGATTTATCTGAGCCTGTAAGGCCTTTATCTCGGCTTTACTTGCCATGTCTTTTATTTTTTCAAGCTTACTTATTTCCAGCTGGGTCGATATAAGATGAGATAATCCCTCTGCCAGTATTTTGTCCCTATAGGTCACTGCATTTTCTCTCTCATAATATATTTTTAACGTCCCCACTACCTTATCCTTTTCTTTTAGGGGAACTATTACTGCAGACTTTAGAGGGTAATTATGTTCAAGACAGTTTATTTCCGATGAATCGTTTAAAATATAAACCTTGCCTTCATTTATAACTTTTTCAGTAGCTCCAGTCATTATACCTTTTCCATTTATGATCTGATCTTCTCCAGACCCTACGTGGGCTAAAACATGATTTGTGTTGGTTATGGAAACAGCATCGGCTTCAACGGAATCCTTTATGATCTCGCATATTTTATGCATAGATTCCTTGGTTTCTTCTCTAAAATAAGGTAGAGTATCATTTGCAATCTCTAGGGCCAGTTTCGCCTGTCTTGCAGCTATTTCTTCCTTTACCTCAAATATATTTTCCGTTATGATTATGACAATTGCTATACCGATTCCATTTACCAAGACCATGGGAATATAGATTTCTTTGACTATTGATAGAGCTACATAAAAGGGCTTTGACATCAATAGAATCAAACCCATACTAAGATTTTCCACCACTATTCCGCCTATCAGACCATAAAACCATCTGTTATTTCTATCGGATTTTTTGTATATTCCCCCCGAAATATACCCTCCAAAAAATGTAGCTATGGCACAGGGGATTGCCGTGATACCTCCTATATCTATTGCAATGCGGTGAATGCCTGCTATCAGGCCTGAAATGATTCCTACCAAAGGTCCTCCTAAAATCCCTCCTACTATGACTCCTATGTTCCTCGTATTGGCTATTGCGCCCCTTACATCTATACCTATATAAGTGCCAAGGATTCCAAAACCTCCAAATAATATAGAAAGTATTATAAGTTCTCCTGTATTAATTTTTGTCTTTCTAATAATTTTCTTAAATGTTTTCAGTCTTGATATAAAAAATGCTATTACGATAACGTATCCTAGATGGTTTACAAGCTGTTTAAATAGAGTTATCAAGTTTATCATCTCCAGATTTAAAAAATCATAAACAATTCTATCAGAAAAGTATAAAATTAAAAAGCCTGTTTTTTTACATTTTAAAAGAGAGGCCCTGAGCCTCTCTATAAAATACTTCATTAACTGTACTGCATCTCTGCTAATCTCTTATAGGTTTGATATTTATCTTTGGCATCAGCCTCAGCCTTTGCAAATAGTTCCTCTGCAATATCAGGAAATGTATTTTTGATCTGAGCAAAACGAATTTCACTTAATAGAAAATCTCTAAAAGATTCTTTAGGTGCATTAGAGTCTAATATAAATGGATTTTTGCCCTGCTTTTTAAGCTCAGGATTGTATCTGTAAAGATGCCAGTATCCTGATTCTACAGCTCTTTTCTCTTGAGCTACAGAGGTACCCATGCCATGCTTTATACCATGACTTACACACGGAGCATAGGCTATGATAAGGGACGGTCCTTTATATGATTCTGCTTCGGTAATGGCCTTTATAGTTTGATTCATATTTGCTCCAAAGGAAACCTGGGCTACATATACGTACCCATAGCTCATTGCCATCATACCAAGGTCTTTTTTGCGAATCTTTTTACCAGATGCTGCGAACTTCGCTGCTGCAGCCGTTGGTGTAGCTTTTGAAGATTGTCCTCCTGTATTGGAGTATACTTCCGTATCCATAACCAGTATGTTTACATCTTCTCCAGAAGCCAATACATGATCTAATCCGCCATATCCTATATCATAGGCCCAACCGTCACCACCTATAATCCATTGAGATTGTTTAATCAAATAATCCTTTTTCTCTAAAATTTCCTGAATTATCCTGTTATTTTTATATTTGGAGTCACTTATTATTGATAGCAGCTTTCCTGTTGCCTTCTTTGAACCTTCACCGTCATACATATTGTCTATCCATTCTTGGAAAGCACCTTTTACATTATCCTCCAAATCAGAATTTATCCCCTCCTTCATTATATTGCGAAGTCTTTCTCTAATATGTTTAGATGCCAAGTATATACCATATCCATACTCGGCATTATCTTCAAATAACGAATTTGCCCACGCCGGTCCACGACCTTCACGATTTGTAGTGTAAGGAATTGATGGTGCACTGCCTCCCCATATCGATGAGCATCCAGTTGCATTTGCAATAACCATCCTATCTCCATACAACTGTGTAGCCAACTTAACATAAGCCGTCTCTCCGCATCCTGCACAGGCTCCATGGAATTCCAACAGAGGCATAGCAAACTGGCTTCCTTTAAGGGAGTATTTATTCATCAAATCATCTCTGTACGGCAAGTTTTTAGCTGCATATTCCCAGTTCTCAACCTGTCTTGGTATCTCTTCCTCGGCATTTACCATAACTAGAGCTTTACCCGGTGCCGGGCATATATCGGCACAATTACTGCATCCTGTACAATCTAGTGGACTAACTTGAATACGATATTCATATCCTTCAAGCCCCTTACCTATAGCCTTCTTGGTTTCAAAGGTATCAGGAGCATTTCCCTTTTCTTCTTCATTCAGTAAAAATGGTCTTATTACCGCATGGGGACAGATAAGAGAACATTGGTTACATTGAATACACTTATCTGTCTGCCACTCTGGTACCATCACAGCTATGCCACGTTTTTCATAGGCTGTTGTGCCAAGGGGAAAAGTTCCATCTTCCATACCTTTAAAGGCACTTACGGGAAGCTCATCACCTTCATGTCTTGCCATGGGTCTTTGAATATTTTTAACAAAGTCTGATTCATCTTTAACATATATATCTTCCTGAAGTGCATCCTCTGCATTGGCCCATGATTCAGGCACACTGACCTTTTTTAGTCCTTCTATTCCTCTATCTACTGCCTTATAGTTCATTTGAACAATCTTTTCGCCTTTTTTACCGTATGTCTTATCAATAGATTCCTTAAGATATTTTACAGCATCTTCTATAGGAATAACCTTAGCCAACTTAAAGAAAGCAGACTGCATGATCATATTTATTCTTCCACCAAGTCCTATATCCTGTGCGATACCTATAGCATCTATAATATAGAAGTTTATATCGTTATTGGCGATATATCTCTTAATTGCAGCGGGAAGCTTTTCATCCAGTTCATCCTCACTCCATGGACAGTTGAGAACAAATGTGCCTCCCTTTTTTAATCCTTTTAATAGATCATAGTGGTATACGTAGGATTTGTTATGACATGCCACATAGTCCGCATTATATACTAAATAAGCGGATTTAATAGGCTCTTTACCAAACCTTAAATGGGAAACTGTAGTTCCGCCAGACTTTTTACTGTCATAGGAGAAATAACCCTGAGCATACATATCTGTATTGTCTCCTATGATCTTGATAGCCATCTTGTTTGCCCCAACTGTACCATCGGAACCTAGTCCCCAGAATTTACATCTGATGGTTCCCTCCGGTGTAGTTTCCACCATTTCTTCTTCTGGAAGTGATGTACCAGTTACATCATCTACTATACCAATTGTAAAATGATCCTTTGGTTCATATTTTTTAAGGTTATTAAATACTGCTATAAACTGTGAAGGTCTAGTATCCTTGGAACCGAGTCCGTATCTTCCGCCAACAATAAATGGACCCTCCTTCTTACCATGGAATATACTTTTTACGTCTTCACATAATGGTTCACCTACTGCACCCGGTTCCTTTGTTCTGTCAAGCACTGCTATTCTCTTAACCGTTTTAGGAAGTACATCTAGGAAATATTTTTCTGAGAAGGGTCTATATAGATGGACATTTACAAGGCCCACCTTTTCCCCTTTACTCATCAAATAGTCCACTACCTCTTCTATTACGGCACATGCTGAACCCATAGCTACTATTACATTTTCAGCATCCTTTGCACCGTAATAATTAAAAGGTTTATACTCTCTTCTAGTTAAATCACTAATTTTTTTCATATAGTAAGCAACGATATCCGGCACTTTCTCAAAGAAAGGATTTGCCGCTTCTCTATTTTGGAAATAAATATCAGGGTTTTGAGCAGTTCCTCTAAGCACTGGACGATTTGGGTTAAGGGAGTTATTTCTAAAAGCCTTTACTCCTTGATAATCTAGTAGTTTATCAAAATCTTCATAATCTATTACTTCAATTTTTTGCACTTCATGGGAATTTCTAAATCCATCAAAAAAGTGTAAAAAAGGGACTCTGGCTTTTATTGCTGCAAGATGTGCAACTCCCGCTAGATCCATTATTTCCTGAACGCTGCTTGATGCAAGTAGTGCAAAACCAGTTTGCCTTGTTGCCATAACATCCTGATGATCACCAAATATTGATAATGCCTGGGCTGCAATGGCTCTGGCACTTACATGGAATACGCCGGGTAATAGTTCTCCAGATATTTTATACATATTAGGTACCATCAAGAGTAGACCTTGAGAAGCAGTGTAGGTTGTAGTCAGAGCTCCTCCCTGTAAAGAACCATGCATAGCTCCTGCAGCTCCTGCTTCCGACTGCATTTCTACAACCTTTACAGGCTGTCCAAATAGATTCTTCTTCCCATTTGCCGACCATAGGTCTACAAGCTCGGCCATAGGAGAAGACGGAGTAATTGGGTAAATTGCTGCAACTTCTGTAAATGCATATGATACATATGCAGCAGCTTCATTTCCATCCATTGTCTTCATCTTCTTTGTCATATATTCCCCTCCATATTATAGTATTTTTTCTTTTAATAGTTATTGTTGCCAATGTTGGTCTTATCATACAATTATTAGTATTGTACGATTTAAAATAATCATACATAAAAAAAAAAAATCAGCTATGCTGATTTTAAATTTTAATTATATCATCTATCTTTCTTAGTCCATCATGAACCTTTTCAAATAAAAGTCCAGCTAAAAACCATACTGGTCCATAGTCCAGCCTGATAAGTCCATTTACGGAAAAAAGGTTTCCACTGTAATCCCATGGACACACTCCTAATATCTGTCTAAGGAGCCATCCTGTAGAATACTCCATTGTAAATATGAATACGGTATATATTCCTCCCCTCAATATAGTCGGCCAGTACCTTATCTTGTCATGGATAGGCTCCATTAAAACCGCTAGGCCGTATATGAAGAACATCCACATATATGTATGCCCAGTGAGCTTTACATCACCGCTAAACATAGCACCAAGTCCCGTCCAAAATATCTCTATGCACCATCCTAAAAGTCCGTATATTATAAATCTTCTACTCATATTATTATTTTTTACAAATTTTCTTTTAAATATTATAAAGGAGCAAAAAAATTCTGCTCCCTACCTACTGAACTAAGTTTCACTTAATGCACCAGCCCCCGCTGGTACATCTATTCTTTACTTTCCAATGGCAGCATTAAAGCTTCCTGTTCTATAGCCTTCCATGTCTAGAGTTATATACTTAAACCCAAACTCTTTAAGCTTATGGGAGATAGCGTCCAAAATATCCTCATTAAACAGCTTATTTCTATCTCCCCTATCCACCTCAATTCTAGCCAGATCTCCATAGCATCTAACTCTAACCGCTCTAAATCCTATTTCCCACTTTGGTATGTAGGGCGACGCTATGATTACCGCTTTGCCACTTAACATTTAAGATACATCAAACCTATACAATAATCAATCCTTTATAAGAACAAAGCTTATTTGTTATTTCTATTATTAAATCTTATTCTTTCTGTTTCATTTAAAATCTTCTTTCTAAGTCTAATTGCATCGGGAGTAATTTCCACTAGCTCATCATCATCGATAAACTCCAATGCTTCCTCTAGATTGAAAATTCTTGGAGGCGAAAGTTTTAGAGCATCATCGGAGCCTGAAGCTCTTGTATTTGTAAGCTTTTTATTTTTGCATGGATTAACTGTCATATCTTCCTTTCTACTGTTCATTCCTACTATCATACCCTCATATACTTCTGTTCCCGGCTCTATAAACATTTCAGCCCTTTCACTAAGGTTATATAAAGAATAAGCCATAGCAGTTCCGTTATTTTGAGAAACTAAAACCCCATTGGTTCTCTTAGGTATTTCACCCTTATATTCTTCATATCTTTCAAAGGAGCGGACTATGGTTCCTTCGCCTCTGGTATCATTAATAAATTCACTTCTAAAACCTAGAAGTCCCCTAGTTGGCACAAGATACTCAAGTCTAACGTAATCATTTTCGGCAGTCATGCCCTCCATGATTCCTTTCCTCTGATTCAGCTTAGCGATTACCGTTCCTGAGTATATCTCCGGTACGTTTATTATGACCCTTTCTATAGGCTCCATAAGTTTTCCATTCTCTTTATGCATTAAGACTTCGGGTTTTGAAACTCCAACTTCATATCCTTCTCTTCTCATATTTTCCAAAAGAATGGATAAGTGCAGTTCACCCCTGCCTGAGACCTTATATCCATCCGTCGTATCCAAGGGCTCCACATTAAGTCCTACATTGACTTCAAGCTCTTTTTCAAGTCTATCTTTTAAATGTCTCGTAGTTAAGTATTTGCCGCTCTTTCCTGCTAGAGGAGAGTCATTTACGAGAAAATTCATAGATAAAGTAGGTTCTTCAATCCTTATCATTTCCATAGGCAGTACATTTTCATGTGCACAAATAGTTTCTCCTATTGATATATCTGGTATTCCCGCTATTACGGCAATATCTCCGCTTCGAGCTTCCTCTACTGCAGTTTGTTTAAGTCCTTTATAAACAAAGAGCTTAGATATCTTGCCCTTTTGTACACTACCATCTCTTTTTGATATTGAAACCTTTTGTCCTTCTTTTATAGTTCCTCTATATATCCTACCTATTCCAAGTCTGCCAATATAGTCATCATAGGCAAGGGCTGATATCTGCATTTGCAATGGTTTCTCATCATAATCGGGGTATACATCCACATGTTCCAATATAGTTTCAAATAATGGAGACAGATCTGTACTATCATCGTCCAGTTCCATCTTGGCAATTCCATCTTTAGCAATTCCATATATAATCGGAAACTCCAATTGCTCATCCGTTGCATCGAGATCTACAAACAGGTCGAATGTCATGTTTACAACCTCTTCAGCTCTTTGATCCTTTTTATCTATCTTATTAATAAGTAAAATAGGTTTTAAACCGTGTTCTAAAGATTTTTGGAGCACAAATCTGGTTTGGGGCATAGGCCCTTCACTGGAATCCACCAATAGAATAACCGTATCCACTGTTTTTATAATCCTCTCAACCTCTGATGAAAAATCGGAGTGACCCGGTGTATCAACTATATTTATTTTAACTCCTTTATATTCAATAGAACAGTTTTTGGAATAGATAGTTATACCCCTTTCCCTTTCAAGGTCATTACTATCCATTACACAGTCCACAACTTCTTCATTTTCTCTAAAAATGCCGCTTTGACTTAAAAAGGCATCTACCAGCGTTGATTTTCCTGCATCAACATGGGCTATAACAGCTATATTAATTATTGATTGTTTTTTCAACATATTAACTTCCTTTCTATGGCACAGAAAAAACGCCCTTCTGTTACGAACGGCGTTCTTCAGGTCTATAGTTTATATTATAGTTAAAATTAATTTTCGATTATAATTTAACTACATTAGCTGCTTGAGGTCCTTTAGTACCGTCAACAACTTCAAATTCAACTTTTTGACCTTCTTCTAATGTTTTGAACCCATCTCCTTGGATTGCAGAATAATGTACAAATACATCTTCTTCTCCTTCAACAGAGATAAATCCAAATCCTTTTTCTGAGTTAAACCACTTAACTGTTCCTAATTTCATTAAAAAATCCTCCAAATAAATAATATTTTGTATCTAACTAATTAAGTATAACATTATAAACATTTTTCGTCAATACAATTTAAGATATTTTTATACTATTTATTAAGTTCCTCCTCTATTATGTGTCGTACCTTATTTGATAGTTTCATAGAATCCTTGGCCATTTCATCATCTATAAAAATCGGCTCAGAAATTATGACTTCTACATCAGCTGGTCTGATTTTCAAGTTATCTCTGGGCATTATTTTATAGGCTCCTTTTATAGTTACAGGAACTATAGGAACTTTAGATTTGGTTGCCAGCTTGAGAGCCCCTGGTTTAAATTCCCTTAGGCTACCATCCTCACTTCTGGTACCTTCAGGAAAGATAACCAAAGAGTAACCTTCCTTCAAAAACTTTACACCTTTATTGATTGCCTTCAGGGACTGTCTTACATCCTTTCGGTCCATAAATACACAGTGCATATATTTCATCCAGGTACTTAGCATTGGTATTTTAGACAATTCCATCTTCGCAATGAAAGCCAAAGGTTTATCCATAAGGGCAATCAATATAGGTATATCAAAGTAGCTTTGATGGTTACTCACAAAGAGTACAGGTCCTGTTTCCGGAAGGTTTTCCTTACCCCTTATACTTACTCTAGCACCGCTTAAAGAAACCACCCCTTTTGCCAACCTTTTGATTACTTTGCCAGTTATCCTGTCTACTTCATGGACTTTATTTTGGTTGTCAAAGCTCTTTACTTTAAGTAAAGAAGGTAGACTTAAAATAAAACCAGTTACTAAGTAAATAGCTAAAATAATTGTTCTTATCATTGATACACCTCTACTCTATATTTTAATTGTCTTCATTAGAATTATTATTCTATATTTCCCTTAAGTTTACCTTCTATTATTCATTTTTTTTGTTTCCAATTATTTATAGTAATCTTTACTGAATTTCTACCTTAAGTACTAAAAAATCGTCTAGCTTACAGCATAGTACATTTGCTAAAACTTCTATTTTTTAAAAGCTTGGGTTCTTCTTGTCACCTCTTTCAAGTTCCTCTAAATAGGATTTTGAAATTGATGTTCCGTACTTGGGGCTTTTGGTAAGAATTTCAACATCTCGGGCTGTATATCCGAGACGTATTCTTATCTCTCTAATTTTTTTACCATTTAACATAGTAAATTCCCCCTCGTAAGACATGATTTTAGTATTAAGTTTTTAAAGATTTTCTATTAATTTAATTATATGATATGAATGTTAAGTTTTATTAAAGTTTATTATTTTTTTATAGTTTTCTTTGTTAAAATATAAATTCCTTTGCTGCAATATATTTTTTCTGCCTTTTGCAAAACTGGTTGATAATCCGCAGTATTTGGTATGATTTTTACCAAAAATAGTAAAATTTATAGTTGATCTTTCACAAAATATAAATCCCGATAGTAGATTTTATTAATCTACCATCAGGATCTATGATTTAAGAAGTCATAATTTAATTTTATATGGTATTCACCTTATTTAACTGATATCTGTCATATTCCCAAGACCTTCACCGGCTAAAACAATAGGACTTACTAAATCTTCTGTTTCAATAGGACATTCAATAATCGTAAAGTTTTTACTACTTAACGCTTCTTTTAATATACTTTCGGCTTCATTTATATTTTCGATTCTGTAACCTTCCGCTCCATAGGCCTTTGCCAGAGCCATAAAGTCTAAAGACTTTTTAAAATCTACTGCTGAATAGCGTTTATTACAATAGCAGTGCTGAAGTTGACGAACCATACCTAGACTTTTATTATTAAAAAGTAGTACTTTTATAGGTAGCTCTAATTCAGCTATGGTTCCCAGTTCCGCCATCCCCATCTGGAAGCTTCCATCACCGGTTATAGCAACAACTAAATTATCAGGCATAGCAAGTTGTGCCCCTATGGCTGCCGGTATGCCGTACCCCATTGTGCCCAGTCCCCCTGATGTAATCAAAGTTTTGGGAATATCAAAGGAATAACATTTGGCAGTCCACATTTGATGCTGTCCAACATCTGTAGTGATGATTGTGGTTTTAGGCACTATTTCCTGCACTTTTTGAAGTATCCAAGGAGAATTTATCCCCTTATGAATTTGTGTACTTACTTTTTTGTTTCTTACTTTTTTAGACATTCCTTCAGGTCGTTTTCTCATTTTTTTAAGTATATCCTGTAATACATTTTTAAGGTCTCCAACTATAGGTAGATCAGGTTTTACATTTTTCCCTATTTCAGCAGGATCGATATCAATGTGGATAATCCGGGCGTTAGGGGCAAACTTATCCACATTACCAACAGCACGATCATCAAACCTCATACCTAAAGCCACGAAACAGTCACAGTTTTGCACTGCATCATTAGCTAGCTTATTACCGTAGGTCCCCAGCATCCCTAAAAAAGCTTCATGGTTTCCTGGAAAAGCACCTAATCCCATTAAGGTTGACACCACCTGAGCCCCAGTTAATTCTATAAGCTCCCTAACTTCCTCAAAGGCTCCAGAACTGATTACTCCTCCTCCCGTACAGATAACAGGTTTTTCAGCCTGAATTAAAAGCTTTACTGCCTTTTTGATCATATTTGGATGTCCGTCTACTGTAGGCTTATAACTTCGTATGTCGACATTTTCATAGGGTCTATAGTCGCAGATAGCTGTTGATACATCTGTGGGTATATCAATCAAAACCGGTCCCGGTCTTCCAGTTTTGGCTATGTGGAAAGCCTCTGCCACTATTTTGGCTAAATCCTTTACATCCTGAACAAGATAGTTATGCTTTGTAATCGGAGAAGTTATTCCCGTAATATCCACCTCTTGAAAAGCATCTGTTCCAACCATAATCTTAGGTACCTGACCAGTAATTATAACTAAAGGAATGGAATCCATGTAAGCAGTAGCTATTCCTGTCACCAAGTTAGTGGCTCCTGGCCCGGAAGTAGCAAGACATACACCTACTCTTCCTGATACTCGAGCATAACCGCTGGCTGCATGTGCTCCACCTTGTTCATGTCTGACAAGAATATGCTCTATAGAGCTTTCATACAACGCATCATAAATTCCTAAAACTGCTCCTCCAGGATAACCGAAGATATATTCAGTCCCCTGCTCTTCCAAGGCTTTTATTAGAATCTGTGCCCCATTCATTTTCATTTTATCCCACCCCATCCCGATCCTTCTTTGTTTTCTCTAACCATTGAAACAGTTCCGGTCTTAACCATTTCCTGAATCCCAAAGGGCTGCAGCGAATTAATAATTGCCTGTATCTTCATTTCATCTCCTGTAGCCTCAACCATTAGAGATTTTCGGCCTATATCTACAATTCGAGCTCTAAAAATATCCATCAGCTGAATGATTTCACTTCTATTGTCATTATTAGCAGTTACGCGGGCCAGAAGAAGCTGACGGTCAACGGTTTCATCACATGTAATATCACTTACCTTTATTACATCGATAAGTTTATTCAGCTGTTTTATAACCTGCTCGATGATACGGTCATTTCCATTTACGACGATAGTCATTTGAGCAACACCATTTTCCTCTGTTTTACTGACAACCAAACTTTCAATATTGTATCCTCTTCTGCTGAATAGACCTGAAACTTTTGAAAGTACACCGGCATGATGCTCCACCCAAACTGCTAATACATGTCTCATAGCTATTTATCCTCCAATCTGTTCCAAAATAAGTTTTCCCATTTCTTTTGTCCCTACTAACTTCATATCTTTACTCATTATATCTCCTGTACGGTAATTATTTTTCAATACTTCTGAGATTGCTTTCTCAATAGCAGCTGCTTCCTCTTCCAAGTCGAAGGAATATCTAAGCATCATAGCTGCTGATAGTATAGTGGCAATTGGATTTGCCTTATCCTGACCTGCTATATCTGGAGCAGAACCATGAATTGGTTCATACATTCCCTTATTGTCCTCTCCAAGGCTGGCTGAGGGAAGCATCCCAATAGACCCAGTAATCATACTGGCTTCATCGGATAAGATATCTCCAAACATATTGGTAGTTAATATCACATCAAACTGTCCTGGATCACGTACCAGCTGCATGGCAGCATTATCTACGTACATATGGTTTAAATACACATCAGGATAATCCTTAGCCACCTTTTCCACCACTGAACGCCATAATCTTGAACTTTCAAGTACATTGGCCTTATCTACACTTGTTACTCTACTATTTCTTTTTCTTGCTATTTCAAAGGCGGTCTTTGCTATTCTCTCTACTTCTACTTCGCTGTATTGCTTTACATCATAGGCTTCTTCACCCATTTTACCGTTTTTACGTCCCTTTTCACCAAAATATATGCCTCCTGTAAGCTCTCGAACTACGCAGATATCAATTCCGTCTCCTATTATCTCAGGCTTTAAGGGACAAGCATCTTTTAGTTCGTTGTACATAATAGCAGGCCGAATATTGGCATATAATCCTAAAGCCTTCCTCAGTGTCAATAATGCCTTTTCTGGTCTCTTTTCACCAGGTAAATTATCCCATTTGGGACCTCCCAAGGCTCCCAATAATACCGCATCACTTTCTTTACAAACATCTAATGTCTCCTCCGGCAAAATCTCTCCCTGGGCATCGATAGCACAACCACCGGCTAAGACTTCTGTAAATGCAAATTTATGGTTGAAAATCTTGCCTACTTTTTCTAAAACTTGAATAGTTTCCATTATAACTTCCGGTCCTATTCCATCACCCGGAATTACTGCTATATTAAAATTCACTTTTATTTCCTCCTTTGTACTTTTAACATGTTACTATAGATGAACAACTCTAAGATTCAATTTATATTACCCTAGGGATTTTGAGGTTTCCTTCTGAGTGATTTTGAGGTATTTGTTGCTACTTCTATCTTTTATTTGAAGAGGGCAAATCTTCACATGAACCAGAAGGATTCTCAAAATCCTAATAAATTTAACCTTGAGCTTTGTTATCTATATTTTGAATTCTGTTTTATATAATTCACCAAACCTCCTGACGAAATAATTTTCTGCATAAATTCAGGAAGGGGCTCTGCCTGATAGGTTTGATTCTTAGTCAGATTTTTAATTGTTCCCTTTGTAAAGTCTACCTCTACTTCATCTCCCGCATCGATATTATCAGCTGCCTCATCACACTCGAGAATAGGCAGACCAATATTGAATGAGTTCCTGTAAAATATTCTTGCAAATGTTTTGGCGATTACACAGGATATTCCCGATGCCTTAATTGCAATTGGCGCATGTTCTCTGGAAGAACCACATCCAAAATTTTTATGGGCTACAATTATGTCCCCATACCGTACCTTTTTAGCAAAACTGTCATCTATATCCTCCATACAATGCTTTGCAAGTTCCTTTGGATCTGAGCTGTTTAAATATCTTGCTGGAATAATGACATCAGTATCCACATTGTCTCCGTATTTGAAAACTCTTCCCCTTTTTTTCATTAATAATCTCCTCCTATTCTATATCCTCAGGATTTGTGATTTTTCCTGTCAATGCTGAAGCTGCTGCAACAGCGGGACTCGATAGGTATACCTCCGATTCGGGATGTCCCATCCTCCCTACAAAATTACGATTTGTAGTTGCAACGGCCCTTTCACCCTTAGCTAGAATACCCATGTGTCCACCTAGACAGGGCCCGCAGGTAGGTGTGCTGACTACAGCACCTGCCTTTATAAAGGTCTCGATCAAGCCTTCCTCTAAAGCTTGGAGATAAATTTTTTGGGTTGCCGGGAATATGATTACCCTAATACCCTTTGCAACTTTTCTATTCTTCAATATCTTTGCAACTGCTCTTAAATCCTCAATCCTGCCATTGGTACAAGAACCAATGACCACCTGATCTATTTTTATATCTCCCACTTCATCGATTGTACGTGTATTATCGGGCAGATGGGGAAACGCAACTGTAGGGCGAATTGTACCTAAGTCAATTTCGTATATCTTATCATACTCAGCATCCTCATCAGGCTTATAAACTGCATATTCTTTAGTAGAATGTTCTTTTATATATTCAATGGTAGTTTCATCGACAATGAATATTCCATTTTTCCCTCCAGCTTCAATTGCCATGTTTGCCATAGAAAAACGGTCATCCATAGACAGATTTTTTACCCCTTCTCCTACAAATTCCATAGACTTATATAAAGCACCGTCTACTCCGATCATTCCTATAATGTGGAGAATAATATCCTTACCACTTACCCATTTTTGTGGTTTACCCTTTAATTCAAATTTAATTGCACTAGGAACTTTAAACCAACACTTGCCTGTGGCCATTCCAGCAGCCATGTCGGTACTTCCTACTCCTGTGGAGAAGGCTCCCAAAGCACCGTAGGTACATGTATGGGAGTCAGCGCCAATTACTACGTCACCGGCTACCACAAGTCCTTTTTCTGGTAAAAGTGCATGCTCTATCCCCATCTCTCCTATTTCAAAATAATTTTCAATTTCCTTCTCATGTGCAAATTCACGAACTATTTTGCAATGTTCTGCCGATTTGATATCCTTATTTGGAGTAAAATGATCTGGTACTATAGCCACTTTTTGTTTATCAAATACTTCTTTTTTTCCCATTTTCTTAAATTCTGTTATAGCCACCGGAGTCGTAACATCATTTCCCAGCACCATATCCAGATTGACTTCAACAAATTGACCAGCCCTTACCTTATTCAATCCCGCATGTGCCGCTAATATCTTTTGAGTCATAGTCATTCCCATGATATATTTCTCCCCTTTCTATTTTCATATCCTTTAAGAACAAAGGCGTCTTCGATGCATTTGTTGGTTCGTAGTTAATAGTTCGTAGTTGGTAGCCCTAATTAGCTCTTAGTTCTTAGCTCTTGGCTCTTGGCAAATCCTAGTCGTTCTTTAGGGTCTTTCTTGCGGCCTGTCACCTTTTTGCCATGAGCGGTCAGTTTACTTATATTAGCATCTGCAATTTTTGGCAAAAAACCTTTGAGCTCCTATACTAAAATAAAATCTAATATTACAACTTTATGAAACATTTTTTTCTTTCTCTTGTGAATATATTTCATAAAGCATTTTGTTGACTGCGTTTACATAAGCCTTTATGCTGGCCTCAATTACATCTGTACTAATTCCTCTACCAGTATATATTCGCTTATCTTTTCTGATCTTAACGATAGCTTCTCCCTGGGCATCCTTTCCTTCTGTAACGGAATGCAGATAGTAGTCTTCCAAAATCAATTCCATATCTACTATTTTTTCAATGGCTTTAAAAGCTGCATCTACTGGTCCGTCTCCCGTTGATACGTCTTCTATTTCCACATCGTTATACTTAAGCATTACAGAAGCAGTTGCAGTAATTGAGTTTCCGCTGTTTATTATAAATCTCTTCAGTTTATAAACCTTTGGAATCTTAGTAGAATCCTTTGTTATAATAGCTTCAATATCTCTGTTGTAAATCACTTTCTTTTTATCTGCAAGATCCTTAAATTCTTTAAAGGCTACATCTAACTCTTCCTTTGATAGGGTGTACCCTAGCATCTTAAGTCTTTCTTCAAAAGCATGCCGTCCTGAATGTTTTCCAAGGACCATTGTATTATTAGAAAGCCCGATAGATTCAGGTGTCATGATTTCATACGTGCTTCTTTCATTGAGTACACCGTGCTGGTGAATTCCTGATTCATGGGCAAAGGCATTGGCCCCTACAATCGCCTTGTTAGGCTGTACATGAATGCCTGTTATTGTGCTTAAAAGCTTACTGGAACGCATAATCTGGGTGGTATCAATATTGCAGTCGAGGTCAAAAAAATCTCTTCTAGTGTTAAGAGCCATTACTATTTCTTCTAGTGCTGCATTTCCAGCCCTTTCCCCTATTCCGTTTATGGTACATTCCAGTTGAGTGGCTCCTGCCTTGGCGGCAGCTATGGTATTGGCAACTGCCATTCCCAGATCATTATGACAGTGAACGGATATCTCAGCTTTATGAATATTTGATACCTTTTCCTTGATAGTTTTTATAAGGCTATAAAATTCATCGGGTGTTGTATAGCCCACGGTATCGGGAATATTGATTACCGTTGCTCCTGCTTCAATGACTTTTTCGAAAATTCTAGCTAAAAATTCTGGATTACTCCTTGTAGCATCCTCTGCAGAAAATTCTATGTCTTCACAGTACTTTTTTGCATATTTAACCATATTTATTGCATTTTCAAGAACCTCTTCTGGTCTCATCTTCAATTTGTACTTCATATGAATATCTGATGTAGCTATAAAAGTGTGTATTCTTGGTTTTTCAGCATACTTGACAGCTTCCCATGCACAGTCTATATCCTTTGGTAATGCCCTTGCCAAACTGGCAACAGTACAATTTTTTACGTTTTTTGCAATTTCTTTTACGGATATAAAATCTCCCTGGGATGCTATGGCAAAGCCAGCTTCAATTACATCTACTTTCAAAAGCTCCAATTGTTTTGCCATTTGGATTTTTTCTTGAAGATTCATGCTGCATCCTGGAGACTGCTCTCCATCTCTTAGGGTTGTATCGAATATTTTTATTTGCTCACCCATAGTAAAACCTCCCCTTTTTATTCTAGCTTTTTTGTAAAACAAAAACCTCGTCCTTGAATCAATCTTTATTCAAGGACGAGGTATACTTTCCCCGCGGTACCACCTTTTTTGTTTCTACGTAACCGCAGAAACCTCTTTTTCAGGTTCAATCAAACCCTGGCCTGTTAACGGAGCCTTCCGTTTTCTCCTACTTTATTTTCAGAGAAACCGCTTAGGAGCGAGTAGCATCTTTCTACAGTATCGGCTCACAGCAACCGCCGACTCTCTGAAACTGCTTATGAAAAATGCGCTCTCCTTCATAGCCTTTGTATTTTTATTAAGTTTTTTAACATTATACTCCATATCTTATGAATGTTTACATATATTAATAAATTTATATGTCTATTCCAATATCTTGAGTGCTATTGCTTTTTATAATGTATTGTTATGCATTTTAACAAAATTTAATTTCCATGTCAATGGATATTTTCAAAAAATATAAAATTATATATATATTAAAAATTTTGTGGACGCTCATATTATTTATGGGTTATTATCCAAAGTGTATGGGGTTTCTTGATATACATAGTAATTAAGCCAGTTTGAAAACAAAAGATGTGCATGCCCCCGCCATGTGACAATAGGATCATTTGCAGGATCATCACTTAGAAAATAATTTTTAGGTATTTCGATATTTCTTCCCAATGAAACATCCCTTAGATATTCATTCTTTAAAGTAAACTTATCGTATTCGGAATGTCCGCTTACGAATATTTGTCTGCCATCCTTTGAAGCTACTATATACACTCCAGCCTCCTTTGATTCTGATAAAATCTCAAGTTCAGAAATTTTTTCAATATCTTCTCTACGGACTTCCGTATGTCTGGAATGAGGTGCATAAAATGTATCATCAAATCCCCTCAAGAGTTTTGATTTTTTATTATTGACACCATGAGAGAAAACTCCAAATACCTTCTTCTTCAGTCCATATTTAGGAATCCCGTAGTGATGATACAATCCAGCCTGAGCTCCCCAACAGATGTGGAAAGTTGATGTAACATTCTTTACAGTGTAATCCATAATCTCCTTCAATTCATCCCAGTAGTCAACTTCTTCAAAGCGGAGATGCTCAACTGGAGCTCCCGTTATAATCATTCCATCGAATTTCCGATGCTTTATCTCATTAAAAGTTTTATAAAAGCTTTCTAAGTGCTCTTCCGAAGTATTTTTTGATTCATAGGTTTCAGTACTTAAAAGGGTTATCTCTACCTGGATAGGTATATTTCCAATTAATCGTAATAGCTGAGTTTCCGTTTCTATTTTAGTAGGCATTAAATTTAATATGGCAATTTGTAGCGGTCTGATATCTTGATGCAAAGCACGGCCTTCATCCATAACGAAAATATTTTCTTCAGTTAGAGCTTTAAATGCAGGAAGCTTTTCTGGTATTATTATCGGCATATCTCTTACTCCCTTCTAAATCGTTGCTTTTTCAAGAGCTTGATCTAAATCATAAATTAAATCATCTGCATCCTCAAGTCCTATAGATAATCTTATCATATCAGGAGTCACTCCAGCTGCCTTTTGCTCTTCCTCAGACAACTGACCATGGGTTGTGCTGGCAGGATGTATAACCAATGATTTGGCATCGGCAACATTGGCAAGTAGAGAGAAAATCTCAAGATTTTCGATAAACTTTTTACCTACTTCACGACCGCCCTTTATACCAAAGGTAAATATTGATCCTGCTCCCTTTGGAAGGTATTTTTGTGCCAGTTCATGATATTTATTTTCCTTTAAGCTTGGATAATTAACCCAAGAAACCGCAGAATGACCCTGTAGAAACTCTGCTATTTTCTTAGCATTTGATACATGTCTTTCTACCCTTAGTGATAATGTTTCTAAACCTTGAAGTAGTAAAAATGAATTGAAAGGGCTTATACATGCACCGGTATCCCTTAGAAGCTGTACCCTAGCCTTAACTATATAGGCAGCTGGACCAAAGGTTTCTGTATACTTTATTCCATGGTAACTTGGATCCGGCTCCGTCAGCCAAGGGAATTTTCCGCTTCCTTCCCAGTCAAATTTTCCTGAATCCACTATTACTCCACCTATTGATGTACCATGTCCTCCAATAAATTTAGTAGCAGAATGGACAACAATATCTGCACCAAAATCTATAGGCCTAATAAGATATGGAGTTCCAAAGGTATTATCCACAATAAGAGGTATACCTTTTTCGTGGGCAATTTTCGCTACAGCTTCTATATCTACCAAGTTTATTCCTGGATTTCCTATGGTTTCAATATACAGTGCCTTTGTTTTCTCACTTATGGCTTTTCTGAAGTTTTCAGGTTCATCTGGGTCTACAAAAACAGTATTTATTCCAAGTTTAGGTAAAGTTGCTGAAAAAAGATTATATGTTCCTCCATACAAAGTACTTGCTGCAACAATCTCATCTCCTGTTCCTGCTATATTAAGTATGGCATAGGTAACTGCTGCTGAACCTGATGCAGTAGCCAGAGCTCCTACTCCACCCTCTAAGGCTGCAATTCTCTGCTCAAATACATCGGTTGTTGGATTCATGATTCTGGTGTAAATATTTCCTGTATCCTTTAATGCAAATAAATCGGCAGCGTGATCGGCATTCTTGAACACATAGGATGTTGTCTGATAAATTGGCACTGCCCTTGATCCTGTAGCCGGGTCAGGCTTTTGACCTCCATGAACTTGTAAAGTATCGAATTTTAATTCTCTTGTACTCAATTCAAATCTCTCCCTTCTGGATTTATAATTTTTTATATTAGAAAATCCCTCTCTCAGGATGAAAGAGGGATTGATGGACAATATCCTCTCTCATCTTCCAGCACATAAGTACTGCAGGAATTGGCACCGATACACATGTTGTGCCGGTTGCCGGGCTTCATTGGGCCAGTCCCTCAGCCTCTCTTGATAAGAGTTTTCATTTAATATATAGTTGTTTTAAATTTATCAAGCCTGAAAAACCCTTCTAGCTATACTCACCGCCTCATTGGCATCCTTACCATAAAAATCTGCACCAATTACCTCGGCATATTCTTTATTAAGAACTGCTCCTCCCACCATTACAGAGCATGAAATACCATTTTTTCTAAGCTCATCTATAGTAATCTTCATATTGTCAACCGTAGTAGTCATGAGAGCACTTAAACCTATCAGTTTTATATTCTCTTCCTTTGACGTTTTTACAATCTTCTCTACTGGTACGTCCCTTCCCAGATCGATAACTTCAAATCCATAATTTTCAAGAAGTATTTTAACTATGTTCTTGCCTATATCATGTATATCTCCCTTAACCGTTGCGAGAATAATTTTGCCCTTTGATATCCTTTCTTTCCCTTCCTTAAGTAAATGATCCTTAATGACGTCAAAGGCCTTTTTTACAGTTTCTGCGCTTCTGAGCATTTGAGGTAAAAAGATCTCTCCCTTTTCATATTTCACGCCCACCGTATCTAGTGCTGGGATTAGGAATGAATCAACTATTTCCATGGAATCAGTGGACTTCAAGAGATCCTTCGTCATAGAGGCAGCTTCCTCCTTCATTCCCAGCAATACAATATCCTTTAAGTCTTTTTGCGATACTGTATCTTTTTCTTTACCTTTATTTTCAATTTTTCCAAAGAAATTTATATACTCCTTGCATTCCTTATCCTGATTGGCAAGAACTTTGAAAGCTCTTATCGTATCCATTATTTCCTCAGAAGTAGAGTCAGTAATTGGTGCATCGAGACCATAGGCCAAAGCCATGGCAAGATACGTAACGTTTATCAGCCTTCTATTGGGAAGCCCAAAGGATACGTTACTGGCACCGAGTACCGTTTTTACATTATACTTATTTTTTATTAGTGGAATAGCCTTCAATGTTTCCATTACGGCACTTTGTTCAGTCGATGCCGTAAGTACCAAGCAATCTATCAAGATATTTTCCTCAGGTATTCCATAGGATTTTGCAGTATCTATAATTTTTTCCGCTATTTTAAATCTTTTTTCTGCTGTTTTCGGAATTCCTTCTTCATCAAGGGTAAGCCCTATCACACAGGCACCATATTTCTTTGCAATGGGAAATATCTTCTCCATGCTTGAAGTCTTACCGTTTACAGAGTTTATTATGGGTTTTCCATTATAAAGCCTTACTGCAGCCTCTATTACTTCCGGTTTTGTGCTATCAATCTGAAGAGGAATATCTACTATACCTTGAAGCTCCTTTATTACATTTATCATAGTTTCCTTTTCATCTATTTCAGGTAGCCCAAAGTTTATATCAAGTATATCTGAACCAGTCTCCTTTTGGACAATAGCTTCCGATATTACGTAATCCAGGTCATGATTTCTTAGGGCTTCCTTGAGTCTTTTCTTCCCTGATGGATTTATCCTTTCCCCTATTACTTTTACCTCTTCCCCAATAATAACGGTTCTTGTAGAAGAGCATGCACAGGTGATTTTGCTATAGTTTGGCCTTAAGGGTTTTAACCCCTCTAAACTTTCCCTTACTTTTCTTATAAATTCCGGATTAGTTCCACAGCAGCCACCGAATACCGTTACACCTTTTTTAGCCATAGACTTTATTTCCAAGGCAAATTCCTCCGGCGTTAGATCATAAACAGTTCTACCCTCCCTCATTTGAGGAAGTCCGGCATTAGGTTGTAGGATTACGGGAACAGATGAATATTTTAAAATGTTATCTATGATGGGCTTCACTTCCCTTGGTCCAAGGGAACAGTTTACTCCCAATGCATCTATTCCCAAGCCTTCAAGAACCTGTACCATGGTAATTGGATCGGTTCCAGTCAGGGTCCTTCTATTTTCCCCAAAGGTCATAGTGCAAAAGACGGGAAGACTGCTGTTTTCCTTCGCAGCCAAAATGGCTGCCCTTGCCTCGTATAGATCAGATATTGTCTCTATTAGGACTAGATCAGCTCCGGCATCTTCCCCTGCCTTGATCTGCTGTCTAAAAATATCATAGGCCTCATCAAAACTAAGGGTTCCCATAGGCTCCATCATCTGCCCCGTAGGGCCTATGTCTAATGCCACAAATTTATTCTCTGCAGCCCTTCTAGCAATCTTAACCCCTTCCCTTATAATCTCTTCAGGAGAATAGGAAGAATCCTTCAGCTTTATCTTGTTTGCTCCAAAGGTATTTGTAGTTATTATATCGGCGCCTGCATCAATATATTTTTTATGAATGTTGTATACCTTTTCAGGATAAAATATATTATAGCTTTCTGGAATCTCTCCTGCCTTTAAGCCCTCTTTTTGGAGCATGGTGCCCATGGCTCCGTCAAAGAGTAGAAATTCTTTTTTAATTAGTTCTCTTAAGCCCACACTGATCACCTTTCTTTACGTACACACAGTTTTTATAGCTACTACAGTCCCTGCATCCCATGGATTTAGATGAAACTTCATTTCTACAAAAGCCTATAACAGCTGTTACGGATTTTCTTGGTACAAGCATATAATTGTTCGTTACAGTAAGACCAATTTGTCTATGGGCATTTAGAACCTTTATTATTTCAGGCTGAATGTCGATTGAAAAGTCACCATATCCGGGACTATATCTAAAAGTTATATTAAATCCTTCCTGTGCAGCGATTTTCTTTATGATTTTTTCAGTTTCGTCACATAATGATTCTATAGCAACCGTAGCACATGCATCCATAACGATGCTTTTAGTCAGATCGACCTTACTGTAATATCTTATCTTTTTATCAATTCCACTACCTAGTGTTGATGCCATGATAGCGCATTTTTCGGAGCTCTTAAGATGATTATATATATCTTTACCTCTAAAGATTAATGTGGAGTCTTCTACATAGATTTTGTTGTGAGATTTGCTTATATCAAATATATTAAATACAAAATTTGCATTTTTATCAGCCTTTATTTCCTCAATACACTCGTTAATTAGATCATTAGTTATTTTATCTACTTCTTCACCACTATATTTTAAGTAGCGTAGTACCTCACTTTTATTGATATAAAATTTAATCACCACCTTTTATAGAATCCGTTAACCCTTTCTACAATTTCTTCTGCGATTTCTCTACTTTTATTGATATAAAATTTAATCACTACCTTTTATAGGCATGATACTTTTTCGTTAGTTAATACACCTCTTATACTGGAAATACTACTAAGAATCCTTCTAGTCGTTTTCGGGTTATTCATTGTATATATATGAACTCCATCTACTCCCCAAGATAAAAGATCTATTATTTGTTCTACTGCATAAGCAATCCCTGCCTCTCTTAAAGCCTCAGGACTGTGTTCGTATTTTTCAATTATTCTACTAAACTTTTTCGGCAGGGTACAACCGGTTAAAGGAAGAATCTTCTCTATCTGCTTTGTATTTAAAACAGGTAAAATCCCTGCTAAAATAGGTACATTTATGCCAACTTTTTCAGCATTTTCTTTAAATCTATAAAAAATCTCATTGTCAAAAAAGAGCTGAGTTATAAGGAAATCTGCTCCAGCATCCACCTTTTCCTTTAAATTAATCAAATCCTGACTTAAACTTTCACATTCTGGATGCTTTTCAGGATAACAGGCAGCTCCAATAGAAAAATCATAGCTACTTTTGACGTGGAAAATTAGATCCCTAGCATATTTATAATGGTTAGGGCCTCCTAAATCTGCACCTTCGTACTGTGGATAGTCGCCCCTAAGGGCAAGTATGTTTTCAACACCATTTTTTTTAAGCACACTTAAAATATTGTCGATTTCCTCCTTGCTTGAAGTTAAACAGGTAAGGTGGGCTAAAGCTGATAGATCATACTTATTCTGTATATAAGAAGCTATCTCCACTGTTGTGTCTTTCGTGCTGCCTCCAGCACCATATGTAACACTTATAAAGTCAGGCCTTAAATCATTTAGCCCATCTATTGTATTGTATATTGTATCCACAGGATAATTCCTCTTAGGTGGAAATATCTCAAAAGAAATCAAAGGTTTCTTTTGAACAAACTTATTTTTTATTGACATTTAATTCTCCCCCTTATTCTATGAGTTGCTATAAATAAACAACTTTAAAATTTAATTTGTATTACTCTAGGGATTTTGAGGTTTCCTTCTGAGTGATTTTGAAGCATTTGTTGCTACTACTATTTTTTTAAATAAGCAACAAATCTTCACATGAACCAGAAGGATTCTCAAAATCCCAGTAATTAAACCTTTAGCTTTATTATCTACACTTTAATATTTTCTTTTCTATAAACTAAAAACTCCCTCGATAGTGAAGGAGTTTTGATAGCACAAATCTCTCATCTATCGGTAAAATATACCGCTGGACTTAGCACCAATATACATTTTAAGTACTGGTTGCCGGGCTTCATAGGGCCAGGTCCCTCCGCCACTCTTGATAAGAGTACATATTCATATTTAGTTGTGAATTTTTATTATTTTTAACTATTAATAAAGATATTACACGAAGTCATAAAATATGTCAAGTAATTTTTAAATTTTATTAATTACTTTTTATTTTTAATCTTCATTTCCGCAAAGTATTCAGTATCCCTTAATGAAATATAGTGTTTAGTATAATCTACTTCAAAATTTACAACAGATGACTGAAGATCTATATTTCTAAGCAAATGAACTGTACATACGTTATTGTTTTGAGAAGTGCAAAACCTCAATATCACATTTCTTACCATGGGAAATTGCAGCCTTGAGTTTAAGTAATCTGGTGAATTATTTAAATATAAATTTACTGTTCTATTGCCAATGGGCAAAAACAGATCTATATCTTCTCCTTCTTCCCTTACAGTTCTTATATCAAAATCGCTGTCAACTATAAAACTGTTCTTTTTATATATCATATGTATAACACCACCTATTTAAGTTAATTTAATAGTATAGCTTTAAATATCCTTCAATGTTTCCTCTGAAGCGACTTTGAAGAGCTGTTTTTACCTCTAAATTTTTTATAAAACAGCTCTTCTACGGAGCCTGAAGAGGATTATTGAAGGATATCTATAAGGAACTAGCGGAGTAAGTTAAGTTAGAAACTACTGAAAGCACAGGGTCCAACTGTACATTTTCCACAGACATCGGCAAGACCTAAATCTGTGAATCTTTTATCAATTTTTAGTAAATGCTCATAACATTTGAACTTATCGAATGACTGGGCTTGTAATGCTCCTGTTGGGCAGTTTTTTACACAAGCCAAACATTTTTCCTCTCTAAAATACTTACAGAAGTTAGTCTTTGGTCTTGGAGTGGGAGATATCTCAGCTGAAATGATGATGCTGCCAAATCGTCCAGCACAACCTGAAGATGTAATTAACATGTGATTTACACCAAATGTCCCAAGTCCAGCTATATAAGCAGCACTTCTATGAGACCAACTTGCTGTTAAGTCTACTTCATTAAAGTTATGGGTAGCCTTTTCATTGAATGATTTTATTCCATATAGTGATAACTCTTTCATTAGTTCTTTACAAATATATTCTATTAATGCATTTGTTTCTATATAGGCAACCGCCCATTCTCTTGATACTTCATCATCTATTCTATTTGATATTACTACATCTTGAGCAAAAGGAATAAAAAAAGATATTACTGTTTTTGCTTCCGGTAGCAGCTCTTTTGGATGTGCATGATGCTTTCCTATAATTTCTTTTATTTGTGTGAACAATGAGTCGTGAGCTGAAGCAAAACCAACTAAAGGTTCTCGATATTTAGTCACAGTATTTGCTTCTTCTACCAACAACTTGATTTTTTTCTCTATTTTTCTAGCCAGATGCATTCTATCCCCCCAATAAGTGTAAAATACAACTTTTTGTACATATTCTATCTTCTAACATTCCCTCTAACTCTTTCTTTAATCTTCTTACTATAGATATCCAACTCTAAAATTTATTATCTCTAATTAAAATTATACTTCATTTTTTCATAAATTTCTAATAATTTAACCTCTTGTGCTAGTTGCTCTCTAACAGTATAGCTTTAAATATCCTTCAATGTTTCCTCTGAAGCGACTTTGAAGAGCTGTTTTTGCCTCTAAATCTTTTCTATTAAAACAGCTCTTCTACGGAGCCTGAAGAGGATTATTGAAGGATATCTATAAGGAACTAGCGAGGCAAGTTAAATTAATTAAGCACAAACTCAAATTTCAAAATAAAAAATCACCTATCGCATTAAAACGACAAGTGATTTTATTTTTATAATCTATAATTCATAATAATAAATTACCTCGACACACATACCCTATCATTTCAAAAATAAAAATAAAATCAAATTGAAAGGCTAAAAAGTTTCTATTTATTTCATTCTATTTAGCTAATTTAACTAATACTTCACTTAAAACTTTAGCTCCCCTATAAATATCTTCAAAATTTGTAAATTCATCGGGAGCATGACTTACACCATTGACACTGGGTACAAATATCATACCTATGTCAGTTATTCTTGCCATATTTAAGGCATCATGATAGGCTCCGCATATTTTTTTACAAAGTTTACAACAGTTCGTTCCTCAGAAGTATAAGGCAAGCGGGTTATGCCTTTTTACTCACTTTCAAAACCTATTTTTCCTAGTTCTTCAAAGTGTCTTCTTAATCTTTCTTTACAAAGCTTATTAGCAATAATTACTTTGTAACCGCTCCCTAACCATTTATTAGATTTACTTACCCCCATACTCTACGAGCTTCCTTCGTCGTCATTATTTGTTATTTTCCAGCCAGTCTATAGCCCCTTGAGTAAGCAACGCTGTTCCTAACCAAAATACCTCCTCATCTAAATCAAACTTAGAATTATGGTGAGGGTAAACTATCCCATCAATTTCCTTTATAGAACTCAAAAAGAAAAATGTGCCCGGAACTTCTTCTAAAAAATACGCCATATCTTCTCCACCCATAACAGGTACTTTTATTTCGATTATATCATCCTCACTAATTATTTTTTTTGCACTGTTTACAAAGTCTAATGTAAAATCTTCATCATTAACAAGAGGAGGATATCCAAATGTATATTCATATTCATATTCTCCACGCATTCCTTTAGTAATGTTTTCTATTACTTCTTCTATACGTCTTGCAATCCTCTCTCTAACCTCTTTATCCGTTGCCCTAACCGTACCTTCCAGTTCCACGAAATCCGGAATAATATTGTACGCTCTTCCACCATGAACTTTTCCTATAGTTAACACCGCTGGATCAGTAGCTTTAACTTCTCTGCTAACAATATTTTGAAGAGCTGTTATTACTTGACCAGTTATTGCTACTGGGTCTACTCCCTGCTCAGGATAAGCTCCATGGCATCCCTTACCTTTAATTTTTATATGAAACCTATCTAGACAAGCCATAAGTTTTCCATAACAAACACCTATCTTTCCCGATGGAAGACCATCAACAACTCTACCAATATGAAGTCCTATGACTGCATCAACCTTTGGGTTTTCAAGGGCACCATCTTCTATCATTGGTTTTGCTCCACCAGGCCCTTCTTCAGCTGGCTGAAAAATCAGTTTAATATTGCCTTTTAAGCTTGCTTTGTTTTCATTTAGTATTTTAGCAGCACCTAATAACATTGCTGTGTGGGCATCATGACCACAAGCATGCATATTACCGTTTGTGGAAGCAAATGATAAACCCGTCTCTTCCTTTATTGCCAAGCCATCCATATCAGCTCTGAGGGCAATAGTCCTACCTGGTTTAGAACCTTTAATAAGCCCCACTACACCATATCCCCCAACATTATCTCTGTATTCTATTCCCATCTCCTCCAGTCGTTCTTTTACATAAGCGGAGGTTTGAGGCAGTTGCAGTCCTACCTCAGGAATTTGATGCAATTCTCTTCTCCAGCTAACTATCTCTTCTTGTATTTTTTTTGATTCATTAACGATATCAATCATTTTTAGCACTCCTTTCTATTTTTCCCTCTACCCTTTTATTATTATAAAAACAAACCTCTCCCCCAAAAATTTCAAAGAACGTATCCATGTTACGCTTCACTTGTTGTATTATTAGATTTATTCTCCTTATTGTACAGAATTCTAGCAATTCCTATTGTCCCGAAAACTGCAGCTATTATTAACATCCAAGCAGACATACCAGTAGTGTAACGTAATAGGACAGGAATACCTATACCAATAACGGCAAGTTTAGGATATTTGAAAGCAAACTGCCCAAAAACTGCTCCAAGAATAGCCGGTACGGTATAATTCCTAAAAGCATCAGCCAAAGCAGGAGGGAATAATTTTATTAGCATAGTACCGACAAAAGCTGCTAAAGTAACACCTATTAAATTAGTAATGACCGATCCAGTAATTCCTAAAGTTGAAATGACCTCGGCTTCTTTTGTTCCCGGTTTTGTGTCTGTAACTTCAAGAGCCATTCCGGCACAAGGCAAACGCAAGTTTGAAATATTGCCTGACAAGAACGACAAATATGTACCTGAAAGACCCAAGATAGAGTAATAGGATATCGGTTCAACTACATAAAAAGCTCCATATAAAGTGGCAATCATTCCCCAGGCCTTTAACGCTGTAGAAAACGATGGGGCAGCTCCATGAACTAAATACAGATAGATAGAAGGCAGAAAACTCAGTATAGCAGCAGTTAAAAGCGTCCACATTCCTACTTTAGTAACAGGTTTAAACCATACCTGGTTAAATTCTTTATTATCCATTAAAAGTCACCTCCATAAATAATTTAAGCAAACAGAACTGCAGCAAACATTCCAATCAACATAGCAATACCTAAAGAATATTCCTTAATCTTAGGATATTTTTTTGTTATATTTACCAGGGCAACCATTGCTATTGCTCCAACAATTACTGCAATTAAGTTTCCTCCACCCTTTATCACATAACCTGAGTTAAGGTATCCAAATACTCCCAGCATGGCAGCACCACTTAATACGGCCAGCCATTTTACATCTCCTCCGCCTACTTTGGTCCTCAATTTCTCTAATTTATGGCAGAACAAACCAACAAATACCAACCATCCTGCTCCATTCACAGCCATTGTCCACCAGGAAGTTGCAACAGCTTTGAGGTCGTAGTCAGGCCCACCAAATTGAATTCCTAATGCATCTGCCCCTGTTTTAGCTGCTGTCAACTCAGTTGGAGCTGATCCTATAATAGCTAGTCTCATCCAGCTAATGGGACCTCCAATCACTAACATCATACCCACCATAATTATAAATATAGCTATTACTGGCCCTATAGCAGTTATTAGTCCTGTTTTAAATGCAGTTTTACAAGTTTCATCTGGTATTCCCAGCTTTTTTGCAGTAGACCTAGCAAGCTTTGTATAAATTATTGCTTGAATAGCTGCCATAATAACTACTGGTGCTGCCACAATCCATACACCCAATTCATTAGCTACTTTTAAAATCTGATCATTCACAAACAACACCTCCATTATTAAAGTTATTAGATATTTCTATAAATTTTCCTAAATTCTTTTGTAGAAATGTCAAAAAATTAACTGCTTTTTTTAATAATTGTTTTTTTACATAAAAATCTCTGTTAATTTTGTGTTTTTTTACAAAATAAAAAACACCTAAATAAATTAAGTGTTTAAGAGATTTATAAACTTTAATATAATTTCAAGCTTCAATCTTTCAATAGGATTTTTAAATTCAACATAACATAATTGCTGGATTTTATCTATTCTATACCGAACAGTATTACTGTGTATGAACAACTTTTTAGCAGCTAAATTATAATTACAGCCACTATCCAGATATGCTTTGAGAGTCAAAAGCAGTTCATCCTTATCATCTTGACTAAATATGGGAGAAATGTCTTCTACAATGGTATTGAAATCCTCTTGCTGAAAGGCCTCTATTCTGAAAAGTCCAAAGGGTCCCAGTTCTTTATACAAGACAACTTTTTCACTTGGATAGATATGGCCTCCTATTTCTATAGACTTTATACTTTCTATATAACTTTTCCTTATATTAAAGACCCTGTCCACTGTATATCCTATTCCACACTTAAAATCGCTGTAAGGTATATCTTTCTCCAAATAATCTATGAGCATACTACATTTATCTTTGATTTCACCATTGTCAACAATGTCTTTATAGGTTTCATATAAAATTACTAACTGATTTTTGCTTTGTAAGCCAAATATAGCTTTTTTTCTAGAAAAACTCTGATATATTCTCCGGGAAATCTTTTCTCTGTGTTCATACAAATATATATTCTCATTAAGCTGCTGAATACATATACAAATAAACTTTTTATCAATATTAATCTGTAGATTTTGAGCTCTTTTATAAAGCTTTTCCTCATCTTTATAGGTCTTTTTAATTATATCCTGAATAAACTCATCCTGAAATATTCCTTCCATAGAGTTCATTAAATAAATTTGCTCATAAACGTAAGAGAGCAAAGTATAGCTCAATCTGATGGAAAAAAGATCATAGTAGTCTATCTTATTCCCTGTTTCCCACACTACAAAATAAGCCACGGTTATATTTTGGACAATTATAGGGATGGTAATCCATGATTTTTTTTTCTTATCTTCAATGTTTTTTATACGATAAATTTTTAACTTGTCACAAATAATTTCTCTTTGATGACTAAACGAAGGGTCCCATAAATCAGTATAATCTATGCTATTTTTTTTACTTGAAATTTGTTTTCCAGTACTGTAAACATTATCACTCATTAAGTCATAAATTAAAACAGATTTTCCCAACTCAATAGAAAGATTTTGTATTATTCCCCTTATTTTTTTGTCAAAATACTGGTAGTTAGCATATATTGGTAAAAGCTTCTTGGTATCATTGATTCGCAAAATATATCTGTTTAAAACTACAGCATTTACGGCATTGATAACATCAATCCATGCAGCCTCATAGGGCAAACTGATTAAAGGTAAATTAAATTCATTACACATATTTATAATTTCCTCAGGAATTGCCTTCAAAAACCTGTCCACTTTTATTCCAAGTCCTGCTGCATTATTTTGATGTAAATGTAAAATTACATTCTTGAAAAGCCCGTAGTCATTTTTAAATAAATACCCAGTTGTAACCACAAACTCCTTACCCTTAAACCATTTATATCCGTCAGGCGCATCAAATAAAGTAACCGCTTGTATCCTTCTGTCCAAACCCTTTGACCCTGCCAATATGCTACAGTCCTTAAAATATTTTGATTCCAATACCTCCCTAACCGTTACCCCATTGATATCCCCCTTCTCCTTATGCTTCTAAATCATAGAAGCTTTTGGTATAATTTGCTATTCCATTTTTAATCTTATCTCTGCAAAATCTTCAAAATTCTTCAATCTTTAATTAATATTTTCTGCGTAAGCTAACAGAATCTTGTAGCTCATTAGGTGTCATCTTATATATATATTAATTTTAATTCATAATTCATAATTATACCACAGTCAATAATATCTATCCTTACGGTTTCTTTCAAAAATAAAGTCAAATCGAAAAACTAAAAAATTAGTTGACTATACTAAAACGATATATTAGAATCAAATTATACTATCCCCAGGTATATGGGAGTAAGGAGGTTTTAATAGGAGGATGATTACAATGTTTAATTTTGGTACTAAATATGAAAAAATATCTGTTGATGAAATAGAAAAGCACATGAGTGAAGGAGCTATTCTAGTAGACATAAGAAATGAAGATGCCTATAAGGAAGGTCATATCAAAGGAGCTCTTAATATTCCCATGAAATCTTTGCCCTTTAGGATGAGTGAGCTGGATAAGAATAAAGATATATTAGTGATTTGTTATGTAGGTGGAAGTAGCAGAGTAGCTTCAAAGATTTTGAGCAAGGCGGGATTTAACGTGAAAAATGTAAATGGCGGCATGAAGGCTTGGAAAGGCGAAGTAGTTACACTCTAATTCTTCGCCTTATTTTACATGATTAATATTCCTATATATAATACGTAGGAAATTCATTTTTTACAATCCCTGTTTCTTTAATCTTCCCAACGCTTTAGACAGTCAGTATTTATATTAAAATTATCTAATACCCTTCCTATCGTTTGATTAACGATATCATCTATCGTTTTGGGATTTGTATAGAAGGCTGGAACTGGCGGTGTAATTATTGCTCCTATATGACATAGTTTAAGCATGTTTTCTAAATGAATAGCATTTAAAGGCGTTTCCCTTGTCATCAATACTAACTTTCTTTTCTCTTTTATAGTTACATCTGCTGCTCTGATAATTAAGTCTTCTGTATAGCCGCTTGCTATTCCTGCTAAAGTTTTCATGCTGCAAGGAGCTATAACCATGCCATCACATTTGAATGAACCGCTAGATATTGAAACTGCTAAATTGTTTTCATTATAATAATAATCTGCTATTTTCACTACTTCTTCAACAGTATATTCCGTCTCAGTTTCTATTGTTACTTTACCCCACTTACTTATTAAAAGATGAGATTCTATACCTTTTTTCTTTAATTCTTGCAGTATTCTAATTCCATATATTGCTCCTGAGGCACCAGTAATAGCTAGAATAATTCCCATAGCCACTTCCCCTTTATAAAAAAATTAATTTTTTATATCAGTCAAACTTTTATATTGAAAAACTCCTACTATCAACAAGATCCCGAGCCCAATAAGGTTACTTAAATAATTTGGCTAGAATAACATAAATGCTGCTACCAACAAACCAATGCATTCATAACCAGAAGTTTTCCTGAATAACCGTCTGTTTACTCCGCTAGCCAATGCATAACATCCAACAAGTATTGCTATTGAGGATACTATAATATGTTTTATATCACCATATAATAAAATCTCTGGTCTATATACAAAAACAAATGGAATTATATAAGCAACTATGCCTAATTTAACTGCTGTAAACCCTACCTTCATCGGATCTGATTTAGCAATGGATGCTGCTGTATATGCAGCCATAGCTACGGGAGGTGTCATGGTAGCCATTGCTGCAAAATATACTATAAACATATGTGCAGCCATAGGCTGTACACCGGCTCTAATTAGAGCTGGAGCTGCTAATGATGCAGCCAAAATATATGTTGGAGTTATGTTCATTCCCATTCCGAGAATAATAGTTACAATCATTGTCAAAATTAGAGCCAAAAACAATTTCCCCGACGCCAATGCTAAAACAAGAGATGTAAACTTGGCGCCGATATCTGTTAATGAAATAATTCCTACTATAATCCCTGCCGCTGAACATGCTATTGCAATAATTAAAATAGTTTTTATAGAATGTTCTAAGGTACTTAATATTTTTTTTGGACTCATCCATTGACTTCTATCCTTTGTAAAATAGCTAAATACAATTAATAAAATAATTGATTCAAAGGCTGCTCTGCCTATTCATCACATCATCGGGTACTTTTATTCTCTCTGGATAAGGTCTGCTCACGGGCTTTGTAGCATCAATTATCATCTTATCTCCTACTGCATGTATAATAGAAGATGGATCCAAAGAGCCACCTCTAACCCCTTTTATAATATCCACATCTTCAGTAGCCTGAACTCGAGTAGCCATTGCACAAAGAACTTCTTTTTCATTAAATACATCGATGTCTTTATCTACAACAATGATATGTTTTAGTTCATCCTTCCCTCGTATTAACATTCTGCGATGAGATGAATTATATATTCCAGTATCTGGATCCGGTGCAATTACAGCATCCACTAAATAGGGATATCCATCCATCTCATGATGAGTAAGTACTGGTAACTCCGTTAAGTCTACTTCATCTCCTATCTTAACTATCTCTTTAACCGGGGCTTCTTCTTTGCTTATAACAATTGGTTTTATAAATCTTTGACTCCTTTTAGCCACTTCAAAACTTGTTTCCATACGCCATTTATCTTTCATTAAATCCATGGCTACAGCACACTTTTCTCTTGTTGCAAACATATTAGTAATAACTTTAAATTGACTCAATTTACCTTTTAGATTTTTAACTTTTTCAAAAACTAATATGTAATTAAAAATTTTTAGTTACTGTATTGTAAAAAAGCTTAACCTGTTAACTTGTAAATAATATGTATATATTATAAAATATAGTAAAATCCTTACAAAGGGGAGTTCTTTATGTCTGAATATAAGGCTAAGATAACGCATTTATTCCACAGTGGATTTATTGTAGAAACTGAAAACCATACCTTAGTATTTGACTATTTTAATCCTCGTACTAACTCCAATTTACCTTCCAGCGGTCTATTAAATTTCCATTATTTTGCTGAAAAAGATAATGTGTTTGTCTTGGTATCCCACAGCCACAGCGATCACTATACTCCTGAAATATTTAAATGGCAAAGCCTAAATCCCAATATAAAATATATACTTAGTGATGATGTAAAAGCTAAAGACATTAAACCGAATTATTATTTTATGAAAAAATATGAAGAATTAAAAATAGATAAAATAAAAATTAAAACCTATGGCACTACTGATAGAGGTCTGTCCTTTTTAGTTAAAGTAGACGGCTTGTCTATCTTTCATTCCGGTGATCTTAACTGGTGGCATTGGAAAGATGATTCTCCACAGGTTCAGGCTAAGGAGGAGAGAGACTTTAAAGATGAGATTGAAAAAATAAAGGATGAAAAAATTGATATAGCCTTTGTTCCCGTTGACCCTAGGCTTGAAGAATTTTATTATCTTGCCGGTGAATATTTTGCTAGAACTATAAAACCAAATCTCTTAGTACCAATGCACTTTGGTGACAAGTTTTATATTACCGAAAAATTTAAAAAGAAAATCAGTAATTTATATCCCGAAATTCCTACTATTTCAAATATAATGGATGTTATATTTTTTAAAGAGTAGCAAAAATAATTCAACTAGTCATAGTCGTTAGCTTAAGGTAATATATGGTTATTTCCTATATGAAAATGTAAAAAAACTCGCTCCTTGTTTTTTATACATTTTTATTATTATTGGAATATTATGAATTAAGTTAACTCTTATGTTTAAATAGTAAAGTATATATACAGTCAATATTTTCAATGATTAAAAGCATTTACATTGGGTAAAATAATTAATGAAATTTTCAAAATAACTTATAGAAAGGGTGATTTTATGAGACACATGACTCCTTTTAATCGAAGAAAAAACATGATGAAAGAGTTTATGAGAAACTTCTTTGATGAAGATTTTGACTTTATGGACCTTTTGCCCAGCAGTGTAAATAGTGGGTTAATGCGTACGGATATTAAAGAAACAGACAAGGAATATATAATAGAATCTGAAATGCCAGGTTTTACAAAGGATCAGATTGATATCAGCATAAATGACGGATATATAACCATCAAAGCCAAGAGAGAAGACCAGTTGAATGAAGAAAGGGAAGGGTATATCAGAAAGGAAAGAAGTTATGGTGAAGTTAAAAGGTCCTTTAAGCTACAAAATGTAAAAGAAGACGAAATAAAAGCTCAGTATAAAAACGGACTTTTAAAGGTAACTTTGCCAAAGATTAAAGAGGGCAAAAATTCTTCAAAGAAAATTGATATTGAATAGGCTATCATGACTATGATAGCCTATTTTTTCTCATTTAGCCTAAAAAACTACCTATTTTTCCTCATTATGTACCTTTACTATTATAAGAGCCTCACCTTCAACAGGATTACTTCCTTTAATTGGTTCTATATTTAATTTAGATCTTATCCATCCCATCATGTAGCGATCAATTACATACCCTATTGCAGCTCCTATAATGAATCCCCCTATACCAATAGCTATAGGTCCACCTGGAATAACAGTCCTACCCCATATTGTTCCAAAAAACATTAGTACCATTGCACCGCACATAACACCATTCGAATTGCTTATGCCGTCAGATTTACGAATACTGTCTCCAATTTTATGTTTATTATTCTTTAATCGGTCTAGAAAGACTATTTCATATTTTTTAAAATTATGAGTTTCTAATGTGTTAATTATTAGTTCTAAATTGATAGACTGTTTACATATTCCTAAAATGTACATAGGATATTAATGTCGTTTTTCTTGCATTTCCTCTAACTCACATAGCTGATTAATTTCTATTGATAATCTATAAGAATCATATATAGCAAAAACCCATACTGTTATATAGAATAGTCCCCATCGTTCATCAAAAACATCATTTGCTTTTTGAAAATTACCTATTAGTGTATAGAAAATTGCTAGATTTATTCTGGCCTTGACATTAATAATTATTTCACCTGCTAAAAACAGTAATCCTCTTAAATTTTCTCCCATATGAATATGACCTAACCCAGGCAAAGCAGCCGACCACCATGCCACAGTCCAAGGATTAAACCGATGTAAATACTTGATTCCAAAAACACTCATATACATTTTACACAATCGAATATCTTCTTTTTTTACTGTATTAAACATTTTATCCCCTACCTACGATGCCAATCTAAAAATGCAGCTTAGGATTATATATATTATCCATATATTTTTATAGTTACCCTATACAGAATTTGTTACAAAAAAATAAAACTAAGGCATATCCAAACCTTAGTCTTATTATTTAATATTTTGTATTTTTATGTTCTTCTTAAGCATTAATAAATTTGGCAAAAAATCTAATCACTAATGGTATTACAGTTATAACTGTAATAAGCCTCATAAGATGCAAGAGTGCAACCTTATGTGTCTCTGCACCGTATGCTTCAGATATTAATACCATATCGGTAAGGCCTCCCGGGGCACTGCTAAATAGGGCTGTTATCAAATCTATTCCTGCAATTTTAGATATAAAAAAACCTAGAGTAAGACTCAAAGCCGTAAGTCCTACCAACAGAATACTTGCTGGTATAATAAGATTTTTAAGTCCGTAAATCGTATCCATTGTAAAGTTAAGTCCCAACATTCCTCCCACCACAATTTGAGCCATAAGTTTAAAATTGGAAGGAATTACTCCTTTATCTGTAGTTATATTATAAATTGCAACTGCAACCATCGCTCCTACAAAAGCTCCTGCAGGTATCTTAAGCTTGATACCTAAAAATCCGCCTAAGCCTGCAATTAAAAGGGTGTAAATAATCTTATCCATATTTTCTTTCCTCTCTAATTTTTATCCGTATTCATTTTTCCCACTCTAATCCAAACACAAAGCCTACTCTCAACATAATCAATCATTTTAAATATAAGCAGTCCCATTATACTAAGGGCAAGTATGCCGCTGAACATCTTAGTATAATTTACAGTTATCCAACTATTCATTATAAAATATCCGATACCGTATTGGGTAGCAAAGTTTTCAGCAAAAAATAGAACTGCTATGCTTGTACCTACACTAATTCGCAGTGCTGTTATTATCTTAGGAAGCACCGCTGGTATTACGAGGTGTCTATAAATCTTTATTTGATTCATTCCCAATGATCTTACGGAGTAGAAAAGCTCCTTAGTCAGGGCTTTAACTCCATCCCGTGTTGTAACTATAATCTGAAAAATAATTATTATAGTAATAAGTACTATTTTAGACAGGTTTCCTAAGCCAAATAAAATCATTAAAACGGGTAGAAAAGCTATCTTAGGTACCGGATATAAAATATAAATTATAGGATTAATTATTTCATCTATTTTAGGATTCATTCCGATCCATAATCCCAATGAAACTCCTATAATCAGCGATACTGTAACAGCCATGGTTATCCTTCCAAGACTTCTCAGCAGATGAGATAATAGAAGATCAGGGAAAATCCTTATAAATGTAATCACTGTTTCATGGGGACTTGGTATTACGGAAGAATGAACTGAAAAGTGCAAAGCATACCAAAACATAAAGATCATAAATGTTCCGTATAGTGCTCTATTCTTGCTGCCTTTCATCGTCCTTTCATCTCCATCCACCTTCGTACTTTAAGGCATATTCTGTAAAAGTCCATCTTCTCTCTTAATTCCTCATCGCCAAAATATGGATTGTCTAGTATATGTTTAATTCCCGCCTTTTCCATGATAACAATTTTTTGGCCTAGAAACACTGCTTCAGCTATATTATGGGTAACCAATACAATAGTCATTGGGTTATTTTTAAAAATCCTAAGAATCAGATTTTGAATTTGCTCTTTAGTTATGGCATCTAGTGCTGAAGAGGGCTCATCCATAAGCAGCAGGTCTGGGCTGATAGTTAATGTTCTGGCTATAGCTACTCTTTGTCTCTGTCCCCCACTAAGCTCCACGGGATATTTATACTTTAGGTCTTCTATTCTAAGCTCCTCTAATATTTGGTTAACAACCGGAACAATTTCATTTCTAGATTTTTTCCTCACCTGCAGTCCTAAAGCCACATTATCCCAAACGGTCTTCCAAGGTAGTAGACCATAATCCTGAAGAATGACACCGGTACTTTGTCTTATACCTGTTTGCTCCTCGCCATTTATCCGTATCTTTCCTGCCTTTGGTGAAATAAGACCAGCTAATGCATAAAGTAAAGTAGTCTTACCACATCCCGAAGGTCCTATTATGGCACAGGTTGTATTTTTTTCTATTTCTAAGTTGATTTCATATAATGCTGTTTCCTCACCATAATCAACCCTTAGATTTTCAACTTCTATCATTAATAAATAAACTTCCTTTCAACCATATCATCATATTTAACGTCTATATCTACACCTTGCACATTTTCTATCCAATCGATTATCTTTTCCATATACTCTTTGTTTGGAACTCTTGTATTGTGATACTTAGGAAGTGCTATCAAATCCTTAATCTCGGGCTTTAATTTTATCCTTTCAATAAGTACATCCCTTGCTAAATCCTCATTCTTTTGAATGTCATTAACGGCACGATTGAACGCCTGATGAAAGAGCTTAATTGCCTTTTCCTTTTCTTTAATTGCCCTTGAAGTAAAAATCATAGCCTCTGGCATAAACTCGTCATTATTCTTATATACCCTTTTCTCAAGTCCGCTTAACTCACCCATAGAAGCTATCGGTTCTGGAATAACAGCCATATCCATCTGTCCAGCTTTAATCATCTCCAACCTTGCTGGTATTTCAGATATGTAGATTTTTTCCATATTATATTTGTCTCCAAGATATTGGTCTGATAGAAAGTTCGATACACTGACCTCCATCATACCTACCTTCACATTCTTTTTCTCTTTAAAGTCTTTATTTACTAATATGGGAAAACTTCCATCGGTACTCGTTGTTATTTTGATGTCAAATCCGTTTTGAATATTGTTTACAAAGGCAATAAGATCTGTCATGGCTCCGTCAAGTTCTCCGCTTTGAAGAGCACTTTGTCTGTTTACTGCATTTGTATATATCTTTATATCAATATCTAATCCAAGTTCTTTAAAATACCCCCTTTTTTCAGCCAATAAAATCGGTGCAGAGTCAACAGCGGGCATGATACCTATTTTCAGAGCCAAATCCTCATTTGTATCTTTATCTGCTACCGATTCAGCACCACATCCTACTGCTAGAAACGCAATTATTAATGTTAATAATACTTTCATTACTTTTTTCATACTCCTATCTCCCTACCTTTCATGTTATTTAATTTCAAATTTGAATCAATACTTTCTCATAGCATTAAAAATGCAATTTCAAATACACACATATATATTTTATAGTTTATTTTAAATGAAAACAACATAGTTAATTAGAATTGTTGACGTCTCTGCTAAAAATATTTAACATTAAATATGTATAAATAATTTTATTCAAAGGCAAGGAGACTTCTATTATGACATCTAAAACTTCCTACATACGTCACCTAATAAAGGATATATGGATTGCTTCAAGGCCCCTTTCACTAACTTTGGCCCTGTATTCTACTACTTTAGGCATAGTCATTGCACACCTTGAAGGAAAACTTTTTACCGATAATCTTTCCCTTGATTTGCGAAAGATCTTTTTAGTTACAGTGGCAGGGCTATTTGTACAAACGGCAACGAACTTTATAAATGACTACTTTGAATGTGAATATAAATACCGCAGACAGAGCAGCAAAAAATATTCATTCCTCGGCAAGAAGCGTACCCGTTTTGACATCCTAATATTTCTTTTAGGCATAGTCTGCTTTTTTATCACAGCCTTTATTGGTCTTTATTTGGTACATATTACAACTCCACGTCTGCTGATTGTAGGAATACTGGGAATTCTAGGAGGATATTCATATACAGGTGAACCTATAGTATATAAAAAGAAAGGTCTTGGTACTCCTCTTTCTTTTATTCTCATGGGTCCCCTTATGATATACGGCAGCTACCTTGTATTTGCTCAAAGATTTTCATGGAATCCTATAATACTTGGTCTGCCAGTCAGCTTTATGATACCTCTTCTTATGCTTAGCAATGAACTTAGAGATTTTGAAAGAGATAAGAGATTAAATATCCAAACTCTCACCGTACGAATAGGATATGCTCGTGGAAAAAAGCTTTTTCTTTCGCTACTAATCGGGGCTTATGGACTTACAACTATATATGTGTTTCTGAGGATGATACCAGCTGCTGCTTTACTCGTCTTCGTTACAATACCTTTGGCCATCATCTCTTTCAAGACGGTATCCTCTGCCAAAAAGGAAGGCGTTCCAATTACTAATAAGCTACATCTCAGCTTTGGACTGATTTTTATTTTAGCACTATTGATTAAGTAAAAATCAATACAGATTGATAAAACTTTAAAGACCTCCGTTTTATAAATATTTCTTATTAAATATACAATTTTTATATTTTACTTTATATTTCAATGACGTTATAATTTTCCTAGGTGTGTATACAAAATACAATTAACATAATTAAGCCCTCTTTTCAATTAATTACAAAGGTATTTAGAGGTGATTATTAATATGGACTACTTAAAAGAATATTCTTCCGGTACTATCTTTGTGTTGATCATTTCAGTCGTATCAATCTTTATAAATGATTTGTTTAAAAATTATATAAATTTAGAAGCCCTTACTATCGCAATTATTATAGGAATTATTTATAATAATACTTTAGGCATCCATGATAGCTTTAAACCCGGTGTTAAATTTTCTCTTAAAAAACTTCTGAAAATTGGAATAGTTTTGTTAGGCTTTAAGTTAAATATAAAAGCGATACTAGAGCTAGGTCCGAAGATACTTACTTTAGTTCTTATTTATGTTCCTGTTACTCTAATTCTTTCTATCCTTATAGGCAAAATATTTAAGGTAAATAACAAACTTTCTGCATTGGTTGGTGTAGGATCATGCATATGTGGTGCCTCAGCTATAGTTGCGCTGACTCCTAGCATAAATGCTGATGAGGATGATTCGGTAATTGCAGTATCAATTGTAAGCTTTTTAGGCGCAGCTGGCGTGCTGATTTACTCAGCAGTGGCGGCCAGTGGACTAAATTTAACTGAAATCCAGTACGGAACCTGGTCAGGACTTACTCTTCATGGTGTTGCCCACGCTTTAGCTGCCGCCTTTGCTCTTGGAGATGTTTCAGGTGAAATTGGAACCTTCGTTAAAATGACAAGGGTTTTAATGTTGGTTCCTGTTTCGCTAGCTTTAAGTTTTATGTTTAACAGGGAAAATAAAAATAATCAAAAAGCAAAATTTCCTATGTACGTTTTATACTTTATCTTAGCAGGAATTATCAACTCATTGAGAATAATTCCTACTCCGATTACAAAAATACTTACTAAAATCAGTTCTTTACTCATACTTATGGCTATGACAGCCATGGGATTATCAGTAAACTTCAGAAGCATTGTCAACAAGGGAATAAAAGCTTTAATTGTAGGGACTCTGCTATTTATCATTCTTTCTAGTGCCAGTCTTTTTTCAATAATAAATATTTTAATCGAGTAGGAGGTAATTAATTATTTTAATTACCGTCCTCTCAGTCGAGTAAGCAAAATGTTTTAAGATCTTGATTAATCCAATACTGATTAGTCAAGGTCTTACTAAGTATTGGACTTTTAGATATACGCCAATAACCCTTTCGGGTATTGGCATATTGCCAAGCTTTATATGCTGGAATTCCAATTTATATAGCCTCAAATGTGATTCGTATACCTCGGACCGGGATTTTGCCTCCGGCTTCCTTCAGATTCCACCTCACGATGGACACCCTTGCCTTTGGCTAGTAGTTGGCACGGCGGCCCCCACAGTGGACTTTCACCACCTAGTTATTACGCATGCCCGGCGCACCTAAAAAACCTCTCAGCAAAACTGCTGAGAGGTTTTTTAGGTGATTTGCTATACTGTACAGGTAATAACATAAAAGCTATTACCTATGAAATCTACTTTTTGGACTTCAAAACTAGAGTCTAAAACACATTTTTTTACATACTCAACATCTTTTCTTTTATAAATAGGGGGACCCATGTCTTCTTCTATTCTATTCCAATCTAGGATTACTAAATCGCCCTCATTTTTTAATACTCTTTTACATTCCTCTAAAAAGGATTTAGGTTCATCCAGCTCATGAAAAACCGTAGCGGTAAAAACCATATCCACAGATTGGTCTTCAATTCTAAAATCGTTCTCTCTAGAATGTATTATTTCCACATTAGCAAGATTCTCATTTTCTATTCTTCTTTTCGTCTCCTCTAACATCTTATCATTTATATCTATGGCATAGATTATTCCACCCTCTTCTACTGCTTTAGCCATTGGTATGGTAAAATAGCCTATGCCGCAACCCACATCTGCAATGTAATATCCTTTTTCTATGGGTATCATTTCCATAACCCGATTAGGCGGCAAAATTTTTCTCCTCATGGGATTATCAAGCTTTGCCATGTTTTTGGCTTTGAATTTTTTAGTCATGTTTTCCCCCTTATCTTTTCTTTATTTTGGCTTTTCTAATATTATAAAATAATTTTGTGAATTAATACAACTCTTCTATATATTATTATCCCTTAAAGTCACTAATAAAACAAGAAGCCATTAAACTGTGTAAAAACAATTTAATTGTTTCCTGTTTAAGCTTTATAATTCCCATTTTTCAAGGGTTTTAACATTTACACTTCCACCCTTTGCAAAAAATTTGATACCTTTACTATCTTTATCAGGATAGACTCTACCTGTGAAAACCTCCTCACCGTCATTAACAAATATCTCTACAGAAGAAGTATCTAAAAATATATTTAACTTTAATATCTGACTACGCTTCAAAGTGCATCTTCTAATACCGCCGTATCCCTTACCGCTACGTTCTCTGTCAAATTTAAATATATTATTTAATTTGTCATAGGATACTACTGTTTGCTGTGTACCATCATCAGAGCATCTTAGCTTAATTCCAAATTGTGTGGCATCCCTTATCTCACACTCTACAAGAATCTCTATAACATCTCCGCAAATGCCTTCCAGTTCAATTTCTTCATCTTTTATTTCAATTTGTTTATAGGAAATGGGCTTTTTCCTTAGAGTCTTTATTTCTTCAACTGGTCTTTGATATATTTTATCCCCTACTAAATGCAGTACTCTTGGAATAGTCATAGCATGAATCCATCCATAATCAATTGTAGGATGATCTTCCCTTTCTGGAAGACCCATCCAGGCAATAAGTATTCTTCTTCCCTTTTCATCTAGCATCGTTTGGGGTGCATAAAATTCAAAGCCTCTATCCAATTCCGTAAATTTCCCATGGTTTAATCTTCCGGTACTATAGTCGAGCTTTCCTATAAAATATCCTGCTTGGTAAATATTATTGTAAAAGTCTCCTTGAGGCTGAAGCCCTTGGGGACATGCTATGAGAACATCTTTCCCATTTAATTCAAACAAGTCAGGGCATTCCCACATGTACCCAAAATATCCGAGGTTATTAAGATTTGAACCTGTTACTTCTCCAATCATCTCCCATTTCTTAATATCATGCGATTTGTATAGCAGTACTCTACCTTGCTCCTCTACAGTTTGAGCTCCTATAACCATATACCAGTTTGCGCCCTTTTTCCATACTTTAGGGTCCCTAAAGTGCCTTGTATATCCCTTTGGTTGATTATGAATCACAGGGTTGCCGGGCCACTTTTCAAATGTAATCCCATCCCTACTAGTTGCTATACACTGGTAGCTTTCTCTATTTCCCTTTTCATCCTTTACATTTCCCGTATACATAAGTGTAAATATCCCATTATTATTAACGGCACTTCCAGAATAACATCCATGGGTTTCATACCACTCACTGGGAGCTAAAGCTATGGGCATCTCCTCCCAATTAACCAAATCCCTACTCTTAACATGCCCCCAATATTTCAATCCATGCTTCGTATCGAAGGGATGAAACTGATAAAAAAGATGGTATTCTCCATTTATATGAATAAAGCCGTTTGGATCATTCAGTAGTCCTACTGGAGGCATAACATGGTATTTCAAACGATGGTAGTCACTTTTTATTAAATCCTTAGATTCCTCTATCTTGTGGTAGGCTTTTTTTAATAATTCAGTATTCTTAACCATGCTTTTATCACCTAATTTCTAAAGCCTTAACTTCTTCTAAAGTTGGTAGAGACGATATTGCTCCTAGCTTAGTACACACTAAGGCTCCTACCTTGTTTGCAAAGGCCGTAATTTCTTTTATGGCTTCAAAGTCATCAATTAAACTCTTAGAATCCTTCAGCTGGGAAACTCTGCTTAAGAAGGCCCCTACAAAAGCATCTCCCGCTCCTGTAGAGTCTATGGATTTTATTTTTATGCTTCCAACCCTTGTCATATCTCTATTGTTTGATACTAAAGTTCCTTCTTTCCCAAGGGTTACAGCAACTATTTTGGCTCCCAATTCATGAAATATTTTTATCCCTTCTTCTATATTTTCCTTACCAGAAATTATTTTTATTTCTTCATCACTTACCTTTACAAAGTCTGCATACCCAAGACACTTCTTAGAAGCTTCTATAAAATCTTCAATCCGCCCTTTCCATAAATCAACCCTATAGTTTGGGTCAAAAGATATGAAGATATCATTATTTATTGCTAGTTCCATAACCTTAAAATAGGTATCCTTTATGGGACCACCTAATAAAGCCGTTGCTGATCCGAAATGGATTATTTTTGAATTCATTACTATATTTTCATCTAAATCATCATACTTCAGGTCTCTATCTGCGCCTCTATTAAATACAAAATCCCTTTCTCCGTCCTTCATCAAGGAAACGAATGCCAACGTGGTATTATGCTCCTTATCTAAAAATATCATTTCTGTATCTACCCCAGCTTCTTTAAGTACCTCTTTTAAAAAGATACCAAAGGGGTCTGCCCCAACCTTTGCTGCCATAAGAGCTTCTCCATCCAGCCTTGATATAGAAGCTGCAACATTAGCCGGGGCACCGCCAGCCTTCTTTATAAAGTTTTCTCCTTCAGACAAGTTCATGCCAACATCAGAACATATAAAATCAATAAGCAGTTCCCCTATACAAAGTACTTTAGTCGATCTCTCCATAAAACATGCTCCTCTTCATCTAGTAAAACTTTAAAGATACAATCTATATTCTATTCACACCTTTTTTTATAGCCTAATCTTCAAATTCTATAGCTATTATTTCATCTCTAAAATCAATTTCACCATTTACTGCCAAGGGATTCACACCATTTAAATCATCAGTGTTTGTAATAGTTACTGAAGTAATATGGGATGTTGCCTTTTCCTTTACTAAATCTAGATCAAACTCTACTAACTTATCTCCAATTTTAACCTTATCTCCCTTTTTAACAAAAGCCTCAAAGCCTTCTCCTTTCATTTTTACCGTATCTATACCTATATGAATCAATATCTCTGCTCCTTTTTCACTTCTTATAGCAATGGCATGCTTTGTATCAAATATCTGCTCTACTGTACCATTTACAGGCGATACTACCTTGCCATCCTGAGGGTCTATTGCAATACCTTCCCCTAATAGCTTACCTGAAAAAGTTTTGTCTGGAACTTCACTTAAAGAAAGGGCTTTTCCCTTTATTGGGGCATATATTGCTTCATAATTCTTTAATAAACTGTATTCTTTGTCTGTCGCGTCCTTTTTAGTGTCAATACTTCCTTCTTCTTTAAAGCCTATAACATAAGTTGCTACGAATGCACCGGTAAAGGCTAGTGCAAATCCTATCAGATAGTTAATTACTGCACCCTGCTTTACTATTGCAATTCCAGGTATTCCTGTCAGTCCAACGGCTGTCATTCCTACCTTTGTAAGCACAACATAGCCACCGCCTATTGCACCTCCAATTGCTGCTGCAATAAACGGCTTAACAAGTCTAAGGTTAACACCGAAAATAGCAGCTTCAGTTATACCTAGTACACATGATAATGATGCAGGTAGAGCAATTGATTTTAATTTTTTATTTCTGGTCTTAAAGTATACTGCCAGTGCAGCCCCACCCTGTGCAACATTTGCCATAGACCAAATAGGAAGCAAAAAGTTTATACCTATTTGCGGGTTGGCAAGAAGACCTGCCTCTATAGCATGAAAGCTGTGGTGTATTCCTGTTATAACTATAGAAGAGTATATTCCTCCAAATATAACTCCCGCCAATGCTCCAACATTATTATATAATGCCTGTAGTGATATGGAAATACCATCTCCTATTATTCTTCCAATTGGTCCAATAACTATTAGAGAAATAAATCCTGAAATCATAAGTGTAAGGAATGGTGTTACGATTATATCAAGTACATTTGGAACTACTTTTCTTAAGCTTCTTTCAATATGTCCCATAATCCAAACTGCTATCAATATTGGAAGTACTGTTCCCTGGTATCCAATCATACTAACCTTAAATCCAAAAAGGTCAATTGTCTTTTCCACACCTCCACCTAAGGTCCATGCATTCTGCAGGGCCGGGTGAATCAATATACCTCCTAGAGCTGCTGCCAGATATGGATTTGCTCCAAACTCCTTAGCTGCACTAAAAGCAATTAATATAGGAAGAAACACAAAGGCTGCGTTTGAAAACATATCTAGTAGGAATATTAAACTACTGTCTCCGCTTAACCATCCAAAGGTCTTACTCATGCCCAATAGTCCCATTAAAAGACCACTGGCTACAATTGCAGGTATAATTGGAACAAATATATTGGACAAAATTCTGGCAAATCTTTGAAGAGGATTAAGTTTTTTCATAGCTGCCCTTTTAGTTTCAGTCAAATCCGCTTGATTGATGTTTGTTCCTTCAACCATAGCCTGATAAACCTTGTTAACAGCTCCCTGACCTATTATTATCTGGAACTGTCCTGAGTTTGAAAATGTTCCCTTTACTTCATTCATAGCTTCTAATGCTGCTTTATTAGCTTTTTTTTCATCTTTTAACACAAGACGAAGTCTCGTAGCACAGTGGGTTACGCTTTCTATATTTTTTTCGCCGCCCAAGTGCTTTAAAATATCCTTCCCTACTTTTTTGTAGTTCATATTTATCCTTCCTCCTTTTAAATTATTTTTATTTGTTTTTTATAAATAAAAAAACCTAAATTGAGTAACGTATATTCATACCTACAAAGACTGTTAATGTAAAACTTTCATTCTTCACTAACTAGTTTTCAAAAAAAGTCTTTATTTTATGAATACACATCACTTCAATTTAGGTTTTGCCTGCATTACCAGTAACAATCCTATTTTTGAAGCAAACTATCTATTTACAACTCTTTGCAGATGCAAACACAAGTAAACGATTTCTTCTTTGCCAATTTCATAGTCATAATTCTTGCTTATATATTCCTTTATTTTCAAAGCACAATCATAATATTTCTTATAGTTTTTCTTAATCTGATCATAAAATGGTGGATTGTCATCCTCTGACTGCTTTTTGGAAAGTACTCTTTGGGCAAAATATTTAAGATGGGTCAGCAGTCTGCTATAGGAAATACTGTTTTCATCAAACTCCATTTTAAAATAGTATTTTATTATATTCAGTATGTCTTGTACGATATTGGTTATGCTGAAGGTATCTGCCATATCCTCGCCTAAAGATGCGTTAATAATATGAAGTGCTATAAAACCTGCTTCATCCTCTGGCATTTTAACACCTATTTCTTTTTCTATATATTCAATTGCCCATAGTCCAATCTCATACTCCCTAGGATGAATCCTCTGTATTTCCCAAAGTAGATGATTTTTATTTTCTAGCCCTGCAATGGTTCTCTTTATTGCAAATGCTATGTGATCCGTCAAAGCTACATGGATATGATCGTCAAACTCAGTTTGTAGTTTGTCTTTAGCATAATTTATAATATTTTCAGATATTTTTATATATTCCAGTGGAATTTCATTTACGAGGCTCTGGAATTTTTTATTTTCTTTTTGATTTTGTATGAGAAATACTTTTTCTACTTTAGATTCATCAACATCTTGACCGGCCTTTTTCTTAAAGGCAATTCCTCTGCCCATCACAACCATCTCTAAGCCCGTCTCTTTGTCAATGGTAGTTATGACATTATTATTTAGTACCTTTTGTATTTTCATAGGATCACTCCACCATTTGATAGGGTAAAATCAAAAATGTAAAAATCACAATTATCTACAATATAAAAAAACCCAAACTAAAACAACATACAACGTATTTATCTTAGTCTAGGTTTTGCCTGCATCACCAGTAACAATCCTATTTAAATCATAATCTTATATTTTTATGATGCAATTATAACAATTACATTGAAGCTTGTCAAGTTAAAAAAATAGGAAAATATTATTTGCTACGAAATGAACAAAGCCTCTATAAATTATATATATGAAATTTAAAATATTAACTACCACAATTAAAAAGTTTATGCTATAATATATTACATTATAAATTAAATATGCGAGGGTGGCGGAATTGGCAGACGCGTAAGATTCAGGCTCTTATGGGCTACTTAAGGCCTGTGTGGGTTCGACTCCCATCCCTCGCACCAGTTTAGAAGATCTTAAATTTGTGATCCAATAATCTTCCCAATTTCTTTTTTCCAATTAGTTTAATAAAAATCAGTTTTTCAGTTGGATAAAAATGTATATAAAAAAATCCCATTGTGGGGATAATCTTTTATTATTTCATACATCTTTTTGGTCTTCTACATCCTCTATTGCAAAACTTGCTTTTCTCAATGCAAACTATATCTTCAGATCCACATTCTGGACACTTATTAACTTCTTTCTCATAAACTTGATCAAATATCTTATCACAATCATTACATTTATATTTGCATATATTAAATGTATAATTTCCACCTTCTATATTTATTGCTTTACCCTCAGTTAAGGCCCTTGCAACTTTATTTCTAGCCGAATCAATTATTAACTGAAATGTTTGTCGTGATACTTTCATTTTTTCTGCACACTCTTCTTGATTTAGCTTTTCTATGTCCTTTAACCTCATTGCTTCAAGCTCTTCAAGCTTAAGTCCAATTTCTTTAAGCTCACATTTTCTTTTACCTAGAGGAACAAAATATTTATTTTCCGGCATAAATGCAATTTTTCTTGGTTTGACTGGCCTTGGCAAATTTTTACCTCCTTTTGCATTCCTCACATATTCCACTGAAAATTGCTGAGATATCTTTAATAATAAAATTCTTTTGTTTTTCTATTTTGTCTATTATATCAATTACTTTTAAAATAATATTCTGATTATCTATATCAAATATTTTACCACATTTTTCACATTTAAAATGAATATGAGTGCACTTTTTACTATAAAGTTTTAGCTCATAATACTTTGTATTATTAAAGATTGTTTTTTTTATTATACCATTTTTTTCGAGAATATTTATAGTTCTATATACAGTTGCCATACTAACATGTTTCGATTTAACCCTGTTATAGATTTCTTCCCCACTTAAGTGACTATCTTCACTTAAAAAAATTTTAATGATTTCTTTCCGTGCCCTTGTCATTCTATAGCCTTTATCTTTTAAAAGCTCCTTTATTTTATTTAATCTATCTTCCACCTTTATCACCCTTTATCCGATGACTGCCTACTCTAATATTCTTGTTTCAATCTTGTCGGTAAATAAATAGTATATGATAATAACACATATGTCTTTTAGGTTTTTTCATCAAATACCAATAGTATATTTAGAAAAATCTAAGAAAATCTATATATAAAGTTCCAATGGGAATGAACACTCTGACTTATACCTAATTTGCTAAGCATATAAAAAGTGTGTATAATAAATATATGAAAAAAGCAGAATGAATTCATTCTGCTTAACTATTACAATGTCCATGATTCATGCGTTCTTCACAAACGCTTCCTGTAGACTGTAATTCGCCATTTATATATTTTTGTATTACCTCTTCCAAATTTCCTTTTGTTCCTACGATAACTTCAATACCACTTTCTTTAAAAAGCTCTTGGGCAGTAGCTCCCATACCCCCTGCTATTACCACATTTACATCGTTTTGTGCCAAATATGATGGTAAGAATCCCGGTCTATGGCCCGGATTTTCAATAAAGCTGCGTTTTTTCACCTCTTTATTCTCTACTTGAAAAATCTCAAAGCCTTCACAATGTCCAAAATGATCTGATATTAAGTTTCCATCCTTTGCAATAGCTATTTTCATTTTTGTGCTTCCTCCTTCATTTTATATTTTAATTTTTCCCATATTGCTTTAATTTCTTTACCCGCTACGCTATCAGGATAGCTGACAATAGGCTTTAATTCATTGATAGCCTTTATAACGGTATTATCAAAGGGAATCCTTCCTATTACATCCACATCTCTATCACTACAGAACTTTTGTATTTCATGACTAATTTCTTCATTAATGTTATATTTGTTTATACATACATAGGGTTTTACTCCAAGAAATTCAACTACTGAAAGTACTCGAGCAAAATCTTCTAATCCTGATTGGCTAGGTTCTACTACGATAAGTGCTGCATCACACTCCGTAATGGACGCCATTACTGCACATCCTACGCCAGGTGATCCATCTAATATAATCAATTCATTGTTTTGTCTATATTGTATTGCATTTTTTCTTACTTCCGTTACCAGCTTACCAGAACCTTCCGCTCCAATCTCCATCTCTGCTCTAGATAAAATGCCTTTATCTATCTCAGTAATAATAGTTCTTCCAGTAATCTCATTTTCCAAAGAAATAGCATCAAATTCACATACAACTGTACATGCTGCACAACCTTCACACCTTAGCTCGTTTACCTTATAATTCCTTATAGCTCCAAATCTGCAAGTATTTTCACAATCTCCACACTGAACACATTTAGCTGGATCAATATAGGCTAGTTTTGCACCTGTAAATGGCTTTGACTCTCTGTCCTTTCCTTCTAAAATAATATGAAGATTTGAGGCATCTACATCGCAATCAGCCTTTATGCTATTGATACTCAAATATGAGAAGGAGGCTGCGACTGTTGTTTTTCCTGTTCCGCCTTTACCGCTGATAATTACTAGCTGCATTGAACCGCCTCCATAAGTGTCCTCGCAATACTCTTAAATATATTTTTATAAGTTTCATCCTCTACCAAAAGTTTTCCCTCTGAATAAAAAATGGCAATTTTTTTATCGTAGGGAATCAATCCAAGGATTGGAATATTTTTTTCATAACAATATCTTGTGATAAGATTTTCATCTCCGGTTACTCGATTAATAATTATGCTAAAGGGTATATTTATCTTTTTAACTAGCTCTACTGCAATTTTTAAGTCATGAAGGCCAAAAGCCGTAGGTTCTGTAACAAGAATAGCATAATCGGCACCTTGGACTGCCTTTACAACATTACAGGAGCTTCCGGGAGAACAATCTACAATAGTTGTTTTATCATCAATCAAATTTTTCAATTGACTGATAACTGGGCCTGCCATGGGCTCACCTATATTTAGGGTTCCACTTAGACATTCAATATCTCCATGTTTCCCTATATCTATCTTTCCAATCCTTCTTCTTGCTTCAATAATTGCTTTAGTCTGACATATAAGCGTGCAAGCCCCACATCCATGACATAACTTTTCAAATAGCATAACACCTTGTTTCGTATGAACGAGAGCATTAAACTGACAAATGTCTACACATTTCTTACAGTCACTGCACTTTTCCTTATCTATAGAAGGAACTAGAATATAGACTTCTCTAGTTTCTTCAATCTTCGGTTTTAGAAAAATAAAACCATTTGGCTCTTCTACGTCACAATCTACATACCTACAGCCCATTATCTTTGCAAGATTTGTTGATACCGTTGTTTTTCCTGTACCACCCTTGCCACTTAGTACAGCGACCTGCATTCTACCAGCCCCTTCTGTTTCTATTTCCCATACCGGCATGTGAAGGACCAGGTTTATCAATAGTATCTAGCTTCCCTTCCTTAAAGTATTTAATCTGATCCTTTATATTTCCATCCATGATTTGATAGACTTTTATATCAGAAGCACTTAAAACCTTCATAGCATTGGGACCTAAATTACCTGTTATTACAACATCTGCTTTTTCATCTATGACCTTTTGTGCAGCAGCTAATCCTGCCCCATGAGCAGTGTTTACCCCGTCATTTTTTACAAATGTAAACTCTTCTGTCTCAGTATCATAAATAGCAAAATAAACACATCTTCCAAATCTTCTATCTGTTAAAGCATCTTTTTCTTTTCCAGTACTTGTTACACAGATTCTCATGACTTGATACCTCCCATAATCTCTTCTATACTCTTAGAAAGATTCTCTTCAAGTTTATAATTTATTTTTCCATATAGCTCTATCTTCCCTTCATCACATAGTGACACAAACTCAGGATCAATTGGTATTTTTGCAATGAGCTGTATGCCCATTTCTTTAGCTGTAGCTTCTACTTTGCTTCCTCCAAACACATTTAATTTTTTATTACAATCAGGACATATGAAATAACTCATATTTTCTATAATCCCTAGTATTGTTACATCCATCATTTTCGCCATATTTACTGACTTTGTTACAATTAACTTTACTAAATCCTAAGGTGATGAGACCACAATAATTCCATCCACCGGTAGAGATTGCATAATAGTAAGTGGTACATCTCCTGTTCCTGGTGGCAAATCTATCAATAAATAATCCAAATCTCCCCATATTACATCTGTATAGAACTGTTTTACTGTATTAGCAACCAACGGCCCACGCCATACTACAGGTGAATCCTCTTGTTCAATTAATAAGTTTATGGACATTACTTCAATACCTGTAGCTGTTTTTACAGGAATAATCCCATCTTCTATTGAAGAAGCTCTTTTCTTATTGATGCCAAATACTTTTGGAATACTTGGCCCTGTAATATCTGCATCCAATATCCCCACTTTATATCCCTTATTTTTTAAGGAAACTGCTATAAGTGAAGTTACAGATGATTTTCCAACACCACCCTTTCCGCTCATAATAGCAATTACATTTTTTATGTTTGTGAGTTCATTGGTTTTTTCTTTTTGTATATTCATAGATAATCCCTCCATATATATAATTCCTTAACAAGATTATTGGCATTTGCTATTTATATTATACACTTATTTATGGCTTATGCCAATATTTATTTTGTATTTTTAATAGAGCAAAAAAAATTAATGATTTTACTTATATGTATAAAATATCGTCTTATAATATCTACCATTCCTTGAAGAATAATTTATATAAAACTATAATTGAATTAAATATATTCTAAAATTTTATGAGGAGGTATGAAGATTGATTATAGGTCTTGATACCGGCGGCACTCACGTTGACGCCGTGTTAATAGAAAATGGTAAAATAATAGATAAAACAAAGAAACCTACCGACAAATCAAATTTGTTTGAAAGTATATGGAAAACCTTAGAAGAGCTTTTAAAAAATAAAAATTTAGATTGTATAGAAAAGATAAATTTAAGTACAACTATACCAACAAATGCAATTGTTGAAGGCAAAGGCAGTAAAGTCGCTATGTTTATTGAAGGTGGACCGGGTATTGACCCTGCAAACTTTATATGCGGAGACCATGTGTTTTTTCTAGATGGATATATTGATCACAGAGGCAGAGAGATAAAACCCTTAAATGAAGATCTTGTACGTAAAAAAGCAGAATACATATCTTCGAAAGACATCAAGTCTTTTGCAGTAGTCACAAAATTTTCAATAAGAAACCCGTCCCATGAACTACAGGTTAAGGATGTTCTTACTAAGCTAGGTTTTTCTCCCGTTACTATGGGCCATACTCTTTCAGGCAAACTTAGCTTTCCTCGGAGAATTTATACAGCTTACCTTAACTCTGCTATATTTAGCAGTTTCAATGAATTTGCACATGCCGTAAGAAAAACTCTGAAACAAAAAGGATTAAATGTACCTATACATATATTAAAAGCCGACGGAGGGACAATGAGTCTAAATGAAGCCTCTAAATATCCCGTACAAACAATATTTTCTGGTCCAGCTGCTAGCGTTATGGGTTGTCTTGCGTCCTTTAATCTTCAAAAAGATGCTTTACTTTTAGACATTGGTGGTACAACGACTGACATATCTTTTTTAGCCGATGGAGTTCCACTTTTTATACCCGATGGTATAGCTATCTCTGATTATCCTACCCTGGTTAGGTCGATAATCAACATCTCCATAGGTCTCGGAGGAGATAGTGCCATTAAGATAAATGAAAGGGGCAATATTATAATCGGTCCGGAAAGACAGGGTCCTCCTATGGCTTTAGATGGACCTACACCTACTCCAAGTGATGCCATGATAGTACTTGAAAAATTGAATTTTGGCAGTAAAGAAAAAGCCTCCTATGCAATGAGTCTAATAGCCGATAAGATAGGTGTCACCATAGAGAAAGCAGCAGAAAAAATATACGATAAGTTTGGAGAAATAATAAAGGAAAAAACTAATGAGATTCTCCATAAAATAAACAGTCATCCAGTATATACAATCCAAGAGCTTTTGTATGGAAAAAGAATTAAACCTGAAAATATTGTTGTGATAGGCGGCCCTGCAAAGGCAGTAGCTCCTATATTGGAGAAAAAATTTAATATTCCATGCAAAATACCTCAAAATCATGAAATAACAAACGCCATTGGTGCAGCACTCACAAGAAGAACTTTGGAAGTCACTCTTTTAGCCGATACCGAAAGAAAAATACTCTCTGTCCCTGAAATGGGAATTTATAAAAAAGTAGATAGTAGTTACAATCTTGATTCGGCTAAACGAGATGCTATTAAATTGTTACATCAACAGCTAAAAAACTTAGATGCAGATTCTTATCTAAATGAAGTAGAAATAATTGAAGAAAACAGTTTCAATATGGTAAGGGGATTTTTTACATCAGGCAAAAATATTCGGTTAAGAGCACAGATAAAACCAGGACTTATTTACAGGATTGGAGATGATAAAGATGCTTAAGGCAAAAAATAAACTTGGACTAGTATTTTTTCCTGCCTTTGACTGGCAGATAAGCCCAACCCATCCCGAAAGACAGGAAAGACTTCTTTATACAATGGACCAACTCAATGAAGAAGGGGTATTTGACATAGATGGTATTAAGCTATTTAATCCTACAATAGCTACAGAGCAAGATATTCAAAGGGTACATTTCTGTTATCCCGATGTAAAAACTAGAGTTCCTCAGTCTCACCTAATTTCTGCTGGAGGAAGCATAAGAGCTGCTGAAGGCGTGCTAAAAGGTGAAGTGCAAAAATCTTTTGCAATAGTAAGGCCGCCCGGCCACCATGCCTACAGAGTAGTATACGGCGACAGGGGTTTTTGCATAGTCAATATTGAAGCTATTATGGTAGAAAATATACGCAAAAGATTTGGCAACAAAAAAATTGCCATAATAGATACGGATTGTCATCATGGAGATGGAACTCAGGACATTTTCTGGAATGACAAGGATACTCTTTTTATATCTTTTCATCAAGATGGAAGAACCATTTACCCGGGAAGCGGTTTTGTGGAAGAGTTTGGAGGCCCCGGTGGCTTTGGATACAATATTAACATACCGCTGCCCCCTAATACCGGCGAGGAAGGATTTTTATATGTCCTGGATAACCTTGTTCTTCCCATACTTGAAGAATACAAACCCGACCTTATAATTAATTCCGCCGGCCAGGACAATCACTATACGGACCCTATAACAAACATGAATTTCACAGCCCAGGGATATGCAAAGCTTAATGAAAGACTAAATCCAGATATAGCTGTATTAGAAGGGGGCTACTCAATAGAAGGGGCTCTTCCCTATGTAAACCTTGGGATAATACTTGCCATGGCGGGAATTGACTATAGCAAGGTAAAGGAGCCTGATTATAGTTTTGAAAAGCTTAAACAATCTGATGATATTACGGAATATATAAAGGTTCTATGTGAAAAAATTTATTCTAAATGGAAACGTCGTGAAAAAACTGCCTATAAATTATTTAATAGGAAAGACTCTGTAATCAGAAATAAAAATATATATTATGACACTGATGGAATAATGGAAAATCAAAGGGAAAAAATAAAGGTTTGTTCCGAGTGTTCGGGCCTAATCGTCATAGAATCAAGTTCAAATATAGGACAGGACTTACTTGCCATTACTATACCTAGAGATGGATGCAATAAATGTATTGATGAAGGATATAATCTTTATAAAAAAACAAATAATAATTATTCTAAAGTCTACCTACAAGACAAAATAAACGATCAATTTTTTGATAAATAAGAAGGGAAAATCTTTGCTTCTTGACCTCCTCTTCCAAGAGTAGCTAGATTCTATTTTTTAATTGCATAGGTAAATGATAAATAATAAAGTACGAAAAATCCTGCTCCTAATACTATATTCATCAACAACCTGTAAGACCAATAGTAACTTCAATGGCAAAATCATAGGGTTGTTTTTTAGAGTTATATTAAGATTGATTCTCTCTTCTTTTTTATAAAACAACGGCTATTATCTTATAAAAAAGAGAGAATTAATATAAAAGTAACTATTTATTTAATTCAGGCCAATAATTTTTGTTTGATATATTTTTGTATTTTATTCATTTTATAATTTATAATACAAATTTTGAAAAATGCCAATAAAACATAATGTTTATACACTTCAAAGATTTACCGAAGAAATAAGAAAACTGAATAAAGAACCTGTAAATAAGATTCTCGAATTCAAAATGCTTAATACTGATGAAAAGGTAAAATACATATTGGAACTTCAAGAAGATGAAAAAGCTTTTTTTGTTAGCAGATTAAGATGTTAATGATGATACAGTTTTTGAGTATACAAAACTTTTTTTCAAAAGCGATAAATACAAATTTACCTTGACAGCAAAAAGAATATAGAGAAATATATTTGTTAGATAGCCAGCCTCGCGACTCTAAATTTTTTATTTTCTTAATAAAATCTATTGAGACTATATTATTTCTTACTTTATCTTTCTCAATGACTTTTTTCTGTCTAATAGCATAAATTTTACCTTTATCTGGTATAGCATTCAAAAGTATATTACAGCCTGTCCATCCAGCTCGTTTAGCCTTTTTTGATAAAGGTTTTCTTTGCTTAATACAAGTAGGTAAAATAAACTCTTTCGGAACTATCAATAAATTATTTACATATGCCATATCAAATGTATAGTTCAGGAAGAAAAAATTTGGTGTTTTACCATAGTAAATTGCATCTATCATTTTATTATACTCTCCATCTGTAATAACTCTTCCCATGCCATTTTTTTTTGATTTGAGTTGGAATTCCTCTTTACACGAGTTACAATAAAAATCAGCAACAGGATAATTATTGGGGAAGTCAGTAATATTATCTGATGTACAAAACGGACAGTACATATTATCTATAAACCAGTTTTCCGTAACAACTCTAGCTAATTGTGACTGACTCTTATAAGATTCTATATATCTTTCATAGTATTTCCTTAACTCTATATTCATATATTTCACCCTTGTATGTTGTTTTCAATTTAATCTTGTTAGTACAAACAAAATTTTTACGATATTCACTTATTGCTTTTCATCACCTTATGCTTCCATAAATTCTAATCCTCATAAATCATTTTCTTTGTCATTCCTCCATCTATCACTATATTTTCCCCGTTAATAAAATCGTTTTTCTCGTCGGTTAAAAATAGACAAGCTCTAGCTATATCCTCCGGTTTTCCCACCCTTAAAGAAGGATGCTGGCTATGGTCTATAGGTCTTAACCTTTCATAATTAGTATTTTGTATCCATCCAGGACTTATGGAGTTAACTGTAATGTTCGCTTTGCTTAGAGAAAGGGCAAGGGCATGAGTCAATGAAACTATACCTCCCTTGGATGCTGCATAGGCTTCAGAATTGGGCTCAGACATTATGTATCTTGTTGATGCTATATTTATTATTCTACCATAGGTAGTATTTTTATTATATTTGGCAAACTCACGAGAAGTTATAAAGGCACTTCTTAAATTTACATTAATAATTTCATCCCACTCTTTAACCGTTAATTCATATAATGATTTGAATTTACTTATACCTGCATTATTAATAAGAATATCGATTTTTTCATATTGTTTAATAATGGAGTCAAACATTGCTATTATCTCTTCTGAATTCTGTAAATCAATCTTGTAGAAATATGCTTTTAATCTCAAGTCTTTGTATTCTTTTTCTAACCACAAGCCGTTCTTTTCATCAATATCTGCTATTATAACTGTAGCACCTTTCTCACAATAAGCTTTTGATATAGCTCTTCCAATCCCATTAGCTCCCCCCGTTACTAAAACTACTTTATTGGTGTAATCCATATTTTTTCCCTCCTGTTTTTTCTTACTCAAATCCTTTTGCAGATTATCAAATGTTATAATATTTAGTTTCCCAATAATATTTAATATAATTAAATATAATAATATGAAAATCCTTTTTATTTTTTTATAAACACAAAAACCTCGACATCATTATGACATCAAGGTCTTTGGAATAGTATTTATTCTATTACTGATTACCCTTTACACATTCTTTGTCCCATCAATACTCCCATAACAGAGGCCATCATTAATCCCCGTGTCCATCCACTCGAATCTCCTAAGCAATAAAGCCCTTTGATATTGGTCTCAAAATTTTGGTCTATATTTATCTTATTACTATAAAACTTTATCTCAGGACCATATAACAATGTTTCCCTGCTTGCAAAGCCTGGTACAACTGTATTCATTGCTCTAATAAAGTTTAAAATATTCATCATCGGTCTATATGGAATAGCAGATGTTATATCTCCGGCTACTGCGTCGGGCAGAGTAGGCTTTACATTTGACTGTTCTAGTTCATCTTGCCAAGTTCTTTTACCATCTAGTATGTCACCGTATCTTTGTACTAGTATTTTACCATTTCCCAACATATTGACTAACTCCGCCACTTTTTTTCCATATTGTATAGGCTGATTGAATGGGTGGGAAAAGTTATGGGAACTCAGTATAGCTAAATTTGTGTTTTCTGATTTTTTATCTTTATATGAATGTCCATTTACTATTGCCAAATTGTTATCATAATTTTCCTGGCTTACAAAGCCTCCAGGGTTTTGACAGAAGGTCCTAACTTTGTTTCTAAAAGGAGGAGGATAACCTATAAGCTTAGATTCATAAAGCACGTTATTAACCTTTTCCATGATTTCGTTTCTAACTTCAACACGTACTCCTATATCTACCGTACCTGCGCTATGATTGATTTCATGTTTTAAGCACATATCTTTAAGCCAGTCTGCCCCTTTTCTACCTGTAGCCAAAACTACCCTGTCACCATATAGAATATTTTCATTTTCTTTCGTATTTGAGTCAGCTACCTGTACGCCCTTTACTTCTCCGTCCTCTATAATAATATCCTTAACTACTGAACCAAATCTAATGTCCACTCCAGAATCTAAAAGATAATTTTGTATTTTAAAGTATATCTCCTGTGCTTTTTCTGTTCCTAAGTGCCTGATAGGACAGTCAACTAACTTCAGTCCTGCTTCTATTGCTTTTCTTCTAATTTCTTTAATGGCATCATTGTTTTCTATTCCTTCCACTTTTGGATCTGCTCCAAATTCTAAATAAATCTTATCTGTATATTCAATGTATTCCTGTACTTTATTACTACCTATTAACTTAGGTAAATCCCCTCCTACTTCATAGCTTAAAGATAACTTGCCATCGGAAAAAGCACCTGCCCCGGAAAAGCCAGTTGTTATATGACAATACGGCTTACAAGAAACACAAGTTTTTGTTTCTTCCTTGGGGCAATGTCTTTTATCTATACTTCTTCCTTTCTCGACTATTAAAACTTTCTTATCAGATGTATGCCTAACTATCTCTAGGGCAGTAAATATTCCTGATGGGCCAGCTCCTACTATTATTACATCATATCGCAAATTCATCATCTCCTTTATGAACTATTAATTATTTTTCCCTATTTAAAGCAAGTATTCTTTTTTTTATAAATATAATTTATTTATAATTTATTCGTGTTAAGACGAATAATATATTTCTATTTATCAATTAATCATTGTTAACTTTTTACACTCTCATACAACTATTCAGCTAAGGGAAAAATAAAACAAAAATAAAAAGTTGTATTGCTAATAAGTACATAAGACTTATAGCCTACAACTATTTACGGTAGTTCGGTAGAAACATCCAGCCCATATTACCGGATTTATATAAGTGAACAATTATTGTTTTTCAGTTGAAAAAGTTCTGTTTTCAATAAAAGTTTACCTTATCTATTTATAAATTTCAATACTTTTTTATAGAAAATATAAAGGTTCCTAGTCACATTATTTTAGATTAACAAGTACGTCTTCGACGCTTTGTTAGCTCTTAGTTCTTAGCTCTTGGCAAATCCTGGTCGTTCTTTAGGGTCTTTCCTGTAGCCGTCACCCGTCACCTGTCACCTTTTTGCCATGAGCAGTCAACAGTTAACTGTTAGCCTTTTTAACATTTTACTGGTAAAAGTTTGTAATTTCTTGAATCACTTGAATTTACTTTGTTTTATACCTGCAATTTTTTTCAAAAAATGTTTGAGTTCCTAAGCAAAAATAAAAACATCCAATCTCGGTAGAATGAATGCTTTTTCAATAAAATTCTATACAGATATGCTATTTTACATATTTATAATAAACTAGATTAGTATATAGCTTACCATTACACCTTTCAAATCCTGTCCCTACTTTTGTCCATAGACTAAGTAAAACATCCTCAGTCTATATTGAATTTTATACTTTTCTATGACTAATTATCCACTGTACTGCCTCTTTTAAAGAATCAAATATTAATTCTTTATGTTTTAATCCATTTAAATGTTTCCTACCATGGCCCGTCAATACATAGATGCCTGTAGCCCCTGCATTTAGTGCAAACTCTACGTCTGAAGGGTGATCACCAATTACAAAAGAATTTTTTATGTCAATACCAAATTCTTTCTCTGCTTCATATATGAAATATGGCTTAGGTTTTTTACAAATACACATATCTTCATTTGTATGGGGACAGCAATAAAGTTTTTTTATAATTATATCCTGTTTTCTTAGCTCCTCTAAGATATATTCATTTACCCTCTTGACCCCTTGCTTGGTTATTAAATTTTTACCTATTCCCGACTGATTTGTAACTATAAAAAGTTCAAAGTCTTCCTTAATCTGCCTCAATGCTTCAAAGGTAAATGGATAGAACTCTACATCTTCTATATTTTCTATATATCCGCTGTCTTCAATCAGCACTCCATCTCTATCAAGAAACACTGCTCTTTTCATCTTATCTCTCCTTGTCATACATATAAAAGTTAAATAATTTACTGGTATAATCAACCAGAGCAATATAACCTATATGAGTCAGATCAACTATATCTCCTCTATATACTTTAGCAACAATTGACATGTCAGTCCCCCCATTTTTATAGTTATTTTCAATACAATTATATCGTATCACTATATTTGTTAAACTTATAGAGTTCCAACTTTAGAATTAAAATCAAAAGTTGGAACTCTATAAGTTTAAAAAGCAAAGTTACCATTTTTGAATACGTGTACCTCTTCTCCAGATTCAGTTATTCCTATTATCTCCAGGTCTTTTGTTCCTATCATAAAATCTTCATGTACAAGGGAATCATTGACACCTAATCTTTCTAGTTCTTCCTCATCCATATTTTCACCGTCTTTTATACATACAGGATATGCCTTTCCTATTGCCAGATGGCAGGATGCATTTTCATCAAAAAGGGTATTAAAAAACAATATATTTGATTTTGAAATAGGTGAGTCGTAGGGAACTAGAGCCACTTCCCCAAGATAGTGAGAACCTTCATCAGTTTCAATTAATCCCTTGAGATTTTCATAACCTTTTTCCGCATTGAAATCCACAATTTTTCCATCTCTAAAAGTAAGGGAAAATCCTTCTATTAAGTTGCCATTATAGTTTAAAGGTTTTGAGCTAACTACAACACCGTTAACACCTGTCTTTTTAGGCAAAGTAAATACTTCTTCAGTCGGCATATTTGCTATAAATTCTAATCCCTCAGGAGTATAGTCTGCTCCTCCAATCCATATATGATTTTCAGGAAGCTCAATCTTTAAATCCGTTCCTAGAGAATTTTTATAGTGAAGTAGCTTAAATCTATTTGAATTCAAAAATTCCATCCTTCTTTTAAGATTATTTTTATGTTTCTCCCAGGAAGCAACAGGGTCCTCAGTATTTACCCTTACCGTCATAAAAATGGTCTCCCATAATTTTTCAATGGCTTCGTCTTCTGATAAATTAGGAAAAACTTTCTTTGCCCAAGACCTTGTGGGAACAGATACAACGCACCATGGGTTTTTATTGCTCATAAGTCTTTCTCTATATTCTTTTAATGCGGTACTACTGGTTTTCTGCGACTTTACTATCCTTTGTGGATCTACACCCTTCATAACTTCCGGGTCAGAGGCTGATATACTTAAAAAGGCTGCACCTTCACGTACATAGGATATGTAAAATTCCTTTTGCCACTGGGGGAACTCTTCAAAAACTTCTTCTGGAGCATGCAAATATCTAGTTTTAGAAAACAATTCATCCTTCCAATTTACTACTACATCCTTTGCTCCTTCTTTAAATGCAATCTCAGCTATCATTCTAGTAAAGGGAGCACATTCTATGGGAGAAGATATGACAAGTATTTGGTCTTTTTGAATATTAACTCCTGTTTTCACTATAAGACGAGCATATTTTTCTAACAAAATATCATTCATAATAAAATCTCCTTTCCTCATTATAATAGACATCTAGTTAAATATCTTAATAGAATCAATCAGTTTAATATCTACTCACTATAAATAAAGTATAACAGAACACAGGTAAAATATGCCTTATTTTATATAAAAAGTTTTTATTTTTTATAATTTCTGTTTTGGGAATTCCCGATTTTTATCTAAAACCTTTCCTTCTTGTTTGAGCCTCTAAGGAAATGCTCTGAAATTCATACCATATAAGGTTATATGCATACGGGTTTTAATAAACATTTTGTCCCCTACTCAAAAAGTTATTGACCTTTTGCATAAATTCTTCAAGATATTAACCAATCTTTCCATTTATGTTTATATGATAAAATATATTTAGCAATATATATAGGGAGGTATTTAAATGATTTCAAATAATATATATGCTATTTATGGAGATAATCCTAAGTCTATGGTAAAAGAAGTTCTTTCAAAGATAAAGATAGAAGAAGAGATAGATAAAGATGCTTTAATCGGAATAAAACCCAATTTAGTTGTAGCTAAGCCATCTTCCTCTGGAGCCACTACATCCCCAGATTTAGTTGAAGGGGTAATTCAATATCTTCTATCTAAAGGTTATAAAAACCTCGTCATACTTGAGGGCTCATGGGTTGGCGACAGCACTACTAGAGCATTTAAGGTATGTGGCTATGAAAAGTTTTCTAGACAGTATGGGATACCTCTTATCGATCTTCAAAAGGATAGTTTTCAAGAATATGATGCACAGGGTCTAAAAATAAACGTGTGTGAAAAGGCAGTAAAAGTGGATTATTTAATTAATATGCCAGTTTTAAAGGGACATTGTCAGACCAGGATGACTTGTGCTCTTAAGAATATAAAGGGCTGCATTCCCGATAAGGAAAAAAGAAGATTTCATACTATGGGACTTCATAAACCAATTGCCTACTTAAATCTTATCGTTAAAAGTAGTCTCGTAGTTGTCGATGGTATTATGGGAGACCTTTGCTTTGAAGAAGGGGGTACACCTGTTCAAATGAATCGTGTGATTGCAGGCAAAGACCCTGTTTTGATAGATGCCTATGTAGCAGAGCTTATGGGGTATTGTTTAGATGATATACCCTATATAGGAATTGCTGAAGACATTGGAGTAGGAAGTGCTAATCTCAGTAAGGCAAACATTATTGAACTCAACAAGGATAACAACATTGGAAAAATTATCCCCTCCAGAAAGGTAGATTATTTAGCTAAGTATATTGACGAAAGAGAAGCTTGTTCAGCCTGCTACGGCAGCTTAATCCATGCTCTCAAAAGATTAGATGATAAAGGAAAGCTTAATAGTTTGTGTGAAAAAATCTATATCGGACAAGGTTATAAAAATGAAATTTTAGAAGGAATAGGTGTTGGATTGTGCACTAAAAATTTTTCTTCAAATATACCGGGATGTCCTCCAAAGGCTAAGGATATTGTAGAATGCATTATGAAAGAAATTGAGAGAAAAAATAGTAGACCACAGTAGTATATTTATCACTGCTGTGGTCTTTTTATAAATATTAATCCATTAAATAATCAGATTCCTTTTTGATAATTAGAGTTTGAAGCATATTTCTAAAGCTATAGGGCAATGATCACTACCCATTATATTTGAATGAATCTGTGAATTCTTTAAAAAATCCTTTAATCTTTCAGATACAATAAAATAATCAATTCTCCAGCCTGCGTTTCTCTCTCTTGCCTTTCGCATGTATGACCACCAGGTATAAGCTTCTTTCTTATCGGGATAAAAATATCTAAATGTATCTATAAAGCCAGCCTCCAGTAGTTCTGTCATCTTTGCCCGTTCCTCATCTGTAAAACCTGCATTTTTTCTATTCGAACTGGGGTTCTTTAAGTCGATTTCCTTATGGGCTACATTAAGGTCTCCACATAGAATGACAGGCTTTTTGGAGTCTAACTCTTTTAAATAGTTTCTAAAAACATCTTCCCAAAGCATTCTATAATCAAGTCTTGCTAATCCTCTTTGAGAATTAGGTGTATATACATTCACCAAGTAGAACTCTTCAAATTCTAGAGTAATTACTCTACCCTCCTGTCTATGTTCTTCAGATCCTACTCCATATTTGACGGATAAAGGCTTTTTCTTTGTGAACACTGCTGTACCAGAATAACCTTTTTTAACTGCATAATTCCAATACTGCTCATAGCCTTCCAGGTCTAAGTCAATTTGTCCTTCTTGCAATTTAGTCTCCTGAATGCAGAATATATCAGCATCTACCTCTTTAAAGTATTCTAAGAATCCTTTCCGTACACAGGCTCTAAGGCCGTTAACGTTCCAAGAAACAAGTTTCATTTAATAGCCTCCATAAAGTTGTTGATAAATTTTCCTACAGTGAAATCCCTACCATCTAGATGTTACGCATATCCAGTATACCTAAAAAGACCATGAAAACTAAATGTTTTCATAGTCTCTTTATATTAGAATATGTCTTACTTAGCTAGCCCTTATAATTTCTACTTCGTACCCATCAGGATCAGTTACAAAATAATATTTAGGAGGACTGCCTGGAAGTCCCATTAATTCTGTAACTTCATATCCCATTTCTTTATGCTTTTCTCGAGAACCTTCTAAGTCATCAACTGAAACTGCTATATGACTAAATCCATTTCCTATTTCATAAGGTTTATCCTGATTATAATTATAAGTTAACTCTAATTCATAGTGACCCGATTCATCACTTAAATAAACTAAAGTAAACTCATATTCAGGAAAGTCTTTTCTTTCTTTCTCAACTAATCCCAATGCTTCTTTATAAAACTTTAGAGACTTCTCCAAATCCATCACTCTTATACAGGTGTGAAGCATTTTGTATCTCATTAAACATTCAACTCCTTTACTTATATTTAGTCAATTTTATTATAACAAACTTTTTTATAATTTATAGTGCTAATGTTTAGTAAATAGATAAAAAAACCATTTATTATGAAAAAATCACATAATTTAAAAAAGCTCAATTGAACATCATAAAAATTTTCATCCCTGGTAATTTTTGATATAATTTATTTATTATTTTAATAGTATTAATTAAGGAGGAATGGAAAATGAATGATATAAATAGTATAGCTCGTCTCTTAGCAGATTTTATCAGTGGAAATCCACTTAACAAAGTTCCTGAGTTAAGTGATATGGTTATTTTTCAAGAACCACTAGTAGGTATTGCCTCAGCAAATGATCCTTTGTTTATAAAATTAAAACATAAAGAAGTTGTTGGCCCACATCATATGACTCCCACCGAATGGCTTCCTAAAGCCAAAACAGTCATTTCATATTTTCTGCCCTTTAGTTTAAGGGTTCGGCAATCTAACCATGCAAATGATGGTCTTCCATCTACCGAATGGCTTTATGGTAGGATAGAAGGAGAAGCTTTCAATAACGCTATGCGAAAGTTCTTAACAGAAGAAATTATTAAATCAGGGGGTAAAGCAATTGCACCTCTCCATGATCCACGCTATAAAGTTACTGATAGACGCAGCAATTGGTCTGAAAGACACGTAGCCTATATTGCAGGTCTAGGTACATTTAATTTGGGAAAATCTTTTATAACTAAAAAAGGTTGTGCCGGTAGATTTGGAAGTGTAATTACCGATCTTTCTCTATCTCCTACAGTGCGCCCTTATCAAGATATATATGAATACTGCAATAACTGTGGTGCATGCATTAAACGTTGCCCTGTATTTGCAATCTCTAAAAATGGCAAGGACCATTCTCCTTGTGCTGATTTTGTTAATGCTATGAAAAAGAAATTTGAACCCCGATACGGATGTGGTAAATGTCAAACATCTGTTCCATGTGAAACTAGAATTCCAAGTTAAATAATTTAGAATGTTTCCTCTGAAGCGACTTTCAAGAGCTATTTTTATCTCTAAATCTTTTCTAGAACAAAAGCATCTAGCGACGCTTTGTTAGTTCAAAGAAGTGATTCAAACCTTAAATCAATAGATCATACACCATTTTTATTAAAATAAATAATTAAACCATATATAAAAACAAGGCTCTGTTCGATGTCAGCCTGAGCCTTGATTACTTTTTATAATAAATTTTAAATTTTACATAAATCTTTATTTTTAATCTATTTCTAATTACTTCTATCTTTATTTTATCCCCAAGTCTGTATTTATATAAATCAAAAATGAATCAGACTTTTATAATTTCGTTATTTCTTCTAGCAAAATCTACAAATTTAAATTTATCCGGTCTATGTCTAGACTCCCCGTATTGAAAAAGACTGGTATCATCTAAATAAATATAATTTCTCACAACTACAATTATATTATAATTTTCTAAATCTAGATACTTTTTGTCCTCATCCGTAGCTATTTGAACTGTTATTTCCTTTTTAGCAAAACTAATCTTAAGACCTAGCTCATTTTCTAAATATTCATATATAGAATCTTCACATATGTCTTTAGTTAATAAAGGTACAAACCTTTTATTAAAATAATCCTTATCTAAAATTATTTTTTTACCATCTATTTCCCTTACTCTTATTACCTTCCAAATATCTTCACTTGCTGATATTTGTAACTGTTTCATCAAGAAATTATCAGGTTTTATTACCTCTAATTCCTTTAAAATTGTATTTGCTTTCAAGTTCATCTTTTTACTTAATTCCTTGAAGCTTATTAGACCTGAAACGGGAAAATCAAACTTGTTTATATCTAAAACAAAGGAACCTTTTCCTTTTATTTTCTGGATATAACCATTTTGCTCCAGTAAGTTTAGTGCATTTCTTATTGTAGATCTAGATACTTCATACTCTTTCATAAAGTCATTTTCAGATGGAAGTTTTGAGTTAGGCTTAAATTGATTATTTTCTATCTTGTTTAATATTTCGTTATAAATATTTAAATATTTTTTATCCATACTTTATCCCCTTAAAACAGTTTAGCAATTTTGCCGTTATTTTTCAAGGTGATAAACAATAGATTCATAGGGTCTTAGGTCAATTTTTTTGAATTCTTTTGGTGAATCACCATAATTAGAAATTAAAATTTTACTTTTATATTCATCAAAGTTTAGTTCCTCGGGCATTTTAAACAATGTATCTTTTCCGTAAAAATTATTAATTACCAACAGCTTTTCATTCCCATACTCTCTTAAATAGGCAAATATATCCCTGTGTTCCTTTAATATCATATTGAAGTCCCCATACGCAATGATATCATATTCTTTTCTTAAATTTATTAACTTTTTATAGTGATAAAATATAGAATCTTTATCTTCCAGAGCCTTTTCTACGTTTATTTCTTTATAATTTCCAGCCACGGAAATCCATGGAGTTCCTGCAGTAAATCCTGCGTCTTTATCACTATTCCATTGCATTGGTGTTCGAGAGTTATCACGGGACTTTGATTGCAATATTTTAATTATTTCCTCTTCATCTTTTCCTTCATGCTTTAATATATTGTAGTAATTAATTGATTCCACATCTTTATATAAATCAATCCTATCAAAGTAAGGATTCGTCATGCCGATTTCTTCACCTTGATAAATGTAGGGGGTACCCCTTAACATGTGTATTACAGTAGCTAACATTTTAGCTGACTCTTTATGATATTTTTTATCATCACCAAAGCGTGATACAATACGGGGTTGATCATGATTACACCAAAATACTGCATTCCATCCATTACCTTCTTGCATCCCAACTTGCCAATTACCAAAGATTTGCTTAAGCTTTATAAAATCAAAGTCCATTAATGTCCATTTATCACCATTTTCATAATCAACCTTTAGATGATGAAAGTTAAATACCATTGACAACTCTTTTTCTTCAGGATTTGAGTATTTTATACAATTATCTATGGTTGTTGATGACATTTCTCCAACTGTAATAATATGTTCATATCCTCCAAAGGTTTCTCTATTTAACTCTTTTAAATACTCATGAATACGAGGCCCATCTGTATAAAAACGGCGACCATCACCTTCATAATCATCTTCGTATTTATCTGGTTTTGAAATTAAATTGATAACATCAAAACGGAATCCCTTTACCCCTTTTTTTATCCAAAAATTCACAATATCGTATATTTCTTTTCTTACTTCTTCATGTTCCCAATTGAGATCAGCCTGAGTTACATCGAATAAATGTAAATAGTATTCATCAAATTTTTCTACATATTCCCATGCTGAACCACCAAATTTAGATACCCAATTAGTTGGCTCTTTCCCATCTCTAGGTTTTTTAAAAATATAGTAATTTTTATACTTTTCGTTCCCTTCTAAAGCTTTTTTAAACCATTTATGTTCTGTGGAAGTATGATTAAACACCATGTCTAACATTATACCAATTCCACGTTTATCTGCTTCAGACACTAGTTCCTCAAAATCCTTCATGGTTCCAAAACGTGAATCAATATTATAATAATCTGAAACATCATAGCCATTATCATTTTGAGGAGAGATATAAAAAGGAGTTAACCATATATAATCTACACCTAAAGTTTTTAAATAATCTAGTTTTTGGGTAACACCCTTTAAATCTCCAAATCCATCTCCATTTGAATCATTGAAAGACTTAGGATATATTTGATAAACTACGCTCTTTTTAAAATCTTTCACTCTATCTACCCCTTTGTCTTATAAAATTTTGTCTTATAAAATACAAAGAAGGGAGCCCAAAACTCCCATCCTATATACATATTTAAATTTCTTTTTTATGATTATTTTTGCACTGCAGCTTTCCTTTTAGCAAATAATACCGTTAATACAAATGGTACAACAATAGCTACTAACATTGCTAAAGCAAAAGTTAACATATGTTGAGGTTTTATTGATAATATACCTGGTAATCCTCCAACTCCGATTGAGTTAGCCATAACTCCCGCACCTACCGATAAAACAGCTGCAATAGCCGAGCCAATCATAGCGGCGAAAAATGGATAAACATATTTTAAATTGATACCAAACATAGCTGGTTCAGTTACTCCTAAATAACATGATATAGCCGCTGGGATAGATACCTGCTTTTCTTCTTCATCTTTTCTATTAATATAAATCATTCCTAAAACAGCGGAACCTTGAGCAATATTTGATAATGCAATCATTGGCCACAAGTTTGTTCCACCTAATTCACTCAATAATTGTAAATCTATAGCATTGGTCATGTGGTGCAGCCCAGTTATTACTAATGGTGCATATGCAAAACCAAACAGCGCAGCAAATAACCATCCAAATGCAGAAGTTAATCCTGAATACACAATATCTGAAATAACTGAACCGATTTTCCAACCTACTGGTCCTAATACTACATGTGCTAATAAAACAGTTGGTACTAATGCAAAAAATGGAACTACAATCATTGAAATATAGCTCGGTGAAATCTTACGTATCCAAATTTCTAAGTTGGCTAAAAGAAAACCTGCTAATATTGCTGGAATAACTTGAGCTTGATAACCAATCATTTTTACTTGTGCGAAACCGAAATCCCAAACTGGTGGCTCAGCACCACCTGCTACAGCATAAGCGTTTAAAAGCTGTGGAGAAACTAAAGTAATACCTAATACAATCCCTAAAATTTGAGTAGTTCCCATCTTCTTAGAAATTGACCACGTAATTCCTACTGGTAGGAAGAAAAATATAGCTTCACCAATCAACCATAGAAAATGGTGTACACCTGCCCAAAATTGTGAAGATTGTGTTAAAGTTTTAGTTCCTTCTTCCAATAACTTAATATCTCCAATAACATTACGAAAACCTAAGATAAGACCACCAACAACAATAGCTGGAATTAACGGAGCAAAGATTTCTCCTAAATGTGATATAAATCTTTGTAACATATTCATATTTTTTCTTCCTACTTTTTTAGCTTCATCTTTACTTACGCCATCTACCCCTGAAATTTTTACAAATTCATTGTAAAAATTTGAAACTTCATTTCCAATTATCACTTGAAATTGGCCTGATTGTGTAAATGTACCCTTTACTATTTTTATTCCTTTAATTTTTTCAACGTCTGCTTTTTTATTATCATTTAATACAAAACGCATACGTGTTGCACAATGCGATACTGCAGCTATATTTTCTTTGCCACCAATATATTCTAATAATTGCTGTGCTTCATTAGAAAACTTGCTCATGCTAAAAAACCTCCGTTCTATATTATTTTGGTCATTTTTTAATACTCTGTCATTGAAAACCTTTTCTTTTTTGCTATCTTGTACGTACAAGTTGTTTTGATAAATTAATTATAACTTGTACGTACAAGTTAGTCAATACGTTTTCCTATTTTTCTTTAATTTTTTATGTAACCTAAAAACACCCTAATTATCATCAGGGTGAATTGGATAGCTCTTGATTAGGACTATTCTTTTATAAACAATACTCCAGTAAAGATCTTTGATCATAAAAATTTGACTAGAAGTAAACCTAGTTCATAATTTCTTTTTGCTTCTTTTTTGACAATGAACTAAAAACCAAATCATAGGAAATATCTATTAACTCCTTTATGAAATCCTCCTCCAAGTCTCCATCTAGATACACAGTATTCCAATTGTCCTTATTCATGTGATACCCGGGTTTAATATCTTTAAATACTGAACGAAGCTCATGAATTTTATCCTTTGAATGTTTTAAATTAATACTGGGTCTATCAGGTTCATGAATATTTATAAGCCCAAATATCTTATTTCCAACCTTAAATACTGGAACTGGAATGTTAAAGGGCTTCTCTTCAGTTGCCCCAGGCTTACTTAAAAAATATTCTCTAACCTTTTCTTTATTCATATTATCACTCTCCCTTCATAATTTTTGAAATAAAGTATGTTTATAAACACTAACAAAGGATACTCTTTAATGGTGCTTTTGTCAATAAGAAAATGTACCACTCTACTAATTAGAATGTGTACCACCATGAGTAAAAATATAAGGAAGTTGCTAGCTCTTTGATATATGAGCCTTACGGCTTCTAAAGCGATA
>JAALLP010000014.1_pt1 | contig 104702 bp, 102 predicted proteins | sample 7245951 | NCBI WGS metagenome assembly JAALLP01 (sample SAMN13049199, study PRJNA578106) | oil field metagenome | isolation source: filtered produced water from oil reservoir B6 | place: USA:offshore Texas | collected 2016
AAAAGGCTAACAGCTAACTGCTGACCGCTCATGGCAAAAAGGTGAAGGGCCGCAAGAAAGACCCTAAAAAACGACTAGGATTTGCCAAGAGCCAAGAGCTAAGAACTAAGAGCTAATCAGGGCTACCAACTACGAACTACTAACTACGAACTAACAAAGCATCGCCAGACGCCTTTGTTGTAATAGTATAGCAAAACATTTTAAAAAACCTTCTGTTTTATTGTCGCCAGCGTAGTAATTTTTTTTCGATATAGGAAACACCTTGATACATTACGGCTGCAAGGACTGCCAGAATAATTACACTGGTCATAACTAAATCTAATTGAAATACTTGGCCGCCATATACTATTAGATAGCCTATTCCGGCTCTTGACACTAGGAATTCACCAACTATAACTCCAACCCATGATAACCCTACGTTAATTTTTAATGCATTGATTATTGTAGGTACACTTGCGGGGATAATAACTTTTTGCAGAGTTTGAAATTTTGTAGCACCGAAGGTTTCCAGCATTCTTATCTTGGTTTGATCAACTTCTCTAAAACCTCCGTATACGCCAAGTACAGTAACGACAAGAGAAACCATTAATGCCGTAACAATTATACCTGATATGCCTGCTCCTACCCATATAATGATAATTGGTGCTAAAGCTGTTTTAGGAAGAGCATTCAGTATAACCATGTAAGGATCTAAAACTCTTGATATGAATTCTGACCACCATAGCAGTATGGCTATCAAAGTTCCTAATAGAGTTCCTAGGACAAAACCTACAACTGTTTCAAATACACTTATACCGATATGTTTAAATAATGAGCCGTTTGTAGCTAGTTTTAAAAATAGATTCCACATCTCTGAAGGATAACTTGTTAAGAATGTATCTACCAATTTTAACCTTGCTGCCAACTCCCATAAAAGAAAGATAACTATTAATATAGCTAACTGGGTAATGAAGATAGTTCTCTTTTTTCTCTTTACACTTTTTAAAAATTGAATATGTTCTTCAGAAAATTTGTTTTTACTATCCATGTATATCCAGCTCCTTCCATATTGCATTAAAGTAGTCCCTAAATTCAGGAGCTTTTCTTGAAGTTAAAGGAGTCCTAGCCACATCTAATGTTAGATTAATTTCATGTATTGACTTTACTTTGGCAGGTCTGTCTGAAAGAACTACTACTCTATCGGCCATAGATATAGCCTCTGAGATGTCATGGGTGACGAGTATGGCTGTTTTTTTCTCTTTTTTTATTATTGTTCCTACTTCATCAGCTACCATCAATCGAGTCTGATAATCAAGTGCCGAAAATGGTTCATCAAGAAGTAATATTTCAGGCTCTGTAGCTAGTGTTCTTATAAGAGCCACTCTTTGCCTCATTCCGCCGGAAAGTTGGTTTGGATAATAATTTTTGAAGTCCTTTAATCCATAGGTATTCAAAAGATTTGTTACCTTTGCAAGTCTTTCTGCTGTGAGTCTGTCTTGGACTTCAAGACCAATTAGCACATTTTTCCATATAGTTCGCCATTCAAAAAGATTATCATTTTGAAACATGTAACCTATTTTCTTATCGTATTTTTTCACCTCTTCTTTATCGATATATATTTTCCCTGAGGAAGGTCTTATGAGTCCAGAAATTAAAGATAGAAGAGTAGATTTTCCACAACCACTAGGACCAACGATTGAAACAATCTCTCCCTTATAAACATCTAAAGATAGATTACTCAGAGCTAGAGTTTCACCAGCAAGGGTATGGTATATTTTAGACAGATTTTGTATTTCTACCGATTTGTCTCGCAACATATGTACCCCCTTATTACAAAATTATCATAATTTAGTTTATTCGATATAGAAGAAATTCGTTACTTCAAGTTGCTACCATAGCATGAACAAGTTAGAGAATAGTTCAAATATGAAAAAATGAATGTTTTTTATGCAGGGATTTAAAAAAAATGTAGAATAAAAAAGAAATTAATAGCGTAAAATTCATGGAGGGATAGAAAAGATGCACGAATTACTAAAAAGGTATGTAGATATAGCACCATATGTTAATGATTTTACAGAGGATGATTTAGCAGTTGCAATAAGTGATAAAGAAAAGGTAATAAAATGTGTTCCAGGAAAAAATGTAAATTTACGTGTAGTAGAAGGACAATTATTAAATAATGAGCTAGCGTTATTTCAATCAATGAAACAAAAGAAAAAAGTTACTGTTTTTATACCAAAGGAAATACATGGCGCTCCTATGACGGCGACCTCAATACCTATTATTGATGAAGACGGACAAATTATAGGTGCTATTGCTACTGTGAAAAATGTAAGTGATAAAGAAGAACTTTATGATATTATTAAAACATTAGCAAATTCTTTAAATGAAATGTCAAAAACGACAACACAAATCTCTTCTAGTGCTGATAAAATAGCAATTTCAGGAGAAGAGATGATTTCTTATGTCAATAGTGCATTAACAAAAGCAAAAGAAACGGATCAAGTAGTACAATTTGTGCAACAAGTTGCAAAGCAAACGAACTTACTAGGTTTAAATGCAGCAATTGAAGCTGCTAGAGCAGGGGATGCTGGTAGAGGATTTCAGGTTGTAGCAGAGGAAATACGAAAACTGGCAATTTCAAGTAATGAATCAGTAGATAAGATAGCCTCTGTACTAAAAGAAATTCAACATGGTGTTACGCAAATACTTCAAATGGTAGAAAAAAATGGAATTTTAACACAAGAACAAGCTGCAGGTACTGAAGAAATTACAGCAGAGATAAATGAACTATCTATGTTAGCAGATAAATTGAATGAATTTGCCCATAAACTATAATAGTGACAGGTCTAACTTATCCAAAAACAAATGTAATATAATTCTTTAAAACACAAAGTACAAAAGGCTTGGAGACGTCTATATCTCCAAGCCTTAAATTATATTTTAGCCGACTATACTTCCGTCCGGTGAAATAATTATTTCTCTATACGGCACTGTCTTCCCAGCATTTCCCAAAGCAGTTTTTATTGCATGTACTATACCTCCGCAGCATGGAACGGACATCCTTGTAACAGTTATACTTTTTATGTCATTTAACTTAAATATTTCTGTAAGTTTTTGGATGTAGTATTGATTATCATCTAACTTTGGACATCCAATAGCGGTTACATGATCCTTTATAAAATCTTGATGAAAGTTTCCATAGGCATAGGCACAACAGTCTGCTGCTATTAAAACGTCTGCTCCATCCCAAAAATCAGCCATTGGACTAACGAGTTTTAGCTGTACTGGCCATTGTCTCAGTTCGGATATCAATTCCTGAGGTAAACTTTTACGCGTATTTTTTTCATTTAAAATTTCATTAGCTGAACCAGAACAATTACAGCCGCTAGCTGGCTTTAATATCCTATTAGCTGAGCCTGGGCAACCGCCTGAATGCTTATGCTGTTTTTGTTTAACTGCATAATCCTTCCTTGATTGGTCAAACTCCACAGTATCTTTTTCAACTAATTTTATTGCATCTACAGGACAAGATGGTAGACACATTCCTAATCCGTCGCAGTATGAATCACTTACTAACTTTGCTTTACCGTCTATAATTTGAATAGCTCCCTGATGACACGCATTTGCACATAAACCACATCCTATACACTTTTCTTCATTTATTTCGATTATTTGTCTTTTCATTATATACTCTCCTTTCTAATATACTATTACTCTATACAAAATTATTTTATTTTGCAAATTAAAAATTTTATAACCGAGTTGTTATTACGTATATTTAAAATATACAATTTTAAAAAAGCTTATTAGTTATTCAGCTTTGATTCAATGATACAATAAATAGATACATGTATCTGTAACTTATATCACAAAAAATAAAATTTTTAAAAAAATTTACAAGGGGAACGATAAATGTTATTTTTTAAAATATAGGATATAAATTTTATAAGTTGAGCAAGTTCTTTTCAAAAAATAAATAACAAATCCAGATGAAAAATTTACAGCTATGTGAGAATAATATATAAAGATAAATTTTTCTTAAAAATGTGGATGGTATGGGATGTTTAAAAAAGTGAAAAGAACAGAAGTTATAGATGATAAGGAGACAAAAATTTATTCAGAGTTTACTGATAAAGATATCTTAGCATTTAATGAAGTAAATCCGGAATCAATGTCGATGAAAATAGCAATAATATATGGGGTAGTAGGAGTACTTTGGATTTTATTATCAGATGAAATATTAAGTTTTTTCACCGATAATATACAAACATTTAAGAGTATATAGATCTACAAAGGCTGGCTTTATGTAGCTATAACTGCAGTATTAGTGTATATGTTGGTTAAAAAAATATGGAAATAACTCAAGAGGCGGCACAAAAGTTGCTTGAAAGTTATGAAGAACTTGACGCTGCCTACGAAGAATTAATGGCTGATGAAAAAGAATTGAAGCCTCAGGGGGATGAGCTTCAAAAAAATCAAAGAGCCCTTTATATAAGTGAGCAGCACTATAAACTGGCAGTTGAAGGGGCTAATGATGGCATAGGGGATTGGGATATTGAAAATAACAATCTATTTCTTTCGCCTAAACTAAAGCAGATCTAAGGATTTAAGGATTATGAAATAGAAAATACATATGAGGCTTGGAAAAACCTGTTACATCCCAATGGTAAAGAAAAAGCTGAAAAGGTAACACAGGATTTAAAAATTGAGTTGGAGAAAGCAAAGGAAAATAAGTTTAAGCTGACACATTGTTATATTTTGATTTAGATAATTTTAAAAAGATTAATGATGCATTTGGACATGCCTTCGGAGATGAGTTGTTAAAAGATGTAGCAGATGAGTTAAAAAAAACATGTAAAAGTCAAAGACATGTTAGCACGGTTTGGAGGAGATGAATTTACTTTATTACTAACTAATGTTATTGAAATCAATGATGGTAGAGATGAACAAACTTTACTTAAAAACTCTGATACCGCAATGTATAGTGCTAAAGAGAAAGGAAAAAATTGTTTTTTCTTTTACATGGCAAATATGAATGAAAAGATACTGCGATATATAGATATGGAAAACAAATTGAGAAATACCATAAAAAATCAAGAGTTTGTTCTTTTTTATCAGCCTAAAATAGATTTAAAGACCGGTAAAATAGCGGTGTAGAGGCATTGATAAGGTGGATTCATCCTAGTCAAGGTATAATTTCTCCCATAGATTTCATTCCATTAGCTGAAGAAACGGGACTTATAATACCAATAGGTGACTGGGTTTTACGCACAGCCTGCAAGCAAAGTAAGATTTGGATGGATAAGGGCTATAGACCTTTAAGTATATCTGTAAACCTTTCACCAAAGCAGTTTAGACAGGAAGACTTTGTGGAAAAAATTAATAGTATAATACTTGAAGAAGGGATAAAAGGTGATAACCTAGAACTGGAAATCACTGAAAGTACAGCTATGATGGATATGAATCTTACTGTGGAAATACTGCATAAGTTAAAGACTATGAGGCTAAGAATTTCTCTAGGTGATTTTGGAGTAGGATATTCGGCACTTAACTATTTAAAGGAATTACCTATAGATATTATAAAAATGGATAAGAGCTTTGTAAAAAATATCATTATTAAGCCCGATGAGACTGCAATTGTAAAGGCAGTAACTGATCTAGCCCAGAACATGAAGCTGAAAGTTACTACTGAAGGAGTAGAAACGGAGAAACAACTAAAATTTTGGCAAAAACAAAAATGTGACTAGGGGCAAGGATATTTTTTCAGTAGGCCATTACCATCTAAGGAAATAGAAAAGTTATTTAAGATTGAGCAAATAATAAAAAAGAGCACGTAATGATCTACCTTGCACCATTATAGATAGCTTATTACCTAGCTATGATCTTTCGACCACCCTGCATGATATCTTAACAACCCTATGCAATCTCTCGACTGCATAGAATCATTAGCAGCATACTGCATCTGCAGTATACTACGTCGACACCACACAGGATCTTAGCTCGACCTTATATGATAGGTTGGGACCTTATTGCAATCATACTTACATACGACTACAATAAAACCTTTCCCAACCATATAAGATCTTCCCTCCGACTGCATACTAGCCTCAATGACCAGTATGCAATCTTCGGCCGACCCATATATACCCCGAATCGGAGCATATATGAGTCTTGGCTCAACCATTACGTACCCTTCGTTATTATAGTAACCATTTTCATAAGACAATATTCTGGTAAATTTATGAAATTATAATACTACACTGATTTTAGCGTTTGCTGCCCAATTGCTTTTCGGCGGCTTCAATTAATTTTTTTGAGCTTATAGAACCCTTTTTTTGACCAAAATTAGTATCATCTTCAAAAGTGTCTAATCCTAATTCATTAGCCATTTCATATTTGAATTCATTTAGAGCAGCTTTTGCATTTGCGTCTAATTGTTTGCGAGCCATGACAAACCTCCTTAAATTCTAATTTTATGGGTCCAGTATTATTTTTTGCATAATTAAATATAAAATACATCCAAACAAGTTTTTTATTGATAAATTTAATTTTAAAAGTTTACCAAACTGATAATATATGAAATAATAAATAGGAATTGGCAAAAATAATAAAAAGCTTTAAAAAGTATTAACAGTAAAGTAAGATATATATAACAAATACTATTATCAAATAATAATTAGTATCTCTGAATATGACACAAAAAATAGTTGCAAAGCCAGCATAATTTCAATATAATAAATAAAGTGCACATTTAATTTTGTTATCAATTGAAAAAAATAAATACTTTTTACATAAAGGTTATGTTTATTAATGAGGTGAAGATATGGATAAAAAATGCAAACAGGATATCAATAGTAACAATTACAGGTAATATAGTTTTGTCAGTAGTAAAAGTTATAGTAGGTTTTGTTGGCAGAAGTAGTGCAATTATTGCCGATGGTGTTCATTCCTTATCAGATGTATTTAGTACTGTGGTAGCTATGATTGGAGTCAAGCTTGCAACTAAGGAAGATGATGAAAATCATCCTTATGGTCACGAAAAACTTGAGCCGGTAATGGGTAAAGTACTTGCAAATATATTGATAATAACAGCACTCTTTATAGGATATGAAGGTATAAAGACTATACTTCAAGGAGAATATTCTATACCTAGTAAAATTGCTATATATGCTGCAGTTTTATCTATAATAGCGAAGGAGTGGATGTATCGATATACAGTAATAGGAGCAAGAAAAATAGAAAGTCCGGCTTTGATGGCGGACGCGTGGCATCACCGTTCTGACGCATTATCTTCAGTAGGTAGTTTGATAGGTGTTGCTGGGGCAGTGATGGGTTATCCCATATTAGATCCAATAGCATCTATTATCATAAGTATTTTAGTAGCAAAGGTTGGTGTAGATATCTATCTCCAATCAGTCAAAGATCTTATAGATTCTGCTGCTGATGAAGAAACGGTATTGGATATTAAAAAAATAATATTGGAAACACGAGGAGTTATACGGATTGATGAACTCAAGACCAGAAGACATGCAAATAAACTATATGTAGATATAGAAATTTCAGTGGATCAAAATTTGTCTGTTTCTCAGGCACATAAAATAGCAGAAGACGTACATGATAATATAGAAAAAAAGTTTAAGAAAGTAAAACACTGTATGGTTCATGTAAATCCTTTTGGAGGAATATAAATCTTCCCGCTAAGATATATGTAGAGACAAGAAATTTGATTTTTAGGATTTCCTGCCTTTAAATTGCAGTCAATATGAAAAAAATAACAAGTAGTAATTTATATAATTGTACTTATTTTGATTAATAATATAGATAAGTAACCTTATGTAAAATCAAATATATCTTACAAGAAGGTGATTAAAATAAATCTGGAAAACCTTATAGATGAGGCAGAAAATTTAATAAAAAGTGAAGATAGCATAGGCTATAACGAACAGGCATTAGAACAAAAAAGAGAAAAATGGATAAGTAAAAGTATTTCCTTCTTAAAAGATAATTATTCTGATAGTGTATTGACTACAGATTTCATAAAGGAAAGTGAAAAGCTAGATAAAAGCTATAGTACTTTACTAGGGATATTAAAAGGGTTAAAGGATGTAGAAGATGAAATAGATATAGAGTAAAGATAGAAAAAAATGTTATAGGAAACATGTTAAAGACCAGTGTGTTACCATAGGGTAGCACTTTTATTTTAATTGTAAAAACTTAAGAATCATGTTGTATTTCCGCTATAATAAGAGATATAATAACAGCGGAGGTGAATTTATGGAAAATGAGTCCATTTTAGATTATGTAATACACAACGATAAAATCTGCTCTGTAAATGAAGTAAATCTGATAGAAGAATTAAAAAAGCCTTCTATATACGAAGTTATAAGAATTATTGATGGAATACCCTTATACTTAGAAGAACACCTTGAAAGATTTAGAAAATCTGCAAGGTTAACTGGAATAAAAATAACTAAAACCGATGAAGAAATAGTCAATAAAATATATGAACTCATAAAAATAAATAAAGAGTATAATCTAAATATAAAAATATTATTTAATAATTCTTTGCATGGTAAGGGAAATATTTATTTTTATTTTGTTAAAAGCTTTTATCCATTAAAGACTATGTACAAAAAAGGTATACATACTATATTTTACAGGACGGAAAGAGAGAATCCGAATGCTAAAACTGCAAATAAAGAATTAAGAGAGTTAATAGCACGAGCTAGGGAAAAGGAAAAGGCCTTTGAGGCTCTCCTCGTTAACAGTAAAGATCAGATTACCGAAGGGAGCCGTTCAAATATATTTTTTGTAAAGAATGGAAAACTTCATACTCCCCCTTCAGAAAAAGTGTTATTAGGTGTTACGAGAACCAAAGTTGTGGAGCTTAGTAAGTTAAATAATATAGACTTGATAGAAAAGGATATCCTTGTTGATGACATAACTAAATACGATGGAGCATTTATAACTGGCACATCTATAAATGTATTGCCGATAAAAAGCATAGATAAAACAATTTTAAATTCACAGAATAACGATTTAGTTAAACATATCATGGGAATATATGAACAAGATATGAAAAATTATATTAATACAAGAAAAGAATTGTAAGGAGATGTGAAGTATGGAAAAAGTGGTTCAAAGATTTTTAAAGTATGTAAAAATTGATACCAAATCTGATCCGGAGTCAGATACCTGTCCTAGTACAGAAAAACAATTTAATCTTGCAAAGGTGTTGGCAGAGGAGCTTAAAGAGCTCAAATTAAAAGATGTAAGCATGGATGAGAATGGTTATGTTATGGCTACTCTGCCAGCAAATACCGATGAGGAAATCCCAGTTATAGGCTTTGTAGCTCATATGGATACAAGCCCTGATATATCAGGTGCTGATGTAAACCCACAAATAGTTAAAAATTACGATGGAGGAGATATAGTCCTAAATAAGGAAAAGAATATCGTTTTATCTCCAAGGGATTTTCCGGAGCTAAAAAAATATGTGGGACAGGACTTAATAACTACCGATGGTACAACTCTTTTGGGAGCAGATGATAAGGCTGGTATAGCAGAAATAATGGATGCATTAGAGTACTTAGTAGAGAATCCTGATATAAAACATGGTACAATAAAGGTTGCCTTTACTCCGGACGAGGAAATTGGAAGAGGAGCTGATAATTTTAATATAGAAAAGTTTGGTGCAGACTTTGCGTATACCGTTGACGGTGGAGAAATTGGAGAGCTTGAGTATGAAAACTTTAACGCAGCCTATGCAAAGGTAAAAATAAACGGAAGAAATGTGCATCCAGGTTCTGCAAAAAATAAGATGGTCAACTCTATACTTGTAGCAATGGAGTTTAACTCGATGCTTCCAGTAAATGAAAGACCTGCCCATACTGAAGGATATGAAGGCTTTTATCATTTAAACAATATAGAGGGAGATGTAGAACAGACTACCCTGCATTATATTATCAGAGATCATGATAAGAAAAAATTTGAAGAAAAGAAACAGAGAGTAGAAAGAATCGTAAAATACTTAAATGACAATATTGGCAAAGGAACTGTTGAACTTCAAATGGAAGATCAGTATTATAACATGAAGGAAAAAATTGAACCAGTTATACATATAGTTGAAACTGCCGAAAGGGCTATGGAGGAGCTAGGAGTTAGACCTATAAGAAAACCCGTTAGAGGCGGCACTGACGGGGCAAGACTTTCATATATGGGACTTCCTTGTCCTAATATTTTCACTGGAGGGCACAACTTTCATGGCAAATTTGAATACATCCCTATAGATTCTATGAAAAAGGCTTCAGAGGTCATTGTAAAAATAATAGAACTTAGCAGCAGATAATCAAAGTCTCCCAATTTTTTAATTGGGAGACAAAGGAAGGGTTATTATCTTATTACCAATACTGGAATAGTTGCATGATGAACCACTTTATTGGTTACGCTTCCTAATAAAAATCTTTTAGTTCTCGACATGCCATGGGTACACATTATAATCATGTCGCAATTTTCTTTTTCAGCAACATCAAGTATGGCACCAGCAGGATCACCTACAGTAATTTTGGTGCTGATTTTTATATTTGTGTTAGCAAAGAATTTTTTCGCTTCTTCTACGATCTTTGTGGCGGTTTCTCTTGGAGAGTTTTCGGACTCATTTAATGAAATTGCTTCATAAGACCATCCAAAGGCAGGCATAATATTTTGAGCATTAAAAATAAGAATTTCCGAACCGAATTTTTCAGCTAAGTTTTTTGCATATTCATAGGACTTAAAGCAGGCTTCTGAACCATCAATTGGGAGCAAAATCTTTTTCATCATAAATATACATCTCCTTTCAAAAAATATTTATTATAAACATATATACCATACTATTATGTTCTTTAAACTATTAAAAAAACATCGTTAAATTTTACGGCATAAAAATTAAAACATTTTTTGAATTTTTTTGAAAATTCAGAAGGGTTTTAGCTTTTTATATAAAATAGTATACAGTATGTATAAAATAGTTTATAATTGTATTTAGGGGCAATAAAGTAATTAGATATATATAGGGGGAGCATATATCATGATGAAAACGAAGGAAGAATTACAAGAATTAACTGTATTAGTTAATAAATTTGTAGACTTTGCTAGAGAACTGAAAAGGGAAGGGAAAATTGATGAGGAACAATATCAGTATTTAACTAAAACTAAAATCGAATTTCTAAAAGAAACAAAGGAGAATAACTATATAAGTAAAAATTTAGAAGTTGTAGAAAATGACCTTTTTTATTAAATAGAGGTCATTTTTTTTAGACTTTTGTTCTGCTTTAAATAAGATATAATTATATAGAGTAAGACATAAATATCAATGTTTTAGTTTGTTTATATTCTACCACAAACCTTTGAACTTAAGGATAGATTAGTTTCTATATTAATTAATAAAGGAGTTTTATTATGAAGGAGAAAAGAATAAAATTTACCTGTCCCTTAGATTGCTTTGATATATGTACAATGGTGGCACTAGTTAAGGATGATAGGATAACAAAAATTGAAGGTGATAAGGATCATCCTTTTACACAGGGACTTATATGTAAAAAAGGTAAAAAGCATTTGGAAAGACTCTATCATCCTAAAAGAATATTAAATCCTAAGAAAAAAGTTAATGGAAAATGGATTGATATAAGCTTTGAGGAAGCTTTAGATGAGATAGCAGAAAAGCTAGTAAAAATTAAAGAAAAATATGGACCTAGCGCAGTGCTTCACTTTTATGACTCTGGATATGGAGGTATAAGTAAAACTGTAGATAAGATGTTTTTTAACTATTATGGCGGGGCCACGGTTCATACCGGAAGTCTATGCTGGGGAGCCGGTATAGAGGCTCAAAAAATCGATTTTGGTGGAAATAAGGGACATGCCCCTGAGGACTTGTTGAACTCAAAGACTATTATTATTTGGGGAAGAAATCCTGCAGATACAAATATACATCTCATGAAATATTTAACTGAAGCTAAGAAAAGGGGCGTGTATATCTACTTAATCGACCCTATTAGGACTAATACTGCTAGGATTGTATCAAAGCACGTAAGTATAAAGCCATCTACAGATGGAGCGTTAGCCCTTGGAATGGCAAACTATATAATAAATGAAGGACTTCTAGATGAAGATTTTATAAAAAATTATGTAAAGGGATATGATGAATATAAAGAATACGTTCAAAGGTTTACATTAGACTATGTTGAAGAAGTTACGGGAATCCATAGAAATGAAATCAAAGAATTAGCTGAAAGCTATGCTAAAAATAAGCCATCGAGTATAATTATAGGCTATGGAATTCAGAGATATAAAAATGGAGGAAATAATATAAGAGCTATAGATGCATTGGGAGCCATAACAGGCAATATCGGTGTGAATGGCGGTGGAGTCAATTACTCTAATAAATTGATAGGAGACTATATACAGGGTGAGGTAGCAAAAAGTGATAAATACGCTGTAAATAGAAGAACTTACTCAAAGGCAAAACTAGCACAGTTTATCATGAATGCAGACAATCCTCCTATAAAGTGCTTATTTATTACAAAGTCAAACCCTTTAGTTCAGGTTCCAAATATAAATGCAACCATAAAGGCCTTTGAAAAGGTTGACTTTAAAGTAGTTATTGACATGTTCATGACCGATACTGCTAAGGCTGCTGACTTGGTACTCCCCGCTACCAGTATATTAGAAGAGGACGATTTTATATATTCATCCATGTTTTCCCCATATCTAAATTATTCAAAACAGGTTATTCAGCCTATAAATGATATAATAGGAGAATATGAAATTTTCAGAACTTTGGCCAAAAAGGTGGGATTAAAGGAGTATCCTGACATAGATAGAGAGGAATTTTTCAGAAGGGAACTTAGACCCATTATGGAGGAGTTTGACATAAGTTATGAATATTTAAAAGAAAATCCATTTACCATAAAGAACAGAGATATACCATGGAAGGATAAAGAATTTGATACACCATCGGGGAAATATGAATTGTATTCAGAAATTGCAAAGGAAAAGGGACTAAGTCCTATTCCCGTATTTATACACGAAAAGAAAACTGAGGATGAATATAACATTAGAGTAATAACCCCCCATCATAGGGATTCTCTGCACTCACAGCACTTTGCTTTTAAAGAAGGTAAGCCAATAGCTTATATTAATGAAAGAACCCTAAAGAAAAATAATCTTGATGTTACCAGGGCCGCTACAATAAAAACAAAGTATGGAAAGTTAACAGTTAATCTTGAAACTAGTGAAAATATCGGAGATGATATTATAATGATTTATGAAGGATGGTGGCATAAAAATGGATCTGTTAATCTATTGACTCCTGATGAAATAAGTGATATAGGTGAACAGGCAGTATATTATGAATGCTTTTGTAGCATAAAAAATATCTAACATAGGAGGCATATTGATGGCACTACATTCATTCTCGCGTACAGAATTATTAATTGGAAAAGAAGGGCTTGAAAAACTGGCTCAAAAAAAGGTTGCAGTATTCGGAATAGGCGGTGTTGGGACCTTTGTGGTTGAAGGACTTGCAAGAACAGGCGTTAGAAGCTTTGTGCTGGTTGATGACGATGATATATGCTTAACCAATATAAACAGGCAAATACACGCACTTAGAAGCACAGTTGGGAGATCAAAGGTTGAGGTGATGAGAGAAAGAATATTAGATATTAATCCAAAAGCTGAGGTAATTACCTATAAAATGCTTTACAATTCAGAGACAGCTGAAAAGCTCTTAGCTGATGACTATGATTATGTGGTTGATGCAATAGATATGGTTAGTTCAAAATTGGACTTGGCTGAAAGATGTTATAAAAAGGGCATACCGATTATAAGCAGCATGGGGGCGGGAAACAAGCTTGATCCTACAAGATTTGAAGTTGAAGATATCTATAAAACCTCCATATGTCCTTTGGCAAAGGTGATGAGGAAGGAACTTAGGAAAAGGGGAGTTGAAAAATTAAAGGTAGTATATTCAAAAGAAAAGCCTATAAAGCCTATTAACACAACTTCTAACTGTAAAACCGACTGTATATGTACAAACAAAGAAAGAACATGTACAGTGAGAAGACAGATTCCTGGAAGTGTTGCATTTGTTCCTTCAGCGGCTGGACTTATAATAGCATCTGAGGTTATGAAAGACTTATTAAATTCTTAAAACTTTTTCTCCTAACCTAAAATCTAACAAATTTGAAATTCCACAAAATGTAAAAAGGATTTTTGGAAATCCTATAGAAATTATTTAATGAGCGATATTGTTTAAATATCATCTATAGATATAACAAATACTTCAAAATCGCTCAGAAGGAAACCTCAAAATCCCTAGAATAACATAAATTAAGTTTTAAAGTTGTTTATCTATAGATAAATTTATAGGAAAAAAGAATTATATTTAGTGTGAAACATGGACTAAGTTAACATAAATGATTGATTTATGTTAATGAAGAATGATATATTAAGGAGAAGGCTTGTTTAAAATTGGTTGGGAGGGAATTTTTGTGAAAAAAACGGCAGTATCTATTTTAACTTCTATTTGTTTACTTTCTGCGCCGATTCCGGCTTTGGCTATTAATCATAATCTTAATTTACCTATTTATGAAAAAGGAATGGAGCATGAAGATATAAAGACAATACAAAAGGCATTGAAAAGAGCTGGATTGTACAACTATAGCGAGCTCACTTCGTATTACGGGCCTATTACGGAAAACGCTGTTAGAAGATTTCAGAAAAAATACGGTCTTACTGCTGATGGAATAGTGGGCGATTCTACAATAAGCAAGATGGAGGAGTTAGGACTTTTCACATTTGGAAATCTTTCCATGTCCCTTTATGAGGAAGGGATGGAGCATGATGATATAAAGGTGATTCAACAGGCACTTAAGGAAGCAGGAGTATATGAAAATGACTTTTTCACTACATATTATGGGCCTGATACTAAGGAAGCTGTAAGAGTTTTTCAAAGGAAATATGGCTTAGTAGTGGATGGTATAGTTGGTGAATCTACGATAAAGAAGATGCAGGATTTAGGACTTGTTACCTATACTCCTGGAAGACAAGCTGTTATGACTAAAGCTGTGGGCAATCTGTCCTTGGATTTTTATGAAAAAGGAATGAACCACCCCGATGTAAAGATTATACAAAAAGCATTAAAGAGGGTTGGAACATTTAAGGAAGACGCCTATACTACACACTATGGACCCGCTACTAAAAAAGCCGTTGAAGGCTTTCAAAAAAAATATGGCTTAACGGTAGATGGTGTTGTGGGAAGTTCTACCATAGCTAAGATGAAGTCTCTAGGGCTTATTACATATACTGTAAGCAGAAGCACAGGCAATAGAAGATTTGGCGAATATTTGGATTGGTGGCAAAATGTAAAGAAGATGCTAAAGCGAAATGAAACAATATTGACTATACAGGATTTTGAAACTGGATTGCGCTTTAAAGTAAAGGTAACAGCTGGAAGTAATCATGCCGACGTAGAGCCTTTAACCAGTACTGACACAAATATAATAAAGAAAATCTGGGGAGGGTTCAGCTGGGCTAGAAGACCGGTGCTTGTATTCTTAAATGGAAGGGTAATAGCTGCTTCAATGTCTGCCATGCCCCATGCAGGTAGAGAGGACAAACCTGCAGGAAAATATGTAAGCGATAGAAGTGACGGATATGGTTACGGATATAACTTTGACTTTGTGAAAAACAACGGAATGTCAGGACATATAGATTTGCACTTTAGAAATAGTACAAGACATAAAGATGATAGGGAAGATCCTAAGCATCAATCTGCAGTTAAAAAAGCTGCTGGTTTAAAATAATTATGCTTTTTTATAGCATAGGAACTCAAATTTATGATTGACTAAACCCAATTTTGGGTATACCCTAATATAGGGGACACTATCTAAAGGTTTTATTTACTAATAGATGTTATAGGGGGTAAAGGTAGAGATGAAGAATATTAAAACTCTAGTAGTGGGACTTACTTATCTGTCAATTGTTTCAGGAATCACTATTTTTGTAATGAATGTAAGTAATCTCATGGTAAATATAAGATAGCTTTAAAGCTATCTTATATTTATTTTTGTTGTTTCCAGTATAATATAATAAAAGGAGAATAAAAATATGTTTTATTATTTCATAATTGGGTATTATTTGTATTGATGTAAAACAAGAGAGGAGAGGATACTTTGTCAGCAAGAGAAATAAAAAAGGGGATTTATTGGGTAGGAGCAGTTGATTGGAACAAAAGAGAATTTCATGGACCTACTTATCATACCCATAGAGGAACGTCCTACAATTCTTATTTAATAATAGATGAAAAGGTTACTTTAGTAGACGCTGTAGATGAAGATTTTGTAGATATTATGTTGGAGAATATAAATAGTGTAATTGATGTATCTAAGATTGACTACGTGGTAGTAAATCACGTTGAGCCCGATCATTCGGGAGCATTTCCAAAGGTTATGGAGCATATTCCCAATGCAAAGGTATTTTGTAGTGCAAAGGGGAAGGATGGAATGAAGGCCCATTACTTTGGAGATTATGATTATAATATAGTCAAAACGGGAGATGTTGTAAATATTGGTAAAAGAAGTTTAAAGTTCATTGAAGCACCTATGCTTCACTGGCCTGACAGTATGTTTACATATATCGAGGAAGAAAAACTGCTAATGCCTAACGATGCCTTCGGTCAGCATATGGCTTTTTCTCACATATTTGACGATGAAAACGATATGGATGTAGTTATGAACGAAGCAAAGAATTATTATGCCAATATTTTAATGCCCTTTAGTCCGCTGATTACAAAGAAAATAGATGAAATAGTAAATATGGGTCTTGAGATAGATATGATAGCTCCAAGTCATGGAATTATTTGGAGGACCCATCCGGAAAAAATAATTGACACCTATCTCAAATGGGCAAAGGGAGAGACCGAAAGAAAGGCAGTAATAGTCTATGATACTATGTGGGGAAGTACAACCAAAATGGCCCATGCAATATTGGATGGATTGGTAAGCGAAGGAGTAGAAGTAAAGCTATATAAAGCATCTGTGTCAGACATTACCCATGTCATAGGTGATATACTTGACGCCAAAGCGCTGCTTGTTGGTTCATCCACCATCAATAATACAATGATAGCAACCATAGGATACTTCTTAGAAGAAATAATTGGATTAAAGCCAAGGGGTAAAATAGGTGCATCCTTCGGATCATATGGATGGGGTAAAGGTGCAGTAGCAAATATAGAAAAGAAAATGAAAGAAATGGGAATTAAATTAACCCATGAAGGATTGCAGATAAAATATGTACCTACAGAAGAAGACCTTAAAAAGTGTTATGAGCTTGGTAAAGAAATAGGAAAAATGATATAAAATAATATAGATTGGTATTGGAAAATAAGTCCTTGTTTTTACGAGGGCTTATTTTTTTTGCTGTGATGGAATAAAAAGGAGGAGTATGGTTGAAAATATTAATTATAAAGATAAATTAGCTTATTGTACTAGATCCTGATAGTAGCAACCTATAAGAATTTATGACCGTCCACCGATGAAGAAGTTAAATTGATATAAAGGAGGAACACAATGAAGAGGCAGTTTACTATTGCATTCACAATATTTTTAGTACTGACAATAATTGGCGGATTTTACATAGATGTAAGCTATGCCAGGACCCTTTATTGGGGAACTAGAGGGGAAGATGTAAAGGTGGTTCAAAATAAGCTTAAAAACTGGGGATACTATGATGGAATCGTTGATGGTATATACGGCCCCAAAACCTATAGAGCAGTAGTTAAGTTCCAAAGAAAAAATGGTCTGAGAGTAGATGGGGTTGTAGGAAAGCAGACTAAAAGTGCTCTTGGGATTAGTACGACTACTGCTGGGCGGTACAGTAAAGAAATTGAAGTTGCCCAAAGAAAATTAAAGCAGTGGGGATATTATGATGGTCCAATAGACGGTATATATGGCCCAAAAACCTATAGCGCGGTTGTAAAATTTCAAAGAAAAAACGGATTAAGGGTGGATGGATATATTGGTCCTCAAACTAGAAAAGCTTTAGGGATAACTACTAAAGCGGTAAGTAGAGGAGGATATAGCGCAAGTAGTAGAGGAGTTTCAAGAAGTGACGATATAAGACTTTTGGCCATGGCTATAAATGGTGAGGCCAGAGGAGAGCCATATGTGGGGCAGGTCGCCGTAGGAGCAGTAATACTCAATAGAGTAAAGCATCCATCTTTTCCTAACTCTATTGCAGGAGTTATATATCAGCCCCTTGCATTTGAATCAGTAGATACAGGGGAAATATATAAACCAATAAAAGAAAGTTCCTATAAAGCGGCTAGAGACGCTTTGAACGGATGGGATCCAACCGGAGGAGCGTTATACTTCTGGAATCCTGCCCATGCACAAAGTAGCTGGATATGGAAGTTGAAACCAACACTTAAAATAGGAAAGCATGTTTTTGCAAGAAAATAAGAGGGGGTATGGATAAATAATGAGAAATATTTTTATAGGAATGTTTGTTTCAGTTTTGATAATATTAGCACTTACCTTTAACTGGGGGTATAATCAAACCCAGGAGCTTAATCGTTATAACGTTTACGTTGAAAACCAGTTTCAAAGAATGTTTTATAATCTGGTGGGAAATGTGGAAGATATTCAGTCAAACCTTGCAAAAGTCATGGTAACTGGAACGCCTAAACAGAATGTATTGATTTTTACAAATTTGATGTACAAGGCCTATGATGCGCAGGAAAAGCTGACTCAACTGCCTATAAACCATAAAGATGCAGGTAAAACCCAGAAGTTTTTGAGCCAGGTAGGAGATTTAAGTATGGCCATGGCTAGAAAAAATCTTAGAGGAATAACACTTACTCAAGAGGATATGGGAAAGCTTGAGGAACTACATAACTATGCTAATTATTTAGCGCGAAGTCTTATTGAGCTTCAGGGTGATATTGCTAACAATGGAACCAAACTAAGGAGATTGATGGGTAAAGCAGGTAAGAACTTGAAGGAAACGAATAAAAATATGATAAATACAAGTTTTCTCAATGTGGAAGAAAGGATGCAGGAGTATCCCGAGCTTATATATGATGGTCCCTTTTCTGAACATATAGCTAACATTAAGCCAAAGCTAGAAGGAGAGAATATAAGTAAGGATAAGGCAATGAAAGTAGCAAAAGAGTTTTTAAAAGATAAAAGAGAATATGAAGCTACCTTTGTAACAGAGACGGATAATACAAGACTTCCTGCATACATATTTGAACTAAGAGACCAGAATAATAAAGAAAGCTATATAAGCATTGCTATAACAAAAAAAGTAGGTAAACCTCTTTGGATGTTTGATACAAAACCCGTTGGAAATGAAAACATAAGCAAGGAAAAAGCTATACAGATTGCCCAGGACTTTCTTAAAAAGAATGGGTTTGAAAACATGGTGTCAACATATACCGAAGAGTACGACGGACAGATAATAATAAACTTTGCATATAAGGATGGAGAGGTAATAGTATATACCGATCTTATAAAAGTTAAGGTAAGCCTGGAAGATGGAACCATAAAGGGATTTGAAGCTGAAGGGTATCTCACGAATCATCATAACAGAACTATTCCAAAAACTTTAATATCAGAGAAAGAAGCTAAAAATATGATAAGCATAGGTGCAGAAGTAAAAGAAGTTAGACTGGCCATCATTCCGACAGAGGGTTCAAAGGAAATTTTATGTTATGAGTTCCTGACTAAATATAAAGAAGACGATTTTCTGGTTTATGTAAATGCATTGAATGGTGAGGAGGAAAAAATATTGCAGATGATTATAAAAGAGAAGGGCGTATTGATGATGTAAAAGAAGGTAACTTTTTACCTTCTTTTTCTGTTGAAACTTAAGCTAAATATGGTATATTAAATTAATATATGGATAAGAAACTTCAAATTTTTATGAGGTTTTTAAATATATAATTGAGGTGGTCAGCGATGAAAGATTTTAGTGTCTTTGAAATAATAGGACCAAAAATGATAGGTCCCTCAAGCTCTCATACTGCAGGTGCAGCTAGGCTGGGAAGAATTGCAGGTAAGGTTGCTAATTATGATATAAAAAGCGTAAAATTTGTGCTGCATGGTTCCTTCGCAAAAACGTATAGGGGACATGGTACTGATAGAGCCCTTATGGCAGGGATCTTAGGAATAAAAGAGAGTGATGAAAGACTTAGGGATTCTTTAAGTATTGCCGATGAAAGGGGAATAGAATATGAATTCATAGAAGATGACTTAGGGGAAGTTCATCCCAATACAGTCAAGTTTTTAATTGAAAAAACAAATGGTGAAAAAATAGAGCTTATAGGGTCTTCTATAGGAGGAGGCAATATAAAAGTGGTTGAAATCAATGGTCTTAAGCTTGAGTTTACAGGGCAGTATCCTACACTTATAACAAGGCATTTAGACCATCCTGGAATTATAGCTAAAATTACAAAGATATTAGCAGATTATAACATAAACATAGCATTTATGAGTGTATATAGACAGAGCAAAGGGCAGGATGCCTTTATGGTTATAGAATCCGATAATGAACTTAATCCTAAAATAATAGACGATATAAAGAATTCGGTTAAGGATGTAAAAAGGGTATATGTGATAAATTCTATCTAAAAGTGAGGTATGAATATGGTTTATAATTTTAGTAGTGGGAAAGAATTAATTGAGATTTGTAAAGAGTACGATAAAAAAATATGGGAAGTAATGATATTGAGAGAATCAGAAAAATCTGAAAAAACTACAGAAGAAATATTTAGTACGATGAAAGAAAATCTGGAAGTTATGAAGAAATCGGTTGAAAGAGGCCTAAATGAAGATATTAAATCTGTGAGCGGTTTAGTTGGTGGCGATGCAAAGCTGCTTAAGAATAGATATGAAAACTGTAACACAATATCTGGAAGCAGAATGCTAAAGGCCGTTGCAAGTGCTATGGCGGTTTTAGAAGTAAATGCTTCAATGGGCCAGGTAGTTGCAGCACCTACAGCAGGTTCATGTGGTATACTTCCGGGAGTACTGATAACTGTTGGAGAAGAGTTTGGAATCAATGATGAAGATTTGGTTAAGGCTTTATTTACCTCTTCTGCCGTAGGATTAATAATAGCTGAAAATGCAACTGTATCAGGAGCAGAGGGAGGATGCCAGGCCGAAACGGGATCGGCTGCAGCTATGGCTGCAGCAGCATTAGTTGAGCTGATGGGGGGAGATCCCGAACAGGCTCTCCATGGTGCTGCTATGACTATAAAAAATATTTTAGGATTGGTATGTGACCCAATAGCAGGTTTAGTTGAGTGTCCATGTGGTTAAAAGAAATGCTATAGGAACTGCAAATGCCTTCATTTCTGCCGATATGGCACTGGCAGGAATCAAGAGTTTGATTCCCTTTGATGAAGTAATAGATTCTATGTATAGAGTAGGTAAATCCATGCCAGATGCTCTCAGGGAAACAGCTCTTGGAGGATTAGCTGCAACTCCAACAGGCAAAAAGATAGCTCGGGAAATATTAGGAAAAGATAAGTAGATTACGCTCAAAGCGACTTAAAAGTCGCTTCTGTTATTTTAATATGATAAAATATTTAGTAGACATAGTAAATAGATTAAGTATTGGGGGATTATCGAATGAAAAAAACAAGAAAACTAGTACTTATGGGACTTTACATTTCAATGGCATTGGCACTACACATATTTGAAAAGACTCTACCGGTACCCTTTATTGCTCCAGGAGCTAAACTTGGACTTGCAAATATAATAACTCTAACTGCCCTTATAACATTGGGATTTAAAGATGCATTCGTAATTCTGATGGTAAGGATACTGATGGGTTCTATATTTGGAGGAGGAGTTTCGGCTTTTTTATATAGCATAACAGGAGGAGTTTTAAGTATACTGTTTATGCAACTTACTAGGATTGTAGGAAGAAAAAATGTCAGCTTAATTGGAATAAGTGTGGTTGGAGCCGTATTCCATAATATAGGTCAGCTTTTAGCGGCGGCTTTAATTATAAATAACGTCAATATTTTTGTGTATCTTCCAATTTTATTTTTGACAGCTATTGGGACAGGTATATTTGTAGGCTTGGTTTCCAGATATCTCGTATCATTTATAAATAAGCATGTTCCTTATTTTAGCATAAATAATTAGATTTAATATTATTGATTTTTAGAAAAGATTATGATATTTTATTTAAAGACAGTTCGAAAGCCTCCTGTCTATAAACAAAACTAAGGCACCTACAACACAATATTAATTTACTTTTTGTAAATAAATTAATATATTAGGGATTGCCTTGTTTTTTTGAGGCGATCCCTTTTAACTTTTTGCAAAGGATTGATAAGAATGGAAAGAGTTGGATTAACTACTACAATACCCGTTGAGATACTATTTGCTGCTGGAGCCACTCCTGTAGATTTAAATAATATATTTGTAACTTCAAATAAGGGGAAAAAATATATAGAAAGTGCTGAACTGGAAGGCTTTCCGAGGAATCTCTGCTCATGGATCAAGGGCTTATTTTCTGTTGCAATTGATAATAACATAAAACAAATAATTGGAGTTACTGAGGGAGATTGTTCAAATACAAAGGCCCTTTTGGAAGTCTGGGAAATGAAGGGGTTGAAAATACATCCCTTTGCCTTTCCACAGGATAGAGATATAAAAAACATTAAAAGAGAAATAGACAATTTGGCTAAAAACTTTAAGGTGTCTATTGCAGAAGTAGAGAAAGTGAAAAAAGACCTTCATGCTATACGCAAAAGAGTTCAGTATTTAGATGAATTAACATGGAAGCACAATAAAGCTACAGGTTTTGAGAATCACTTGTATCAGGTGAGCTGTAGCGACTTCAATGGCAATTATAATAGTTTTTTAGCGGAACTGGAAGAAAAAATTAATGAGATAGAAAAAAGACCTACCAAAAAAGGTGAGATAAGAATTGGATATATAGGAGTTCCCCCTATCTTTTCGGATATATACCATGTGATAGAGGAATATGGGGGAAGAGTAGTCTATAATGAAGTGCAAAGAGCCTTCACGCTGACGGGATTTCATAGGGATACGTCTATATACGAGATGTACCTTGATTTTACCTATCCCTATGGAATTGATTTTAGATTAAAGGATATAGAAAAGCAAATAGAGATTAGAAAGATTGACGGAATTATTCACTATACACAGGCCTTTTGTTATAGGGGAATAGAGGACATTATTGTTAAAAACAGTTTGAATCTTCCAGTTTTGACTATAGAAGGAGACTTGCCAGGAAATGTAGATGCGAGGACAAGACTTAGAATAGAATCTTTTATAGATATGCTTAAGGATTTTAAGATTTAGGAGGAGAAAAATGACTTTTGTAGGTATAGATCTGGGAAGCAGGGCGGTAAAAATTGTAGTAATAGATGAAAATAAAAAGCTACAAGAGAAAGTTATAGGAACAATGAGTTTCTATAGAGATTTTACAACTAATATAGACGGTAAGATACACATAGATTTTGATAAGATAGGCATAAAAAGAGATGATATAGAGTTGGTCAGTACCGGATACGGAAGAAATAACCTAAAGATATACGGAGCAAAAATAATCAATGAGATAAAGGCTCATGTATATGGAGCCTTATACCAGACTAAACTTAAAGATTTTACCTTGCTGGATATCGGGGGACAGGATACAAAGATAGTAAAGGTTGAGAAAGGTATTATTACTGACTTAATGCTAAACGATAAATGTGCTGCTTCAAGTGGAAGATACCTGGAGAATATGGCTGAGATTTTAGAGATATCCCTTGAAGAATTAATAAACTGCCATGAATCACCTGTAGATTTAAATACCACCTGTGCAGTATTCGGCGAATCAGAATTAATAGGGAAGATTGCTGAGGGACATGGTATAAAAGAACTGGCAGCAGGTGTAAACTATTCGCTTTATAAAAGAATTAAGCCCTTGTTAAGAGATTTTAGAAATAAGAGATTAGTTTTAACAGGAGGAGTGGCACAAAATAAAGCTATACAAAAATATTTATCAAGGGACTTTGAAAAGATTATTATCCCTGAAAGGCCCCAGCTAAATGGAGCAATAGGCTCAGCGTACTTTGCAATGAAAAAGAAGGGAGGAAATAAAGATGCACAATAAACTAATAAATATAACTAAGATATTTACCTTTGATAGTGCCCACAAGCTTGAAAACTATGAAGGTGACTGCAAATATCTTCACGGACATACCTACAAGCTAGAGGTTACTGTAAGTGGCAGAACAGATTATAGAGGTATGGTCATAGATTTTAATGATTTAAAAAAAATAATCAAAGAGAAAATAATTAATAAACTGGACCATAAATATCTAAATGACATATTTGATTTCAACACGACCTGCGAAAATTTGATTGTATGGATTTTCAAGGAGTTAGATGAAGACTTAAAAACAGAAAATTACTATCTGAAAAAAATCAGACTTTGGGAGACCCCAACAAGCTATGCTGAACTAGGAAGGGACGAATTTTATCATGAAGGTTAATGAGATTTTTCTTAGCATACAGGGGGAAGGCATAAGCACAGGTTATCCAACAATTTTTGTTAGATTTACGGGCTGCAATTTAAGATGCAACTATTGTGATACTACGTACTCATATGAGGGTGGGCAGGAAATGACTCCTGAAGATATTTATAAAAAAATTGAAAATTTTGGATATAAAAGAGTCTGCATAACTGGTGGAGAACCTCTACTGCAGCATGATATAATGACTTTACTGGATATGCTTAAAAAATATGAAGTAAATATAGAAACTAATGGTTCAGTGGATATAAGTGGGTTTAATCTCAGTGACAGCCATAGATTTACAATGGATATAAAAGTGCCTTCATCTTTGGAAAGTGAAAAGATGAAGCTAAGCAACTTTAATTTTCTCAGGGACATCGATGAAATAAAGTTTGTAATTGGCTCAAAAGAGGATTATGAATGGTCAAAGAAAGTTATAGATAAATACTATCAAAAAGGCATCATTACATTTTCACCAGTTTTCAGTCAGATTGAACATCAAACTATAATAGAGTGGATCTTGGAAGATAAGTTAGATGTAAGATTTCAGCTGCAAATTCATAAAGTGATATGGAATCCTAATAAAAGAGGTGTGTGAGATTTTAATTTAACTTTACTATTTGGAGGGATATTATGAAGAGAGCTGTAGTTTTACTTTCTGGAGGATTAGATAGTACAACCTGTATGGCAGTTGCAAAAAGCGAGGGATACGACTTATACCCAATTTCTTTTGACTATGGACAAAGACATAACCGTGAGCTTGAATGTGCTAAAAAAGTTGCAAAACATTTTGGTGTAAAGGAGCACAAAATAATAAAAATGGATAATGTTGGGGGAAGTGCCCTTACCGATCAGAGTATTGATGTGCCTGACTACAAGGGAGATGCAGATATTCCCGTAACCTACGTTCCGGCACGAAACATACTTTTTCTAAGCTATGCACTAGGCTATGCCGAGGTTTTAGAGGCTGAAGCAATATTTATTGGTGTAAGTGCCATAGATTATAGCGGATACCCTGACTGCAGACCTGAGTTTATTAAAGCCTTTCAAAAAGTCATAGATGTAGGAACTGCAGCAGGGGTAAAAGGTAAATCTATAGAAGTAAAGACACCGTTAATAAATTTATCTAAGGCAGAAACAATAAAACTGGGGACTAAGCTTGGAGCACCTTATGAACTAACTACCAGCTGCTATAGAGGGGAAGAAAAAGCTTGTGGAGTTTGTGATAGCTGTGTACTGAGACTAAAGGGATTTGAAGAGGCTGGAGTGAAGGATAAAATAGAGTATAAAATACATGTTTTATAAAACTTCATCGCTATCTTCCTTAAAACAAAGAGAAAAAAGATTTAACTACGATGAGATAGTTAAAGAGTATTAAAATTGCATTCATATGGATAAATTGGTGCAAATCTACTAATTTAACCAAAAATATTGCATTGAATTTGACCCCCTAGGTCTGTTATGGTAAAGTAAAGGGGGTTTTTTTATGCAAAAAATTATAGAGTCAATAACCAAAAACATAGTTATTTCCATATCTTTGGGATTATTGCTATTTATAGCTGGAGTTCTGTCAAGAGGACAATTCATCCAAAGCAATATGATTATTAGTCTTATGGTTCCACTAATTTTTATTTCATTAGGCTTTGGATTTGTATTTGCTCCACTTTTCAAAAAAAATGGTAAGACTTCAGTTGGCTTATTTATTAAATCGGTTCTTGCACCTTGGGCAATAGTAATAGCGATCACAATATTAAATAAAACTGGCGTAGATTCTCCTATAATAAAGGCAGGAACATTATTTTTAATAAACATAGTGTTCTTTAAAAAAGAGATTGATAAAGCAGTTAACTTATAAAAGGTAGCAGAGGGAAGTTTGCCTTTGCTATTTTTATTTTCGTTTGAATTAGAAAATGAAAAACTAAAGTTATAGGCAAGATGTATATAAAATAAGATGAAGTTTTTTCTTTGTTATATCAAAGGGAATTGGTATAATAATGAAAAATGCAATAATAATTTTATGGAATAAGGAGGTCTTTTGCATGAAGGAAGTGGTTGTAGAAAGCTTTACAATGGATCATACAAAGGTGGAGGCTCCCTTTGTAAGAAAATGTGGAAAGATTGAAATGCCCAAGGGAGATGTCATTACAAAATTTGATTTGAGATTTACACAGCCTAACAAGGAAGTGATGTCAACTGGAGCTGTGCATGCTTTAGAACACCTTTTAGCAGGATTTATAAGAGAAGAATTAGAGGATGTAGTGGATATATCTCCTATGGGATGTAGAACAGGATTTTATCTAATATTAGTAGGAAATCGTAAGGAAAATGAAATTGCCATAGCATTGATAAATGCACTGGAAAAGGTCTTATTGGCAGAAGAAATTCCAGCTGCAAATCCTATACAATGTGGGAACTATAGAGATATGTCGTTATTCGGAGCAAAGGAGTTTGCTAGGGAAGTATTAGAAAAATTAAAAAGTAAGTATAATAATAAATAAAAACTGTAAATACGCAAATTGAATAGTAAGCATAAAATCCTTTTACCTAAAAAGATAATAGGGGCATTAGTCGATAAATTTGCCCCAAGACAAGTTTTAATGAGCTATCGCTCTATGTTCAATTTTTTCAATATCTAAAAATTAATTATGCAATTTCCTCGTATATATATTTAGCCTTTAGTATGATAAAATATATATAAGAATTACTATTCAGGAGGTGTGGTAGTAATGAAATGGAATGAAGTGAGAAACTTATACCCAGACCAATGAGTTAAAGTGCGTACTCTTAAGTTCCACAAAGAAGGTAACTACTTATATATTGATGAAATGGAAATTATCAAACCTATCTCGAATGATAAGGAAGCCACTAGAGAATTAACTAACAGCAAAGGAAATAGTCTTGTCTATCATACAAGCCATGATACTATTAGGACGAAGTTAATTAAAGATTTAGGTTTGTTTAGGAGGTTTAAAAATTGAAACTCCAATATAGAGACAACCTAAGTTTATACCTTGGCGCAGTTGAGAAAAATATCAATGGTTTATTAGGACTAGATGTCTTAATGAAATCAAATGCAATTATTAATCTGGATAGTATGGATATAATCTTTAGAAAATAATGTATCAAAAAGCAAGAGAGACCATTTTAGTGGTCTCATTTTATATTCTATAGGTTGTTGAATAACTAAAATTACCAATTAAAAAAGTCGTCACTTTCTAGTATCATGTTAAGTACCACCAAAACAATTACCTAGAAAGGACGACTAAGATGATTATAACACTTGACATGATAAAAGATAAACCTTTTTATTAGGTCTGTAAAAAATTACAAAAATTTTTTGAAAAATTTGTATTTAAGACTAATTTTAAAAAGGTCGGTAGACCTAAGAAATATTCAGACTTACAAATAATGCAATGCTTAATTTATAAAGCTATGAAAAAAATCTATTGCCTAAGAGAATTAGAGTGGGAATTATCTAATGAGGCTTTGTTTGCTAAGATTATTGGATTAACAGATATTCCAGACCATTCTACTTTCTGTATTAGAATTAAACAGATTGAAAAAAGTCTATTTTATCAAATATATAGATTATTTGTATTACTGTTAGATCCTGACCTTAGAGTCTGTTCAATTGATTCAACTCCATTAAGGAGCTCAAGGTTTGATTCTGAAGCTAAAAAAGGTAGTCCCTTGACTCGTATATACATTCAATCTATTTTTCCATAGCTTTTTTGGCAAAATTAGTAGTAACTATCTTATCATAAGGAGCTCTCTTATCAAGTCCAATTGCTGCATCTATAATATCCATCATATGATTTAACCCTTCTTCGGTGAGAGTTAAGTCAGGTTTCCAAGTATCTTGTTCTCTGTATCTTTCGACGATTTTAGTGAGAACTTCTAAATCTGCGTCTGGGAAGTGGGGTTGTAGTGATTTGGCAACTTCTTCAGCACTGTGGCTCTCAACCCATTTCATGCCCTTGTAGACTGCATTTGTGAAAGATTGAATTATTTCAGGATTCTTTTCTATATAGCTTTTCTTAGCAGAATAGCAGGTATAAGGGATATATCCACCTTCCTTCCCTATAGATGCAACTATATAACCTGCACCTTCCATCTCCATTGTGGTCGCTGTGGGTTCGAACAATGTGACATAGTCCCCTTCCCCACCTCTAAAAGCACCAGCCATTACGGCAAATTGTATATCTGTTCTTACGTTTACATCTTTACCTGGTTCTAATCCGTGTTTTCTAAGCACATACTCTAAAGTCATTTCAGGCATTCCACCTTTTCTACCACCTATGATAGTTTTTCCTTTAAGTATGCTGAAATCGAAGTTATCAATTTTTTTTCTGCCCATAAGGAATGAGCCATCTCTTTGAGTAAGTTGTGCAAAGTTTACAGCGTAGTCTTCCTTACCTTCATTGAAAACGTATACGGAGGCTTCAGGGCCCATAAAACCTATGTCTACCTGATCAGATAGCAAAGCAGTCATAGTTTTATCTGCTCCCTTAGTATTAATGAACTCTACTTCAAGTCCTTCTTCTTCAAAGAAACCTTCAGTTAATGCTACATATTGAGGAGCATAAAAAACTGAATGTGTTACCTCTGCAACCCTTACTTTTGTTAAAGCTTTTTCTCCACAGCCTGTTAAAGCCACGGAGATGATTAAGATAAGTGACATCAACAAGGTAATAGTTCTAAATTTTCTCACATAAATCCCTCCATAAAATTTTTTATAACATAAGTGTATAATTTCATTATATTCACCATAAAAAGAATGGTTACAATTTGAAATATGCCTTGTTGAGTTCAAAGTTAATACTTATGCATAAAAATTGAAATAATGCTTGTGAAATTTTAGTCTTATGAATATTATTTTCACTATAATAGTTTTGAAAAGTTACTTATAGCTTAAAATTTAATGTGGAATAGAAGGAAATGTAAAAAATATAAAGAATTAATAAAATAATAAACTTCATGTATATACTTTGAAAATTGAATTTTGATGGAAAAAGTCTGATTTAGAGGGAAATCTGTTAGATAATAAATATTATGGCTGTCATACATGGTGAAGAAAGAAATTAGAATCAAAAATTAAGTAGGTGTCATTATACTTAAACCATAAAAAATAAAGTGAAATTTAATCATGATAATACTAGAGTTAAAATAGACTTTGAACAAGTATCGGACTTTATTAAATTTGATGTATATGTTAAATAGAGAATTGCTTTTACTCACTATTTATTTTTGCTTTATAAGGAATATATGTATATCGGCTTTAACTTTTCAAAATACTATAGTAAAATAATACGAGGTATTTAGCCTTTAACAATTGACTATATCGAAATATCTGTTAAAATTATTAATTGGATTTTTAAAATAAAAATAAGGTGGTGAGATGGACCTGACAGAGAATAAGTCAGGCAAAAGAGCTATGGCAAAAAATAATCTTCCAAAGTTTTTTAAAGAAATTGATAAAGAAACTTGGCTTGTTGAAGATGAAAGGGATAATATGAAGCTACACTACAGAGTTAAAGAAGTTATATCCTCTGAAAAATCTCCTTTCCAGCATGTTAATATTATAGATTCCTATGATTTCGGACGCTGCCTTGTATTAGACGGTGTCATGCAGACAACAGAGCTTGACGGATATATATATAATGAAATGATTTCCCATGTACCTGCAGTTACCCATGAGAATCCTAAAAAAGCCTTGATTATAGGCGGAGGGGACTGTGGAGTAGCAAGTGAGCTGTCAAAGTATAAAGAGTTGAAAGAAATAGATATGGTAGAAATAGATGAAATAGTAGTTAAAGAGTGTATAAAGAATATCCCAGCTATAGCAGCAAATGCTGCTAATGACGAGAGAGTAAACTTTCTATTTGAAGATGGAGTTAAGTTTGTGAAGGGCAAAAAGGATACTTACGATATAGCAATAGTTGATTCATCAGATCCTGTGGGTCCAGCAGAAGTTTTATTTTCTGAAGAATTCTATGTGGATTTAAAAAATTCTCTTAAGAAAGATGGTGTAATGGTTTGCCAAAGTCAGTCTCCTATATTCCACAAGGATGTTCTAAAGAGAACACGTAGTATACTAAAGAAATATTTTCCTATAGTTAGAACATATAAAGCAGTTGTACCAAGTTATCCAGGAGGAATGTGGAGCTTTACTCTTGCATCCTTTAAATATGACCCTTTAAAAGCAAATCTTAGTAGACTTGTCAGCAATACAAAGTATATAAATAAAGAAATTTTCAAGTCAAGTTTTAGCCTTCCAAACTTTATGATTGAAGACTTTGAGGAAAAATAAAAGTGGGGGTGCAGGGGGATTCCCCCTGCCGTTTTCAGGAGGATGCTCAGGCTGCTTGCGGTCGCTAATAGGAACCTAGGGTTCCCTAGTGAAAGTAGCTTGACTACTTTTTTTAAAATCTACATAATCAAGCTTTGTTTCTAAATACCTTGCAAGGGTATAAATTAAATCAGAAAGTCTATTGACATACTTCATTAGGATCGGATTTATTTCCTCGTCTCTAGATAAAGTTATGATTCTTCTTTCAGCTCTTCTGCATATAGTTCTTGATATATGCAGTGCTGCACTTGCTTTATTACTTCCAGGTATTATAAACTTTGACTGTTCTTTTTCATTCATTTTAGATAAATATTGATCAATTATTTTTTCTAAATCTGATACATGGTTCATAGTAATCTTTTCGGGAAACTTATTTCTATCTTTGGAGGCAAGTTCTCCTGCTACATCAAATAGTTCCCTTTGAATCTTAAATATAATCTCCTTAATATTATCATCTTGAATAAAATTTTTCGCAAATCCTAGAGAGGAATTCAACTCGTCTATTGTTCCATAGCTTTCAACTTTGATAGAGTCCTTAGCTATTCTAGTATTGTCATAGAGACTAGTTTGCCCTTTATCTCCTGTCCTAGTGTATATTTTCATAGTATATTACCTCCTTCAAAGGAATATATTAAATGATTACCCAAATATAAAGCTGTTTATTCTAATATCGATTCAAATATCCATAATCAAAAAATAATTAAACCCTCCACTCTATATATTAATAAGTTAATAAGCGGAGGGGTTTGATTTATATAGCCAACTATTACCTCTACCCAACTATTACTTCATGTGGATCTCTGCCTTCTTTAAATTTAACTTCTCCCGGAGTTATACAGCCTTCTATTGGACATACGTTCATACACAGGTGACAGCCAACGCAATCGTCTGTTATTGATGGGCGACGGTTATCCTCATCCCATTCAATAGCTTGATGAGCACCATCGTAGCAAGAAATATAACAGCGTCCACAACCAACACATACATCTTCATCGATTTTAGGTATAATTTTAAAATCACGATCTATTTCTTCGGCAGGTATAATATTATCTAGAGCAATTCCCACCATTTCATCAAGTGAGTTAAATCCTTTTGCCTGCATAAAGTATGATAGCCCACTAATCATATCTTCAACAATTCTATAGCCATACTGCATAATTGCAGTAGTTACCTGTAGATTTCTAGCACCAACCATCAAGAATTCTGCTGCGTCTTCCCAATTTTCAATGCCACCGATACCGCTTAGAGGAATATTTGCTAAATCAGGGTGTTGAGCCATTTGTGCTATAAAACGTAGAGATATGGGCTTCACAGCTTTTCCTGAATAACCTGAAATAGATGATTTGCCATTTACAACTGGCATAGCAGTATAGTGATTAAAATCTATTCGAGTTATTGCTTTAATAGTATTAATTGCGGATATACTAGCAGCCCCACCTTTAACTGCAGCAATTGCAGGTATTTCCATATTGCCTATATTAGGAGTCATTTTAGCCATAACTGGAAGATGAGTTGCGCTGCATACAGATTGAGTATACTTCTTTACTAATTCGGGATTTTGACCAACATCAGAACCCATTGTACTTGAAGTCATTTGCGGACATGAGAAGTTACACTCTATAATATCCGCTCCAACTTCTGTAACTAATTTAGAAAGCTTTTTCCATTCTTCTTCATTTTCTCCCATAATTGAAGCTATAAGTATCTTATCTGGGTAGTCCTTTTTTAACTTTGCCATCATCTCAAGATTTTTTTCAAGGGGTTTATCTGAGATCTGTTCCATATTTTTAAAGCCTAAAAATGGTGTAGCTTCTTTACGTGTGTTATCAAATCTCGGTGAGCATTCATCGGGAATATAAACACCTATAGTCTTATATACAATTCCTCCCCAACCAGTTTCTAAAGCTTTAGAGCACATATCATAATTGCTACCTACTGGTGAAGAAGATAGGAAAAATGGATTTTCACATTTCACTCCGCAAAATTCTATAGATAAATCTTTATGCTTTACCATATTACTTCACCCCTTTCTTCTCAGCAACGACTTCAGTGTCATCAGACTGGACTTCTCTTAATGAAGTAAGGTATTTGTTTAAACTGTCAGCAGCGGCTTTACCAGCAGCAACTGCTTCTACAACGGTTTTGCCTTCATTAACAACATCACCGGCAGCAAAAATGTTTTCTATGTTGGTTTCACAAGTTTCTTCATTGGCTAAAACTAAGTTTTTGCCATCTATGGAAATATTAAGGTCAGCTATTTCTTTTGAATTTTCTGCTATCTGACCTATGGCAAAGATAATCTTATCCGCCTTCAATTCAAGTAAGGAATCATCTTTAAAGCCCACAGCTTTCAATTTTACAACTTTGCCGTTATCACCAATTATTTCTTTAGGTGTGAAACCATAAATGATGTTTACACCAAGTTCACTTACATATCTAACTTCATCTTTATTTGCAGGCATTTCTTCGTATGTACGTCTATATACTATGGATACTTTATTTGCTCCTAATAGCTTGGCTGTAGTTGCACAGTCCATTGCAACATCTCCTCCGCCAATCACTATAACATTTTGGCTAACATCGATGTTTCCATTATTGGGTTTTGCAGCTGCTAAAAAATCAATTGCGGTAGTAACGCCCTCTAAGTTTATGCCAGGTATATTAATTAATTTTGGTTGTTGTAATCCTATAGATAATACAAAAGCTACGTAGCCTTCTGATTTTAACTCATCCAAGGTAATGTCTTTACCAACTTTACAATCAAGCTTGAATTCTACTCCAAGATCCTTAACATATCGTATTTCCTGGTCGACAATGTTCTGAGGCAAACGAGAAGGTACTATTCCGTAAGTTAAAACACCGCCAGGAGTAGATTTTTCTTCAAATATGGTTACCTTATATCCCATCAGAGCTAAATTAGCCGCCGCAGCTAATCCTGCTGGGCCGGAACCTATAACAGCTACTTTTTCTTTAGTTGCTTCAGGAGCCTCCAAAATCTTCATTCCAATTGCCTGTTCAAAATCTGTTGCAAATCTTTGAAGTCTTCCTATTTCTATAGGTTTGTCTATACCTGTTCTACTGCAAGCTTCTTCGCAAAGTTTATCGTATGGGCATATTCTTGCACAAACACCCCCAAGAATATTAGCTTTTCTTATGGTTTCAGCAGCACCTTTTATATTTTTAAAGCGTATAGAACGGATAAACTTTGCAGGGTTTGTACCTGCGGGACAACCTTTGCTACATGGGGCATCATGACACAAAAGGCATCTTGAAGCTTCTTCCATTGCAAGTAATGGAGTATAAGGTTTGATAGCTTCAGTCAAGTATTTTTTCTTATCATTCAATGCTCATTCCTCCTTTAATTTAGTTTCAAATTCTTTTCCCACTTCACTACAAATGTTAAAAGCAAAGTTTGTGCCAAAAAAAAATCAAAAACCATGATTATAGTGTGAAGAGATTTAGCAAAAATACGGATAATTATTCAAAATGAATTTATTAATGTAAACATCGGACAAAGAACTTTAGTTAAAAAATTTGTTTAACTATTAATTAATTTATGAAATTATAAATAAAATTAATTTTGAATTAATTAATAGAACGTAGTAACAAGTTGAGTCATTTATGAATCATCAAAAAACATAAAAGCGTTTGTTCAAAAAAGACAAGTTTACTGCTTATGATTAATATAAAAAATTTTTAATTAATAAAAAAATTTTTAAGAAAAGATATTTGTTTATGAATCAAATTATTAATTGGTATAGGCCTGACAAATTCTAAAGTTTAAAAGATATTTGAAGAAATTAAAGAAAAAACGATTCAAAATGGCATCATTTTATTAGTTTTATCAGTTAGATATTATTAATTTTAATTTTGGATAAGTAGTTTTACAAAATAAAATAGAAGATTGTGAAGAAAGATACTCTACATGATGGGAAAGAACAACTAAAATACTAGTTACTCTAGATATAGGTTGGCAGAATCATCGGGATTAACTGATATTGGTATAGGAATTGCTATACATCTAATAACAGTTTGCATTTTCAGAATCAACAGAAAATTATATCTTGAAAAATAAATTTTTAGTAGAGGGAATGAAATAGTTTGAATTATTACTAAAGGAGGTGGTGGAGGTTTAAGCAGTATATAAACATACAGATTGTTGATGTTATCTAAGGCTATTATCAAATGGAGGTGTAAACTGAAATGTCAGGTAAGGTTAAAACTCAGAGAGTAGTAGGCGGACTTTACGAATTGACAGAAAGCGCCCGTGAAAACCTTAAGGAAAATCAGTATTATAATGACGACTTAGCTCCTACAATGTTGAAAGAAAGAGCTTGGACTACTTATAATATTGCTGCTTTGTGGGTTGGAATGTCAGTTTGTATTCCAACGTATATGATGGCATCAGGACTTATGGCTGCTGGACTTTCTTGGTGGCAAGCTATATTAAATATTTGTTTAGGTAATTTAATAGTGTTAATTCCAATGCAGCTAAATTCTCATGCCGGTACAAAGTATGGTATCCCTTATCCTGTGTTTGCAAGATTAGCTTTTGGGATTAAAGGATCTCACATAGCAGCAATTGCACGTGCTTTAATAGCTGCTGGTTGGTTTGGAATACAAACTTGGATAGGTGGAGGCGCACTGAACGGTGTCATATCAGTTATAAGCCCAACCTGGGGATCCTGGGTAGGCGGAATATGGGTTTCATTTTTTGTATTTTGGGCTTTAAATGTATGGATTGCATATAAAGGTGAAGAAGCAATTAAATTTATGGAGTCCTGGGGAGCTCCTATATTAGGGATTCTTTCCATCGGTTTAATGGTTTGGGCATATATTAGTGTTAAAGCAGCTGGTAAAGGAATAATGGATATATTAAATATGCCTGCGACCTATGAACCAGGAAAATTTTGGCCTATATTCTTAGGCGGATTAACAGCTAATATAGCATTTTGGTCAACATTGGCATTAAATATTCCTGATTTTAGTAGATATGCTAAAAGTCAAAAAGATCAATTTAGGGGACAGTTGCTCGGGCTACCTACCACAATGGCTGCATTTTCTTTTGTTGGTGTTTTTGTTACAGGCGCTACAGGAGTTATATTTGGTAAATTTTTATGGGATCCCGTTGCAGTGATTGCTAAAATTGGCAGTCCTTTTGCGGCATTGCTTGGAGCGCTGGGTATAGCAGTTGCAACATTGACTACAAATATTGCAGCCAATGTTGTTGCTCCAGCAAATGGCATTTCTAATTTAAATCCTAGAAAGATATCTTACAAGATGGGAACTATAGTAACCGGTATACTAGGCGTTGCCATTATGCCTTGGAAACTATTATCAAGTGCCGGTGCATATATTTTCGGGTGGTTAGGGACATATGGTATTTTATTGGGACCTCTCGCTGGCATGTATATAGCAGATTATTATATATACCGCAAAAAAGCGATTGATTTAGATGATCTTTTTAGGGGAGAAAATAGTCGATATTGGTATGGTAACGGATTTAATGAAAAAGCGATATATACCTGGATTCTAGCCGCTATTCTCCCACTACTAGGTAAAGTAATTCCGTCAATGTCATTCTTCGCTGAGAGTGGTTGGATTATAGGCTTTTTATTGGGACTATTTATATATCCTGTCTTGATGAAGAATGAAGTATCTTCTCTTATAACGGAGGAACAAGAAAAAGAAATTACAGAAATAGGAGAAATTGTAGAGAAATAAAGATTATATATTAAAAAAGAGGATAGTGGTATAGGTATCCTCTTTTTACAATATTTATATCTTTTGGTATGTTTGTTGCTTGTACCTATTACATGTAGAAAGAAATAAATTTTTATAAATTAAAGGGGGTATTAAATTTATGGATTTGATTATTAAAAACGGTACAATTATTACTGCCACTGATACATATAAGGCAGATATAGGAGTTAAAGATGGAAAGATTATGACAATAGGAATGGATATTCAGGATGATTCAGCTAAGGTAGTAGATGCATCTGATAAATATGTGTTACCAGGTGCTATTGACGCTCATACTCATTTGGAAATGCCCTTTGGAGGAACAACATCAGCTGATAGTTATGAGTCAGGAACACGTGCTGCAGCTTGTGGTGGAGTAACAACTGTATTTGACTTTGTTATTCAGAGAAAAGGGCAAGGGTTGATTGAAGCAGTAGAGGGAAGGAAAGAGCTTTGCGAACCACAGGCCTGTGTTGATTATGCATTTCATACAGCTATAACTGATTTAACACCTAAAGTATTAGATGAATTTCAAAAATCAGTAGATTATGGAGTCCCAAGCTTTAAGCTTTTTATGGTTTATAAAAAAGAGGGATTGATGGTAAATGATGGGGTACTCTTAACAGCACTTAAAAAATCAAAGGAAGTAGGAGCATTAATAGCAGTTCATGCTGAGAATCCGGATTTAATAGATATAAGAATAGAAGAATATTTAGCAGTAGGAAAGACATCAGCATGGTATCATTATTTGAGCCGAGAAGAGTTTATAGAAGCTGAAGCGATAAAGAGAGCAATACATTGGGCTAAGTCAGTAAACGCACCTTTATATATAGTGCATCTAGCCTGTAAGGAGGGCCTAGATGAAGTGACAAAGGCAAGAGATGAAGGATATAAAATATATGCTGAAACCTGTCCGCAATACCTATATTTTACGAAAGAAGTATACAAACGTGAAGATGGAAGAAATTGGGTTTGTTCTCCTCCGATAAAAGGAAAAGAAAGCCAAGAAGCTCTTTGGTCTGGAATAAAAAGAGGCGATATTTCGGTTGTAGCTACAGACCACTGCCCTTTCCAAAGTTATGAAAAGGATTGGGGCAAAGATGATTTTACTAAGATACCAAATGGTTGTATGGGTATAGAAAATCTTTATCCATATCTATTAAGTGAAGCAAATAAAGGAAGAATCAGTTTAAATAAAGTTGTAGAAGTTTGTTCAACAAACGTAGCTAAGATATTTGGATGTTCACCTCAAAAAGGAGCAATATCAGTTGGAAGTGATGCAGATATAGTTGTATATGATCCAAATAAGGAGTTTGTGATTACAAAAGACAATATGCATTCAGATGTAGATTATACAATTTGGGAAGGTGTGAGATTAAGAGGATATCCAGTGATGACATTCTTAAGAGGCAATTTAGTATATGATAATGGTAAATTTGTAGGGAAACCAGGTCAAGGCCAATTTATTAAATGTTATGGACAAAAGTAATTTACAAAAAAGACCTTATCAAGTTCCAGCTTGATAAGGTCTTTAAATTTTTGTCTATTTATAAAAATTAAATATAAAGAACATGTATATATGAGAATAGAGTTTAATAATATATTATAGAACATGTTTCCAAACAGAGAGGAGGTGAAAAACTGAAATGAAGTAACAAGTTCTCAATTGATTGTGTGTATTATTGAGAATATAGATAAATAGGGGGGATTAGTATTTTTTTAGAGCAAGTATTCGACCTTATTTCATTTGCTTTTATGGTTATAGACAAAAAGGGACAAATACACTTTAAAAACAGACAAGCTGAAAGATTTTTAGATATGTATAAGGAAAAATTAAATATAAAGGACCCTGTTTTGAATATATTAAATAAGATTATGCAAAAAAAATTTAAAATAAAGATAAATGATTATGAATATATTTTAAAAGTTTCTAAATTTGAAAAAGAAGAAAGGATTAAATATGCAGTTGAAATATATGACTCCAAATACATTTATGATCTTACAGCACAAATTAAGTTTGAAGAAGTAAAAACCATTTTAGACTCTACTCAGGATGCAATTTGTATTGATGATGAATATGGTAATACACTATGGATTAACAAGGCTTGTGAAGAGCTTTATCAAGTAAATAGATTAGATATAATTGGTACAAGCATAGATTTGCTAGAAAAGGAAGGAATATTTAATCCATCAGTAGCAAAACTTGTTTTTGAACAAAAAAGAAAAATGACTATACTACATTCAAATAAAAACGGAAAGAAAATTCTTACTACAGGTACTCCTTTGTTTACCGATGATGGTAAAATTGATAAAGTTATCAGTACCTCTAGGGATGTAACAGAACTTATGATTTTGAAAAATAAGCTGGAAGATATAGAAAATGAACTGGAGGAAGTGAAGGAACAGCAAGAAAGCCATGATAACTTAATAGTTAAAAGTCAAAAAATGAAGGAAGTTATGAAACTAGCCAGAAGATTATCTCAAATAGACACTACTGTCCTGATTACTGGAGAATCGGGAGTAGGCAAGGGAGAAATTGCAAAATATATACACAAGCTTGGGAAAGGAGAGGACAAACCATTTGTAAAGGTTAATTGCGGTGCTATTCCTGACTCTCTTATTGAATCTGAGTTGTTCGGATATGAAGGAGGCGCCTTTACAGGTTCTAGAAAAAAAGGCAAGAAGGGATTGTTTGAGATGGCTCAAAACGGAACAATTTTTTTAGATGAAATTGGCGAGCTTCCTTTACATCTTCAGGTAAAAATACTACAAGCTATTCAAGATAAGGAGATACAAAGAGTAGGAGGAACTAGCACGGTTAAGGTAAATGTTAGAATTATTGCTGCAACAAATAGGGAATTAAAAGAAATGGTAGAGAAAGGTCAATTTAGAGAGGACTTATACTATAGATTAAATGTTGTACCAATATATATACCACCACTAAGGGATAGAAAAGAGGATATTTATCCTATTATTAGATATTTTTTAACGTTATATAATGATAAATTTGATTTGCAAAAGAGAATAGATCCTAATGCAATAGATTATTTGATACGATACTCTTGGCCGGGAAACGTACGAGAATTGGAAAATATTATAGAAAGACTTGTAGTTACCACTAGAGAGCAAAGTATTGTTAAGGATAATTTACCTAATTATATATTGAAAGAAATAGAGAAAGAAGAAAATTATTCCATAATTAGTGTACCTAATATGGGAAGCTTGAAGGATACAGTGGAAGAAGTTGAAAAACAAATTATTCATAAGGCTTTGAAAAAATATAAAACTACAAGGGAAGTTGCTAAAGCATTAGGAGTAAGCCAGCCTACTGTAGTGAGGAAAATTAATAAATATTATATTAGTTATGATGAGGTAAATCGTGTAAATTAAAAATTAAGTTACCTAGATTCACTACTGAATTAGTTTAATTCACAATTGAATCTAAGAGAAATTAAGTAAAATACAAATAAAAGAATAAAAAGTTAAGGTTGCTGATATAAAAAAATATCAGCAACCTTAACTTTTTATTCAAGAAAAGAAATGTATTTAAGATTAAATACAAAAGATTTTCTACAGTAAATAGTAAATATAGTATTTAAAACAAAAAAATCCTGAAGATTGAAATTTTTCACATATTTAATTCAATAAGGTTAAAACAGTTTCTATATATTGGCATAGAAATTGCGATTATTTATTTTTAAACAATTATATAATCTAAGGTTATTTATAATTTAAAAATATTTAAAGGAGGAGTATTATGTCCACTGTAAACCTTGAAATGAGTAAAGACGCCAGAGAGTATGTCAAATCACTAGTTGAAAGGGCTAAAAAGGCCCAGGAAATAGCTGAAGAATTCACACAAGAAAAAGTAGACAAATTGACTACTGCTATAGTGTGGAATATCGTAAAGGATGGACCTGCTCAAGAAATTGCAAAGTTAGCTGTTGAAGAATCAGGGCTAGGTAATTATCAAGGCAAATACGGAAAATTGTTGGTAAAATGCAAAGGTGTTTTGAGGGATATGAAAGGTAAAAAATCAGTCGGTGTCATTGAAGTAGATGAAGAAAAAGGTCTAATGAAAATTGCTAAACCAGTAGGGGTTATTGGAGGTTTGGTACCATGTACAAATCCGGAGGCAACCCCAGTTGTAAAAGCAGTGTCAGCGATAAAAGGTAGGAATGCCATAATTTTATCACCACATCCTCGTACAAAAAAAACAAACACCTATGTAGTAAACATAATAAGAGAAACACTGAAAAAGTATGGAGCACCGGAGGATTTAGTTATAGGTATTGAAGAGCCTACCATGGAAATCAGTGGAGAATTAATGAAGCAAGTAGATATTGTATTAGCAACTGGAGGAGCAGGAATGGTAAAGGCTGCTTACTCATCTGGGACACCTGCCTATGGTGTTGGTGTAGGAAATGCTGTTACAGTTATAGATGAGACTGCCGACTTGAAGGATGCAGCAAATAAGATAATGCGAAGTAAAACATTTGATTATGCTACAAGTTGTTCTACTGAGAATTCATGTGTAATTCAGGAAGATATCTACGATGAAATGGTAGAATATCTTAAGGCAGAAGGAGGATATTTAGTAACTTCTGAGCAAAAGGAACTTCTTCAAAAGGCAATATGGGTAGATGGACATTTAAATAGAGATATAATTGCCCAGCCAGCTGAAAAAATTGCAAAAATTGCAGGATTTGAAATACCGAAAGATAAGACCTTCATAATGGTAGAAGAAACTGGAGTTGGGTATGATTACCCATTCTCAGGTGAAAAGCTTTCAGTTGTAACTACATTATATAAGTATTCCAAATTTAAAGAAGCGATTGAGATGGTAAACAGGATTACATCTTATCAGGGAAAGGGACATTCTTGTGGTATTCACTCTTTCAATGAAGACCATATAATGGCTCTTGGCCTTAATACAAAGGTTAGCCGTATGATGGTAAGGCAGCCACAGTGCTTAGCAAATAGCGGTGCCTGGACAAATGGAATGCCCATGTCTATGACTTTAGGCTGTGGTTCATGGGGTGGAAACATTAGTTCCGAAAATATAACATGGAAAAATTTAATTAATACAACTTGGATAGCATATCCCATAGAGTCTACAGAACCGACAGATGAAGAATTATTTGGAGATGTTATAAACGAGTAAAGAATAGTGGCTAGAAAGTTAGTTGTTGGTAGAAAGGTGTATCTACTAACAACTAATTACAATCAATACATATAAAGCTAAATAATATATATAATATTAAAGGAGGAGTTTCAATGGCGATGGAAATAAAAGCTGTTAACTGTTTAGAAAAGATAAAAGAAGATGATTTAAAATATAACTTGCATACATGGACTGCTCAAGGGGCATTAGATCCTAAAGTAATCACAAAGACCAAAGGGATATATTTTTGGGATGCAGAGGGTAAACGATATTATGATATGTCTTCACAACTTGTAAATGTTAACATAGGCCATGGAAATCAAAAAGTAATTGAATCCATTAAAGAACAAGCTGAAAAATTACCATTTATGGGTCCTGCTTTTGCATTTAAATCAAAATCTGAAGCAGCAAAAAAAATTATAGAGGTTGCACCTGATAATATGGGTAAAGTATTCTTTACAAATGCAGGTGCAGAAGCAAATGAAAATGCTATAAAAATAGCAAAAATGTTTACGGGCAGGGATAAGATAATGTCTGCATATAGGTCCTATCATGGTGCTTCCTATGGAGCTGCAAATCTGTCTGGTGAAGTTAGAAGGTTACCAAGTGAACCTGGTATTCCTGGATTTATTAAGTTTCATGGTCCATACCTTTATAGAACACCTATTGAATTTAAAACAGAAAAAGAAGCAACAGATTACTACTTAAAACTTTTAAGAGAACAAATTGAATTTGAAGGGGCAGATAAAATTGCTGCTATATTCCAAGAATCAGTAGTAGGGAGCAATGGTATTCTCATTCCACCGGAGGGATGGATGGAAGGCGTAAGAGAGATTTGTGATGAGTATGGTATTCTTATGGTTTGTGACGAAGTAATGTCTGGTTGGGGAAGAACTGGAGAATGGTTTGCAATAAATAATTGGGACGTAAAACCTGATATGATATCCTTTGCAAAGGGAGTTACGTGTGGATATGCACAATTAGGCGGAGTGATTGTAAGTAAAAAGATAGCTGAATACTTTAATGAAAACAAACTTTGGTGTGGGTTAACATATAATGGACACCCCATAGGATGTGCAGCGGCATGTGCAACGATAGATGTATATAAAGAATTAGATCTTCTTAAAAAGTCTAAAGAGATGGGAGCTATACTTGGTGAAATCCTAGAAGATTTAAAGGAAAAACATACTTGTGTAGGAGATGTAAGATATATAGGATTATTTTCAGCTATTGAGCTTGTAAAGGATAAAACAACAAAAGAGCCCCTTGTTCCTTATGGAAAAGATCCTGAAAACACAATGAAGAAAATACTGAAAATACTACACAGTGAAGGATTCTGGACCTATAGTCACGGTAATAATATTATTGTTGCTCCACCGCTAATTATAACTGAACAAGAACTCAGAGAAGCTATGGGTATAATGGATAAAGTATTAGATTTTGTTGACAATATGAACAAATAAATAAGCTAAAGAACTTTTTTTAAAATAGACTTCAAAGGGTTTCTCCTTTCTGATGATATAGCTAGGAGCAATCCCTTGAAATAAAGTAATTGACTTACTGTGCTTTTAACAGCTGGAAAGTTATGATGGTAAATAAAAATTTTTAAAGGGGGAAATGAAATGTCCAACAACATATTTGAAAAACTTAATGAAATTGCAAAGGAATTAAAACCTGAGGTTGTAAAGTTTACACAAAAACTGATTCAGACTCCAAGTATAAGTGGAGAGGAAGGGGCAATAGCGGATTTATTACTTGAAGAGATGAAGAAATTAGGCTATGACGAAGTTTACAGAGATGACCAGGGAAATACTTTTGGTATTGTAAAAGGTACTGAAGACGGTCCAACGATTATGTATAATTCACATATGGATCACGTGAGTCCTGGGGATTCAGCCAATTGGGAAGGATATGATCCATATGGTGGAGAAATAGATGTATGCGAAGTAGACGACCAAGATAAAAATCCAGATAAAGCAGAGTGTATTCACGGACGTGCTGCTTCTGACGTGAAAGCAGGAGAAGCTGCTCAAATTTATGCTGGAGCTGCACTCTTAAAACTTCGTGAAATGGGATATAAGTTTAAGGGTAATTTTATGTTCCAAGGCTGTGTACAGGAAGAACCGGCAGAAATGGTTGGAATGAAGCATGTTATAGATAAAACTCTTCCAGCTAAGGGATGGACCTATGATGCTATGGTTTCTTCAGAAGCAACATCACTAAAGTTGTACTTAGGACATAGAGGTCGTGTTGAAATGCTAGTTACAGTTTATGGGCGTACTTCCCACGGTAGTGCACCATGGCTTGGTATAAATGCAATATATAAAGCAATACCCCTAATTGAAAAAATTAAAGATGAATTATATCTAAATCTTCCAGAGGATCCAGACCTAGGTAAGGCATCTATATCATTAAATATCATTGAGTGTTCACCAGGAGCATTATCAATTGTACCTGATAGATGTATGCTTTCACTTGATCGTCGATTAATTCCAGGTGAAACAGTAGAATTAGTAGTAAAAGAGATACAAGATATTATTGATGAGTTAGCTGCAAATGATCCTGAATTCAAAGCAGATGTTAAAGTAAAGACTGCTTTAGAAACATCCTATACTGGTGTTCAGTATGAAGCGGAAAAAGTTATGGCACCTTGGAAAACACCTAAAGATCACGATTTTGTAAAGGCGGCTGTTGAGGCTTTAGAAGCAGTAGGGCAAGAAGTTAAATTTGGTTATTGGGACTTTGGAACTGATGGAAGTAAAACAGCAGGTATTGATAAAAAACCTACTATTGGCTATTCACCAATGCAAGAACAATACGCACATACACCATATGATAAAGTGCGTACAGATTATATAGAAAAAGCGATAGCTGGAAATGCTGCTATTTTCCTAAAAGTTTCCGAAGCGGGACCAGAAGCATTCGAATCCTTAGAATGGTAATTATTCACATATAAGGATCCCGAATTATATACCTATTTTCAAATTATTAATGGAGCTAGTTGGATAAAATTTAATTGCTCTGAGAAATTTAATTCCATTTCCTATGAAATGATAGAGCTTTTATACGAGCAACTACTTCTATCATTAACGCTCCCGTATATTCGTCATAATCACTAAATGAGGATTTATAAAAAATCAACCTATATAGCAATTTATGGTATAAATTGTAGAAATTTTGCATATAATTCTAAAAAAAAGAGTTACGGGAGGATTTTTTATGCAGGAAAAGCTCATAGATATTGTTGAAAAATTTTTAGATTTTTGTGAAGAAATGCGGAGACAGGGAAAGATTGATGATGAACTGTATATGGAACTGACAAAAAATAAAATTAAGTTTCTAAGCAACATATGAAAAGCAGGATAAAACCTGCTTTATTTTTTTGTTCTAAAATTAAGTAACAAAAAGTGGGCAAACTAAAATTTTTGGAATGAATATAACCTGAATTTAAGAGAAGAATATTATATGTAGAAGAGTCATAGACATTTTAGTAAAGACATTATGGAGGGATTATTAATGTCTGAATATAATTATAATATAAAAATTGATAAGGCAGTAAATAAATATGGGTATATAAAGGGACAGATAGATAATTATGCATGGTATGCTCTAGTACATAAAGAGGAAATGGAATTTGGTATAAATCCAAAGGACTTAAGCAAAGGAAGTGGAAGGATAACAAGATTATGTTTATACAAAGAACATACAGACTTTTTAGGAAATCCTCACTTGCCTTCCCTTCATACCAAAAGATATATATTTGCTAACTATCAAAGGGATTGGAGTGTATTTAATAGAAATTACTATGATATGGTAAAAGAACTTATAACTTATTTGGAAAGGAGATATTCTTTACATGTGGTAAAATAAAATTAAAAACAAGGAGGGACATGCGTAATGAGTGCCAATGAAAAGCAAATTAAAGAAGGATTGAAGATGATTGGAAATACGGTAGCTTTAGTGACTAGTCAGCAGGGAAATCTCAGGGATGCTACTACTGTAGCATGGATATCCAGGGTATCCAATATACCACCATTGATTATGATTAGTATTGCTCCAGAGAGATTTATTCATAAACTTATTTTGGAATCAGGAGAATTCAACGTTGCCATATTAGGAGAAGACAATGAGGAACTTGCCATTTATTGTGGTACTAATACAGCATATGAAGTTGATAAATTTAAAGAAGGAAATATTGCTACCTTTAAAGCAGGTGTAGTTTCAGCTCCTCTCATTAATGATGCTTTAGTTAATTTGGAATGCAAGATGGTTGAGACAAAGAGAGCTGGAGATCATACTATATTTATTGGGGAAGCAATTGCAGCACATACTATGAGACAAGGAAGGCCACTAATGGTAACGGATAGATTGTGTACCCTTGAATATTAATAAATCATATATTATTTACTGCATATTGCTATAACATATTGCAAAAAAGTGCGTAAACCTTTACAATAAAGACGAGACGTAAAATTTTTGCAAGGAGAAACAGTATGAGTCTTCCAAATGTCTTAACTATAATCAGATTCATCCTAATTCCTGTATTCATATATGTATTTTTTCAAAGGGCTGAAGGTAATATTATATATGCTACATATATTTTTATATTAGCTGGACTTACTGATATACTGGATGGATATATTGCAAGAAAATATAATCTCATAACTAAATGGGGGCAAGCAATGGATCCTCTAGCAGATAAACTGATGCAAATTACTGTATTGGTGTGCTTTACAGTTAAAAATTATCTGCCGTTATGGGTTATAATCATAATAGGAATAAAGGAACTTTTAATGGTTACAGGAGGATTGTTTCTTTATTATAAAAAGGATAAAGTTGTTATCCCCGCTAATAAATATGGAAAGGCGGCTACATTAGCCTTTTATGCAGCAATTTTATATGTAGCATTTGATTTACCCTATAACATTATTCCTATAGTTCTAGCAGTAATACTAACGCTATTTGCCTTTATAAACTACTTGCTGCACTTTAAAGTAATCAATAAAAAAACAATCAGTTAATCTTGACTTTTGATGGATATATATGTATAATAGTTAAAAAAATTATGAAAAATCTATGAGGAAGAGGAGTAAGTAATAAACCATTTAGAGAGGGAAACTCGATGGGCTGAAAGGTTTCCCATGGCAATTATTACTGAAGGTAGCTTCTGAGATGCTGGACTGAAAACTGTTTGTGAGTAGGTTTGGCCGGGATATTCCGTTAAAGATAGAAGAGTGTTAGCTCTTTAGCTAGAAGTAGGGTGGTACCGCGAAATATGCCTTTTCGTCCTTATGTGAGGATGAAAGGGTTTTTTAATTTTTAAAATATTTTAACTGGATAGGAGTTGGTATAATGGCTAAGGAAAATTTAGCTACTAAATATAATCCTAAAGAATTTGAAAAAAAGATTTATAGGGATTGGCTTGATAAAGGATACTTTAAAGCAGAAATAGACTATGATAAGGAGCCATTTACTATAGTACTTCCACCACCAAATATTACAGGACAGCTTCATATGGGTCATGCCTTGGATCAAACCCTTCAGGATATACTTGTTAGATGGAAGAGAATGCAAGGATATGCTGCTCTTTGGCTTCCAGGTACAGATCACGCTAGCATAGCAACTGAAGTTAAAGTGGTAGAAAAAATATATAAAGAAGAAGGTAAAACGAAGGAAGAAATAGGAAGAGAAGAATTCTTGAAAAAGGCGTGGGAATGGAAGGAAGAGTATGGCAATAGAATAGTAGAACAGATGAAAAAGCTTGGCAATTCCTGTGACTGGTCACGTGAAAGATTTACAATGGATAAAGGCTGTAATAAGGCAGTAACTGAAGTTTTCGTTAGACTTTATGAAAAGGGATACATCTATAGAGGAAACAGACTTATTAACTGGTGCCCTGACTGTAGAACTTCACTATCCGATGCAGAGGTTGAACATGAGGAAAAGAAGGGTTACTTTTGGCACATAAAGTATCCTGTAAAAGATAGTGAGGAGTATATAGAGATAGCTACTACAAGACCTGAAACTATGCTTGGAGATACTGCTGTGGCAGTACATCCAGAGGATAAGAGATATAAACATCTAGTTGGAAAGACACTTATACTGCCTATTGTAAACAGAGAGATACCGGTTATAGCTGATGAATACGTAGATAGTGATTTTGGAACCGGTGCAGTTAAGATAACTCCAGCTCACGATCCAAATGACTTTGAAGTTGGACTTAGACATAATCTTCCACAAATCAATGTAATGAACGAAGATGCAAGGATGAATGAAAATGCAGGAAAATATGAAGGAATGGATAGATATGAATGCAGAAAGACACTAGTAAAGGATTTAGAAGAAGAAGGTTACCTAGTTAAGAAAAAAGAACATGATCATAATGTTGGAACATGTTATAGATGTAATACTGTAGTAGAGCCCCTGCTTTCTGACCAGTGGTTCGTTAAAATGGATGAAATGGCTAAACCTGCAATTGAGGCAATCCAAAAAGGAGATTTGGAATTTGTGCCAGAGAGATTTGCAAAGATATATCTTCACTGGTTGGAGAATATCAGGGACTGGTGTATTTCAAGGCAACTCTGGTGGGGGCACAGAATTCCTGCCTATTATTGTGATGAATGTGGAGAAATTATCGTTAGCAGAGATACTCCAGAAAAATGTAACAAGTGTAATTCAACTGATTTAAGACAGGATGAAGATGTTTTAGATACATGGTTCAGTTCTGCACTGTGGCCATTTTCTACATTGGGTTGGCCCGATGAAACAGAGGATCTTAAATATTTCTATCCTACAGATGTGTTAGTTACAGGATATGACATTATCTTTTTCTGGGTTGTAAGAATGGTATTTTCAGGATTAGAGCAAATGGGAGAAGTGCCTTTTAAATATGTTTTTGTACATGGACTGGTAAGAGATTCTCAAGGTAGAAAAATGAGTAAGTCTTTAGGAAATGGTGTGGATCCACTTGAAGTAATAGATGAATATGGCGCAGATGCTCTGAGGTTTATGCTGGCTACCGGAAATACTCCAGGAAATGATATGAGATTCTATATGGAAAAGGTTGAAGCATGCAGAAACTTTGCCAATAAATTATGGAATGCTTCAAGATTTGTATTGATGAACTTAAATGGAGAAGACAAGTCTAAGGACTTTAATAAAAACTTAGTTCTTGCAGACAAATGGATTCTTTCTAGGCTAAATACTATCATAGATGAAGTAACTACTAATCTTGAGAAATTTGAGCTTGGAATAGCAGCTCAAAAGCTTTATGATTTTATATGGAGTGAATACTGTGACTGGTATATAGAATTGGCTAAACCTAGATTATATGGTGAAGATCTTGACTCTAAGATGACAGCACAATCTGTATTGTTAGAAGTGCTTGAGAACATATTAAAGTTGCTACATCCTTTTATGCCTTTTATAACTGAAGAAATATGGAAGCATCTGCCGAATGCAGATGAGAGTGTAATGATATCTAAATGGCCTGAGCATAAAGAGGAGATGTCAATGACTGAAGCAGAAGGTCAAATGGCACTTATAATGAATGCCATTAAAAATATAAGAAATATAAGGGCTGAAATGAACGTTGCTCCGTCAAAAAAGGCTAAGGTTATTGTAGTAGCAGAAAAAGATGCCTATGAAATTATAGAAAAAAATAAAGGATATCTGATTACACTTGCTGGTGCATCGGAAGTTATTCTAAAGAAAGATAAGTCAAATATACCTGAGGATGCAGCATCGGCGGTAATAAATGGTGCAGAATTATTTATGCCTTTAGATGATCTTGTAGATTTTGAAAAGGAACTGGAAAGGTTAGAGAAGGAAAAGGATAAACTGGAAAAAGAGCTTGATAGGGTTAATAAAAAGCTTTCAAATCAAGGATTTATAAACAAGGCCCCTGAGAAGCTTGTTGAAGAAGAAAAACAGAAGAGGGTTAAGTATCAGGAAATGTACGATAAGGTTTTAGAAAGATTGGAATATACAAAATCAAAAATCAAGTAATCCTATAGCTGAGGCAAAAGACTCAGATATGAGTGGAGGTAATTACATGAATTATAATGAGGCACTTAATTATATACATGGTACTTACAAATTTGGAAGCAAACTGGGATTAGATAATATTAGATATTTATTATATCTACTGGATAATCCCCATAAGGACCTAAAAATGATTCACATTGCGGGAACAAATGGAAAAGGATCAACCTCTTCTTTTATAAATTCAATACTGATTGAAGAGGGTTATAACGTAGGACTTTTTACATCTCCATATCTGGAAGAATTTACTGAGAGAATCAAAATAAATGGCGAAAATATACCGAAAGAAGATTTAGGAAAGGTTACTGGAAGGGTAAAGGAAAAAGTTGAAATTATGCTTGAAGAAGGTAAAAATCATCCTACGGAATTCGAGATTGTTACTGCCATAGCATTTGAATATTTTAAACTCAGGAATGTAGATTTTGTGGTACTGGAGGTTGGTCTGGGGGGTAGACTTGATTCAACAAATGTAATAGAAAACCCCCTTGTGTCAGTTATAACACCTATAGAATTAGACCATACGGAGTATCTTGGGGATACGATAGATAAGATTGCATTTGAAAAGGCAGGAATAATCAAGAAAAACAGCTACGTAGTATCCCACCCTCAGTATAAAGAAGCTGAAAATGTAATAGCAAAGATTTGCAATGAGAAAGGTTCCAGATTGTTTATTGCACCTATCAATTCTGTTAATATTAATAGGTATGATGAATTTGGAATAAGTTTTGATGCCAATATTCTAGAAAATAAATATAAAGATCTAAGCATAAAGCTCTTAGGTACTCATCAAGTTAACAACGCTACTGTGGCCTTAACTGTAATTGAAGTCTTACGTAACTATCAAAGTATAGAAATTTCTGATGATGCGATTATAACAGGACTGCAAAAAACCAATTGGCCAGGAAGATTAGAAATACTTACAAGAAATCCTACATTGCTTATAGATGGAGCTCACAATCTACATGGAGCCAAGGCTTTAAGCAAAACTATAAAAGAAATATTCGATTATGATAGGCTAATAGGGGTAGTGGGAATATTGGGAGATAAGGACGTTGATGGAATACTTAGTGAAGTAATTCCATTATGTGATAAAGTTATAGCTACTAGGCCAAATAGTCCAAGAGCATTATCCTTAGATGAACTTGTAAATAAAATAGAAAGTTTTAATAAAGAAGTAATAGGATTTGAAAAAATAGAGGATGCGGTTAACTATTCTTTGGATAAGGCTAATGAAAATGACCTAGTATTATATTGCGGCTCTCTTTATATGATAGGAGAAGTAAGAACATTGCTTAAAAAAATGGTGGCTAATTAGCCATCAATTTTTTTTGTGTGAAATTAAAACCTGATAGGAGTAATCACAGGATGCAAAGAGACTACATACTATAAATATTATAGACAAAAAAAGGTATAGAAATACTTTTTTGGAGGTATATGATGAGGGGTTTACATGGTAAAGGGGCTATCATATCAAATGTAGGAGATAATACTCTTTCTATAGTCGATTTATTAAAGCTTGATGAAGTAGAAAAAATACACATGAGGTCATGGTTTGGGCCTCATCACATAGTATACGATCTAAACAGTATCCATCTATATATATCTAATTCTTACAGTTCAAGTATAAGTAAATATGATATGATACTTGATAAAATGATAGATACCATTTTTGTTGGAAGTTCACCATGTCATTTGGCACTAAATACAAAAAATAATACACTATACGTTGCCAATGAAGACTCAAACTCCATTTCAGTAGTAGATGCACATAATATGTCCCTGCAAGCTCAGATTCCGGTAGGAGAAATGCCCCATGATATAAAACTGAGTATAGATGGGAAAAGATTATTTGTGTCTAACCTTAAAGAAAATACTTTATCCATTATTGATACTTTATCAAATTCAAAGGAAAAATGCATTTATGTTAATCAAAACCCAAATCATATGGTTTTAAGTAAGACTGGGGATTTACTGTATATTGCAAATACTAATTTTTCAAGTTTGAGACAAGGTAGCTTGACAGTTGTAAATACAGAAAGCTTGAAAGTTGAAGATAAAATCGAAGTAGGCAAGACACCTATGGATATCGCCCTTCATGAAGTAGATGGACAGAAACTTTTTATAACGGATATGGAACTAAACTTAGTTCATATTTTAGATATCAAGGAGAAAAAAATTATAGATCAAATAGCGGTTGGGATAATGCCACTAGGTATTAAAGCCGATAGTTTTAACAAATATTTGCTTGTTACAAACATTGGTGATAACACTTTATCTGTTATAGATATAAAAACAATGCACTTAATAAAAAATGTAAAAGTAGGCAAGGAGCCTACAAGCATTGTTTTTATTTGATCATTCTATTAAAAGTTTTATAATGTCACCATAAATATCCTGAGCCTTTTTCTTCCATTTATCACAAATGAGCTTTGCCTGTTTATTTGAAACCACATCAAGTTTCAAATCAAATAGGGTTATATCATTTTCTACAACTTTAAGTTCAACTATGTAGTCGTTTTGAGATTTCTTTATATAATTGGCGGAAATCTGAGTTTCTTTCAGTAAAACTTTTTTTCTTTTTTCTACAGCTACATCAATTTTTTCAAGTAAGTCTTTGGACAGCCTGTCTTTAAAATAGTTTAAGGTATTTTTTCCTTTCTCGGTAATTAGATAATAATAATAATCTTCATTTTTAATATATTCGAGCAAAGCAGAATCAACTAACTCTGAAAGAAATTGCTGCAACATAAAGTAATTAAGAAGTTCATTTTCCATAATGAATTCAGTTATTTGATTATTAGTAAGAGTAATTTCAAATTTATCAATGATATATAAAAGTAATAATTTACTTTCGGCTTCATGTTTAGTATCGTTTAAAAACATATTCTATCACCACTCTTTTGAAAGTTACTGTAATATACATTTAAAATTATATCATAACTCTGAATATATTTGCACAAAATTCCCATTTAAAATAAAAGAAGGAGAAGCCTAGCTTCTCCTTCTTTTATTTTATCTATTTAAAACTATTTAGTTCCTCCAGACATTTGTCTTTCTGCCATTTCAACAAGACGTTTAACCATGTATCCACCGACATAACCATTTTGCCTAGAGGTTAAGTTTCCCTTATCTATACTATCGTAATTAGTTAAACCTAATTCATTTGCGACTTCAAGCTTAAAGCTTTCAAGAGCTGCTTTAGCTTCAGGAACTAAAACTCTATTATTACGAGCCATAGATTTTCCCTCCTTTTATTTAATGCAACTTTTTTAGTTGCATTATTAATATAACCAGTTTAAAATAAAATTATGTTAACAAATTATAGATTATATGTATATAAATTAGCACTTATACATATAAATAATGATTTGGTAAAAATTTGAAATTTAAAATTGTACTTAAAATATAGTAAAATATATATGTGTTAAAAAAATTCTTTCTTATATCTAAAAACTGGAGGAATTATATGAAATATGGGAAAAAATTAAAATCAATGCTAAAGGACCTAGGAATTGCTAAAGTAGGGTATGGATATCTAGGGGATATTTTGCCTGAGTCATTAAAACATTTAAAAACTGGCATTTCTATCGCCTTTAGACTTTCAGATCAGGTAATAGATGATATTCATGATGGGCCTACCTATAGCTATTTTCATCATTATCGAACAGTAAACTTTAGATTGGATCAAGTTATGTTGAGTACAGTTTCCAAATTGCAGGAATGGGGATATTTGGCTATGCCAATTGCTGCATCACAATCTATAAACACCGATGGAAACAGATACAGAGGTATATTTCCCCATAAAACTGCAGCCACAAGAGCTGGTATAGGATGGGTGGGAAAAAGCGGATGCCTTGTAACCGATGAATATGGCCCAAGAGTTAGACTAGGAACAATACTAACAAACATGGAGGTAGATTACGATAAACCGATAAAAGAATCAAAGTGTGGTAAATGTACAAGTTGTGTTAAAGCATGTCCAGCATTAGCAATAAGGGGCGGTCTTTGGTATCCGGGAATAGCCAGGAAAGAGCTGGTGGATGCAAGAGCCTGTAGTGAGCATATGTCAACCTATTATAAACATGTTGGTAGAGGTTCAGTCTGTGGCATTTGTATAAAGAGCTGTCCACAAGGGAACAAAGTAATAAAAAAAGCAGCAAAGGAAGTTTAAGTTCCTTTGCTATAAAAAATAGGGTAGAAGGACTACACTAAGTTAACTTTCTGTTTATTTTGACCTTGACATCTTTCCTAATTCCATGGTCGTGGGAGCTTTGGAGCTGGGATTTTTGCGATTTAGCTTCTCGGTGAAAATGTCTGTCTTCTACCTTAAAAGTTTTTCTGCTAACTTCTGTGCGATTGCCTTTGATGCTTTCAAATTGGCCTCTTATTATAGACAAGCTTAACACTCCTTTTTAAGGTATATAAGAGATTTAAATTTAAAAGCTATTTATAGAAGTTTTATATGTGTTTCTGTATTAGTTTTTGAAGAACCTACAAATATATTCATTATAAAAGAAAAATCTAGGAGGAATGAATTTGAAAATATATATTAAAGCGTCTGTAGCTACGTTTTTATCAATAGTTTTATTAACAGGTTGCAGTAGTACAGTAACAGTAAGTAATGATGTAGCAAATAACGAAAAAGATACTGTAAAAACTGTTAAAAATTCTGTATATAATGATAAAAATCCGCCATTAGAAGATAATGGTGAGAATAATGCAGTTAAAAACGAAAATGATAAAGATGAGAATAAGGATGAACATAGTGAAACGGATATTAAAAAGATAAAGCCAAATGAAGCTGGACAAGTTATGGTCTTGATGTATCATTCATTGGGAGACAAGGAAAAGGATTATGTCAGGACTGTGGAAAACTTTAAAGAAGATTTAAGACTCCTTTACCAAAAAGGATATAGACTTATCAGTTTAAGAGACTATATCAATAATGAAATAGATGTAGAAGCAGGTAAAACTCCTGTGGTACTAACCGTTGATGACGGTAATCAATCGGATTTCAATATAATTCAAGATAATGGTAAGAAAAAAGTAGATCCCAATTCTATTGTAGGTATTCTTGAAGATTTTAACAAAAAGTATCCTGATTTTGGATTGGAAGCTACGTTTTTTATAAACGGTGGAAGCAATGTCTTTGGACAAAAGGATTTAATTGAATATAAACTGAATTATATTATAGATAATGGAATGGACATAGGAAATCATAGCTATGGGCATGAAAACCTAGGCCAGAAATCAGAAATAGAAATACAAAGAACACTGGCCAAAAACGTAGAGTTTATAAAGAAGTATCTTCCTGACTATGAAGTAAACATACTTTCACTGCCCTTTGGTGCCAGACCTAAAAATAGTGAAAAAAGAAAATATCTTTATAAAGGTTCCTATGAAGGAATCAGGTATAATAATATTGGAGCCCTTGCAGTAGGCTGGAGACCTGAATATTCTGCTGTCCACAAAGAATTTGACCCACTATATATTCATCGTGTACACGGTAGCTCAGCTAAATTTGGAATTAGATACTGGCTTGAATATTTTGATAGGCATACTGACAAGAGGTATATAAGTGATGGAGATAAAGATATAGTTACAATACCTGAAAAAATGATGGATAAAATAGATAAAAATAAATTAGGAAGTAAAAAATTAAGAACTTATAAGCTGGATGAAGAATAGCCCAAAAAATAGTGGGTTTTATTTTTTGTATATTAATAATGTATTTAAAAATTAGTAGAATAATAAAAAATCTAAAGAATAGATTTAATATATAACTGTTTAGATTAAGGGGGCGGAATATGAAGATATATGTAATTTCTAAAAAAAGTATAATTTTCACCTTAGCCATAATTATAGCAATAGGAGCAAGTTTTTTATATTTTCATGATATTGGTTATCAAGTACTTGCTGTTCTAGCATCAGATAAACTTCTGCCTATCTACTCAGTAGAGACGGAGGAAAAAAAGATAGCTATAAGCTTTGATGCGGCATGGGGTGACCAGTATACTGAAGGAATTTTAGATATCTTGGACAAATACGGTGTAAAAACTACTTTTTTTCTAGTAGGTTTTTGGGTAGATAGATATCCAGATATGGTTAAAAAAATCCATGAAAGAGGTCATGAAATAGGAAATCATTCTTCTACCCATCCACATATGTCAAAATTATCCAAGGAAAAAATTATTAAGGAGCTTAACAATACTGGTGATAAAATTTATAAACTGATGGGAGAAAAACCCTTTCTCTTTAGACCTCCCTTTGGAGATTACAACAATACCTTGATCAAAACTGCTGAAGAATGTGGATATTATACAATACAGTGGGATGTAGATTCATTGGATTGGAAGGAACTTGGAGTAGCTCCGGTAGTTGATAGGGTTACCAGAAATATTAAGAACGGTTCTATAGTTCTTTTCCATAATAATGCTAAATATGTTTTAGATTATCTTCCACTTATTATAGAAAAGCTGCAGAAAGAAGGATATAAAATCGTTCCAATATCGGAGCTAATTATGAAAGAAAATTATTATATTGACCACACTGGCCGTCAAATAAGACTAAAAACAGAAGAGAAGAATAAATGACACTAAATTTATGGAAAACTTTGGTAAATAATTTCCGTAGGTTTAAATAGTCTTTAGATCATAATAATAAAATTTTATGTAAAAATAATATGTTAATATTGACATAATATTATAAAAGTAATGCAACATTTTTTCATATAGGCAGATGGTGGACAGTATGTATAAGATTGTTTCCTGTATACTTTATAATAGTAACCGGATGGTGGTTCTGGCAGGCTATAACATGTTACCCTGACAGCTGGTGGAATCCTATAGAAATATTTAGTGCAGGAACCATATTAGGTCAGTGGACCATAATAATTGTGCTGGCACTGATTACACAAAGTTACTTTGCAAAAAAGATAGGGAAAGGTGAATATTCCATAAATATTGCTGAAAAAGACAAATAAACTCTTTTAGAGGGGTAAGTGAATGTCCTTAAAAACAATAATAATGATGACTGTTATCTTAGGATCTTACATTATAAGTTTTGGCATTTTATTGAATAAAGCCTTTAATGCTAAGCATAAATAGATTCAAAAAATACGGGAAGACAATTCCTGTATTTTTTCTTTTTTGTATATTTAAAGTTTGGTTTATGGGCTGTTAAATTTTCTTTTAACTTTTTCAGAATCAAAAATTTGGAATTATAACAGGTTTGATACATAAACTTAAAGGTTTAAACAAAACATAACTATATCATTATTTAGAGGAGTTGAGTAGTAATATGAATACTCAGTTCATAGGTATTGTAGGTAATGACAAACAAAACACTATTAGCGATTTGATACATTATGTTTTAAATGGGAGCGGATATACTACCCTTTTAGTAAGTAGCAATTTATTAATGTTAAATCAAAATATCATAGAAAAGAGCTGTATAAGCTTAGAAGATATTGAAAAATTTTCAAAAGATAATGATAAAAGAGTAGATTTTTTCATTATCAATAATTTGAAGATGACAGTTTTGAAAAAATTATTAAAGAAAAATAAGATCAATGCTTTGCTTGATTTGAAATCACCTGATAAAAATGGTAAGATCGCTGAAGAGAAACTTATGAGAAGTATTATCTATAGAAATCTTAAACATGATGGAATTGCTATAATTAATTCTGATAATAAGGATAATCTATGTGAATTTACATATTTGAGGGATAGGATAGTTATAACTTATGGTCTTGATTTAAGAGCAACTATTACTACTTCCAGTGTTCCAATGCGTGATGAGGTGACTTTAATCTGCTGTCTTCAAAGAGGTATAACTACCTTAGAAGGAGAGGATATAGAGCCAATGGAGTTTCCAATTAAATTTTATTATCATGACCAATTTACAGTAAATAATGTTTTACCCGTGATAGCTCTGGCACTTAGATATGGGACTTCAGTAGAAAATCTTCAGGAGATATTATCAAAATATAAAGGTCGAATATAAGTAGCCACCTTTAATTTTAAGGATAAAAAATACACCAAGAAAGCCCTCTAAAAGAAACAGATTACCTAGAAATATCAATCTGAATATTAAATCTTTTGTTCTATTTATTGAAAATTAGAATAAATATATTTGTAGGTTAACTCAAAAAAACATAGGATTTAAAGAATATAAAAGAGCGTAAGGGGGCTAGATATTTGTGAGAACGTTTGATAATAATGTTGTTTCAATTGTTGGTATGCCATGTTCAGACTTGGAATTCAGTCATGAAGTTTTTGGTGAGGGGTTTTATAACCTAAAATTAAGGATACCCAGACTAAGTGAACATGTAGATATTTTACCTATTACCATTTCCGAGAGGTTATTAGTAGATTTTGAAGTTAAAGAAGAAAAGCTAATCAGAATCGAGGGACAATTAAGATCTTATAATAAAATTATTAATGGGAATAATAGACTAATATTAACAATTTTTGCAAGAGAAATAAGTGAAGAACAAGAAGAAAATGTAAGTAATCCTAATCAAATATTTTTAGACGGATTCGTTTGCAAAGAACCGGTATATAGGACTACTCCTTTCGGAAGAGAAATAACCGATATGTTGGTTGCAGTAAATAGACCCTATAGGAAATCTGATTACATACCATGCATAGCATGGGGAAGAAATGCTAGATATTCTGAAAAAATGAAGATAGGTGACCGTATTAAAATATGGGGAAGGATTCAAAGTAGAGAATATCAAAAGAAAATAGATGAAGAAACTGTTGTTAAAAAAACTGCCTATGAAGTCTCCATATCAAAGATGGATGTTATGCCTGAAGAAAATAATAGGACTGATGTGGATTAACCATATATATTTACAAGAAGAATAAAAAATCATGCTTTTCCTGATATTTTCAATTAAAAGGGGAGAGTATGATTTTTTATTATAGATTTTTAAATTTAGAATAGAATTAAAATAAAAGTTAATTGATTATATTAAAAATAAAAACTTGAAATATTAATAAAAAATAGTAAAATAGTATTTAAGGCCCTTAAGAACGGAGGAATTTTATGAACTATATTTTTGTAGGCGCTATAGTTCTTTTAATTATTTTGTCGTCTATTCAGTATATTTTAAACAAAATACTAGTAACCTTAAAAGAAACCAAAGAGATTCTGTATAGACTTCATAAAGATAATAACTATAAAGATAACAATTCATAAAAAGATTAAAGATTTCCAGGACAATAATAAGAAGAATTATGCAAATAGGTATAAAGACTTATTTACATTTCCCATAAATGTTATAAAATGCTTTAAAAGAGTGTTTTTTACGTATAATACTATTTGACTTTGATTTTGGAAATTTGAAAAGGAGTTAATATGATTACTACTGTAACTTTGAACCCAGCAATTGATAGATCTTATATAATAAATAACTTTAAACCGAATAATAACTACCGAATAGACGATGTAACCGTTACGGTAGGTGGAAAGGGTATAAATGTAGCCAGGACTGTGTCAGCCTTAGGAGAAAAGTTAAACGCTACGGGATTTTTAGGTGGGATTACAGGTGATTACATTAAAAAACAACTAAATGATTTAGGGATTGCTACATCCTTTGTAAAAATAAATGATGAATCTCGTAATTTCACAGCTATTATTGACCCAATAAATAGAACGGAAACCACTGTTAATGAAGTAGGTCCATTTGTGTCGAAGACAGAATTAACTAAATTTATTAAAGAATACATAAAAATATTAAAGTACAGCAAAATCATTATTGCTTCCGGCAGTGTGCCAAAGGGTGTTCCTAAGACTATCTATAGAGATATGGTAAAAATAGCAAAGGATAATAATGTGCTACCTATTATTGATGCATCGGGGAAATTTTTGGAAGAGGCCATAAAGGCAAAGCCCTATATGATAAAGCCAAATCTGAAAGAGCTTAGGGAGCTTGTCGGCTATGAATTAAATAATGAATATGAAATAATACATGAATCTAAATATATATGTAAACAGGGCGTAGGCTTAGTCGTAATATCATTGGGAAGTAAAGGTGCTATTTTTACAACTAGAGAGAAAGTAATTAAAGTTGAAGCACCTAACATAAAGGCAGTAAACACAGTAGGCTCTGGAGACGCACTAGTAGCTGGTTTTGCTGTGGCCCTGGTGAACAAATTTGATCTAGATAATGCCTTTAGATATGGAATAGCTTGTGGAGCTGCAAATGCCCTTGAAAAAGGAACTGGCAATATCAAAAAAGAAACAGTAGAGCGATTATTTAGTCAGGTCAAACTTACAAGACTTGAGTAAGAAAGGATTTATAAAGAACCTAAATCTTGTCTGGATTTAGGTTCTTTTGAGAAATTATGAAGGTTTAGAATTAACAAAGAGAGTAAAATCTTTTGTTCTAGTAAAGGAACTCAAACATTTAAAAAAAAATTGCAGGTATAAAACAAAGCAAATTCAAGGGATGCAAGAAATTACAAACTTTTACCAGTTAAATATTAAAAAGGCTAACAGCTAACTGCTGACCGCTCATGGCAAAAAGGATCGCCAGACGCATTTGTTCAAAATGCTAGATCGTAAAGAAGGTATAAATAGTGTGCTAATACCCATCCTAGAATGCTTCCTATAAAGTTTGATTTTGCAGTTTTGTTGTTTATTAAATTGTACTATGGACTACTTAAACTTTTAATTAATACTTATTGAACAAAAAATTAAAAAAATGTAACAATCATACAAATTTACTTAAAAATACTGCATATAATTGACAACTAAGTTATTATTAAGTTAGAATATTTAATAATAAGCGCTAATAAAATATTTTGGAGGTACTTTAAACTATGGATATAGAAAAAAAGAGAAAAGAGATTTTATTTACAAGAGAGCAAATTCAGAAAAGAGTAGAAGAGTTAGGTAGAAAAATTGCAAGGGATTATAAAGATAAGAATTTGATGGTTGTGTCTTTGCTTAAGGGAAGCTTTATATTTACAGCAGATTTAGTTAGAGAAATAGATATCCCTGTAAAAATTGAGTTTATGACTACTTCAAGCTATGGACATTCGACAGAATCTTCCGGAAAGGTTAAGATACTATATGATATCGAAAAGGATCTTAATGGATATGATGTCCTTATTGCTGATGATATTGCAGATACGGGCATTACTATGAAGTTTGTGATGGAATACTTAAAGTCGAAAAATCCAAAAAGCATAAAGAGTTGTGTCCTACTTGACAAGCCTTCAAGGAGAGAGGTCGAGCTTGAGCCTGATTATATAGGTTTTACAATTCCTGATAAATTTATTGTAGGATATGGACTAAATTACGGAGACTACTATAGAAATGTTCCATACGTTTTTGCATTTGTAGATTAATAATAAAAAGGCGACTTTAGTCGCCTTTTTATTATTATTATTATTATTATTATCCTCTTAAGTCTTCCATGAGCTTAGTTTTATCAGCTGTTTTGTCGTCCTTGTTTTTTATGATTTTAGCTGGTGTACCTGCTACAACAACATTTGGAGGAACGTCTTTGGTTACTATTGACCCCGCTGCAACCACAGAATTTTCTCCAACTGTAACTCCTTCAAGTACGACTGCATTTGCACCTATAACTACATTGTCTTCAATTGTAACTGGTTTTGCACTAGGAGGTTCTAATACACCTGCAAGAACAGCACCTGCTCCAATATGAGCGTTTTTACCTACTGTAGCCCTTGCTCCCAAAACTGTATTCATGTCTATCATTGTGCCTTCACCTATTTCGCAGCCTATATTTATTACTGCTCCCATCATTATTACTGCATTTTTGCCTATTTTTACTCTATCCCTTATGATTGCCCCAGGTTCAATTCTAGCATCGATATTTTTAAGATCCAACAAAGGTATTGCAGAGTTTCTCCTGTCGTTTTCAATAACATAGTCTTCAATTAATGATTTGTTTTTCTCTATATATTTTGATACGTCTTCATACTCTCCGAAAATTATCCAGAAAATGCCAGATCCGAATTTTCTGATGTTTTCATCTGTGGCTGAAGCTAAGTCACCCTTAACATATACCTTTACGGGAGTGGATTTTTTGGCATTTTTTATATACTGTGCTATTTTATATGGATCAGTTAAATCTATATCTTTTGTATTGTTGTTTTTCTTTATCATTTGTTTTATCAATCCTTTCTAAATTTTTTGATGTTATTTTAAAATGTGGTCCATATTGTATAGACCATTTTGTTTACTTACTAAGAACTTTGCAGCCCTTACAGCACCGGATGCAAAGACAGTTCTAGACATAGCGGTATGTTTTATCTCAATGATTTCATCGGGACCCGCATAAATAACTGCATGTTCACCGACAATAGTCCCACCTCTAACGGCGTGAATACCAATTTCAGATTTCTCTCTCTTGGCAGTTCTTCCATATCTTCCAAAGTTATATTCCTTAGCATTGTCTAGTTCTTCATTGATTGAATCAGCTATCATATAAGCAGTACCGCTTGGTGCATCAAGCTTTCTGTTATGATGCTTTTCAATAATTTCTATATCAAAAGACTCTGCTAAAACCTTTGCAGATTTTTTAGCCAAATCCATAATTAGATTAATTCCCAGAGACATGTTTCCGGATCTAAACATGGCAACCTGTTTAGATGCTTCTTTTATTTTATCTATAAGAGATTCATCTAATCCTGTAGTACATATAACGGCTGGAGTCTTAGTTTTTACGCTATAATCGATTAGCTTAGAGGTCATGGAATAGTGTGAAAAATCAATAATTACATCGGCTTCTGTTTTACAATCTTGAAAACTTTTATAAACAGGATATTTCTTATCCCCCTTGAATAGATCTACACCTGCTACTATTTCCATGTCCTCCATGTCGTTTGCAAGATCTTCTACTACTTTACCCATTTTACCATTACATCCAGATAAAAGAACTTTTATCAAATTAATACCTCCTATTTAATTAAGCAGTCCGTATTCTTTCATTCTTGTCTTTAAAATCTCAAGGTTTCCTTCAGTCATTTCCACCAATGGAAGGCGTAGGTTACCTACTTCAAATCCCATTAGATTCATGGCAGTTTTAACCGGGATAGGATTAACCTCTATAAATAATGCATCAATTAGAGGCTTCATTTTTAACTGTAGATCACAAGCACCTTTTACATCACCTTCAATAAATTTCATAACCATATTATGAGTATCTTTAGGAGCTATATTAGCAGCTACAGAAATTACCCCATCACCCTTAAGTGACATTAGAGGAACGACCATATCATCGTTTCCAGAATAAATGTAGAAATCATCAGGCACCAGTCTTGCGATTTCAGCAACTTGAGAAATGTTGCCGCTGGCCTCTTTAACGGCTGCTATATTTGGATGCTTAGCAAGCTCTGCTAATGTGGAAGGCAGCATATTCACTCCTGTTCTTCCGGGGACATTGTAAACTACGATGGGGATGTTTACTTCGTCAGCTATAGCAGTAAAATGGGCAATTAGCCCCTTTTGAGTAGATTTGTTATAATAAGGAGTTATAACCAAAAGACCGTCTGCTTCCACTTTTTCGGCATATTTGCTAAGTTCTATTGTATGTTTTGTACAGTTACTTCCTGTACCTGCTATTACAGGAATTCTTTTATTTACTTTTTCAACTGTAAATTTAATCACTTCTTTCTGCTCTTCGTCGCTCATTGTAGAAGATTCTCCAGTAGTACCACAAACTACAATTGCGTCGGTTCCCTGTTCAATATGCCATTCCAACATTTCTTCCAGCTTGTCAAAGTTAACCTTGTCATCCTTAAAAGGAGTAACTATGGCAACACCGGAGCCTCTAAAAAGTTTCATATAAATCATCCTTTCTTATTTAATTAACTACATCTTAAATCTGTGCTTGTAAATTGATTCATATTTTCTTTACGAATTTATTAGACTTTTTGCTAGATATGTTTGGAAATTTACTTTCTCTAATATATTATATTTAATATTTATAATATTTACTATATAGTACAATTAATATCAAAAAAATTTAAAAAACAGTCAAGAGCAAAAAGAGCTGTTGACTGTTTTCAAACAGATGAGATTCTTTTTGCCCCGTGTGAATTAGCACACCATCAATAGACTGGGCTATCTAATGATGACAGTACTATACTTATTTAGTATAGGCCCAACATACAGTTTTTAGGGAAAACTGTACATTTCGGCAACTGCACCTTTCCTAGCAAACTACGACTCCCTATGTCTAACTTGCAGTACTAATTACAGTTGCAGCCTCTAAATCACAACATCAATATTTTATTTTAAAGGGTTTGGATTAATTTTTCTGCAATTTGTACGGCGTTTGTAGCAGCACCCTTTCTTATGTTATCAGCTACTACCCAAAGATTAAGACCGTTTTCAATGCTAAAATCTCTTCTAATTCTACCTACATATACTAGATCGGTACCCTTGGCATTAGTTGCTAGGGGATATACATTGTTATGGGGATCATCTTGCAGTACTATGCCTGGACTATCAGATAGTAATTTTTTCACATCTTCAATTTCAAAGGGTTTTTCAAACTCTACATTTATGGATTCGCTATGACAATCAAATACAGGAACCCTCACTGTGGTAGCAGTTATTTTTAAATCGTAGTCTCCCAATATTTTTTTTGTTTCATCAATCATTTTCATTTCTTCTTTAGTATAGCCGTTTTCAAAGAAAACATCTATGTGAGGGAGGCAGTTGTTAGCTATAGGATGGGGGTAAGCCTTTAATAAATTATTACCCTTTAATCCTTCTTCCAAATCTTTTACACCCTTTACGCCGGAGCCTGAGACTGCTTGGTAAGTAGAATAAACAATTCGCTTGATCTTATACTTGTCATGTAGGGGGTTCAATGCAACCACTGCTTGGATAGTTGAACAATTAGGATTGGCTATAATGCCATTGTGCCATTTAATATCCTCGGGATTAACCTCTGGTACAACAAGAGGGACATCTTTATCCATTCTCCAGGCGCTACTGTTGTCTACAACTATTACCCCTTTAGAAGCGGCTATGGGAGCAAATTTTTTGCTGATATCAGCTCCTGCTGAAAATAGGGCAATATCTATATCTCTGTCGAAAGAATCTTCCTTAAGCTCTTCTACAGTATACTCTATGCCTTTACACTTAACCTTTGTACCAGCGGATTTTGCCGAAGCAAAGGCATAGAGCTTATAAAAAGGAAAATCCCTTTCTTCTAAAACTTTCAAAAAAGTTCTACCAACCATTCCAGTTGCACCTACAATAGCAATATTTATTTTTTTCAAATAAAAAACCTCCTATTCTTTTAGGTGTTAAGGAAAATCATACTGATAATGAACAGCAATTATTACAAAATCCATAAAGAAAAGCAAACCCAAACATATTAATTAATTTTAATATATTAATATATATTAATAGTCATAAAAAAAAATACAGATAAGATGTCTTAAAAAAAGATAATGGAGAAAAACCTTTCAATACTTTAAAATACTAAAATTATTATATATAGTAACATTTGTCAGTGATTATGTCAATATATAAGGCATGGAATAGTTATAAATCTGTTGTAGAAATTATTAAAAAAGTATACAATTAAGTTATTCGTAGATAATTAAGGGTTTTTATAACATTTTTATCTTTAATATAATTATATGAAGAGGTGAGAATATGATACTCATTAATGAAGACATAAAAATGCTTAGAGATGAAGTTATACAAATAAGACATGATTTACATCAGATACCAGAGCTTGGATTTGAAGAATATAAGACTAGTAAATATATTGTTGACTATTTAAAGAAACTGGATTTTAAAGTATATGATAAAGTGGCAAAAACGGGGGTTATTGGTTATCTCAGGGGAAGTGAAGGAAAGAATACCATCGCATTTAGAGCTGATATGGATGCTTTGCCCGTATCTGAGAAGACGGGCCTACCCTTTTGTTCAAAGCATGACGGAAAAATGCATGCCTGTGGGCATGACGGTCATATGGCCATACTTTTAGGCTTTGCAAAGTATATTTTCATAAATAAAGAAAAGATTAAAGATAATATTCTATTGATTTTTCAACCGGCAGAGGAAGGCCCTGGTGGTGCAGAAGTTATGGTGAAAGAAGGCGTTCTGGAAAGATTTAATGTAGATCGTATATATGGTTTGCATCTGTACCCTGATGTGGAAGAGGGCATTGTGGCGGTGAGACCTGGAGCCATGATGGCTCAAACAGGGGAATTTGATATATATATTACTGGAAAAAGCGGACATGGTGCGATTCCTCAAAATTCAATAGATTCTATAGTTATAGGAGCTGATCTAATAAGTTCTTTTCAGAGTATAGTTAGCAGAAACATAAGTCCCATTGAACCAGTAGTCTTGACGATAGGAAAAATCAAAGGAGGAGAAAGGCGAAATGTTATAGCAGGCAAACTATATATGGAGGGTACGCTTAGAGCCTTCAATGAATCTGTTTACAAAAAAGTGAAAAATAAGATGATATCCTTTGCCAAGGGACTTGAAATATCCTATGGTTCAAAAATAGAAATAGTTTTTAGAGATATGTATCCACCTGTAAATAATAATGAAAAGCTAGTAGAAAACTTTATTGAGATAGTTGGATATGAAAATCTAAAGATTATTGAACCCCAAATGACGGCTGAAGATTTTTCCTACTATCAGAAAAAAATACCCGGTTTATTTTTCTTTTTAGGGGTAAAAAATCAAGAAAAGGGACACACTTTTCCACTTCATAATTCCAAATTCAACTTTAATGATGAGATCTTGATTACAGGAATACAGATCTACGCTGATTTATTAAACGAAAATGATGGACTAGATATCTAAATATCTAAAGGAGGCGAAATGCTTGAAGAAGGGTAGAATAACCATATTTGAGGTTAATATAATTTATCTTCTGGTTGCAATGTTACTTGTAACCCTTGGGGCCTATTTTCAGAGTCTTAATATAAAAACAGGTCTACTTATAACAGAGTATATATTGGTTCTTTTACCAGTAATAGTCTTTATAAAATGGAAGAAGATGAGCTTAAAAAAGGTTTTAAAATTAAATAAACTCAACTTAAAGCATGGCCTTTTGGTAATGGCCATAACTGTACTAATCTATCCTGTAGCTCTGTTTTTTAACTTAATAATGATGACGATCATAAGCTTGTTTACAACTATAAAATCCTTACCGGTACCTACTGCAAGTAACTTTAAAGAGTATGTTGGATTGTTTTTTATAATAGCAATATCAGCTGGTATATGTGAAGAAATATTTTTCAGGGGAATGCTTCTAAGTGTATATAAAAAGAAATATAAAAAGCTTGCTATTGTAATAACCGCCGTTATGTTCGGTATATTTCATTTTAATCTTCAAAATCTCTTAGCTCCAACGATTTTAGGACTAATATTTGGTTATTTGGTTTATTTAACGGATTCAATTTTTGCCGGAATCATAGGACATATTACAAATAATGGATTGGCAGTCACATTGGCATATGCTGTAAATGTAGTAAGTAAAAAGCTTAATATCTATGGAAATCTTGAACCTCGTCAGGGTATGGCCAATACCATGCAATTGTTTGCAGGCACAATTATGATAGGCTTTGTAGCGATTATAACGGGAATATTTGCATATCTGCTTATAAAAATCATTAAAAAAGATATAGGTAATAGATTTAATGATTCTAAGTTTGGAGAGATAAATGAAATTAATATAGATACTCAAGATATTACTATGAAAAAGAATGAAAAAATGACTCATTACCTTCCGATTTTAGGAGTAGTTATTATTTACTTTTTTATTTCGTTCATTCAATTTTGAAACTCTTTTTAAAATAAAAATTTTTGCAAAAAAACCAGCCTTGGAACTCCAGAGTTCCAAGGCTGGTTTTTTAAAAATTATTAAAGGGGGAGTGGGAAACAACATTTACAACAATAAAAAGAATACCATTAATGTCGAAAATTATCAATAAGAAAAATCAAATATTACAAATTTTTAAATTTATTATTAATTTATTTGAATAAAAAGTTACCCCTTACTCAATAATATTTGAAAAGGAGGGATTAGATTGTCAAAAAAGAATAGAGACAAAAATAAGAAATTTAAGATTGAGACTGTGGAAGATAAGTGGAAATATGAAATAGCTTCGGACCTAGGTCTTTTAGACAAGGTGTTAGAAGGTGGATGGGGAGCATTAACGGCAAAGGAAACCGGTAGAATAGGCGGAATGATTACTGTAAGAAAGAAAAAAAGTCAAAAACAAAAAGAAGAGGAATTAAATGAAGAGATAGACTAAACTATCTCTTTTTTCTATTAAAACTTATATACAAATTTGAACTTTAGATTTAGAATTAATTTGTGTATAATTGAATTTGAAGCAAATAGGATAATTAAAGATAAAGGGGAACTGTTATGGAAGCTTACAGTGGATTTGCTGAGGTATATGATTTTTTGATGAAGGATATAGATTATGATGTATGGGTGGATTATATAGAAGAAATCTTTAAGAGAAGAAATTATGTCCCTAGGAATATTTTAGAGCTTGCCTGTGGTACGGGAAATATAACTAACAGACTTGCAAAAAAAGGTTATAATATTACAGGTCTTGATATATCATCTGAAATGCTCACGTTTGCTAAAGATAAAGCTTATAATTTGGGAGTGGATGTTACTTATATTAATCAGGATATGAAAGAATTAGAATTTTCCGGGAAGGTAGATTGCGTACTCTGTCTGTGTGATGGATTTAACTATATATTAGATAAAGATGAATTATTTAATATCTTTAAGCGAATTTATCTTATTTTACAAAAAAATGGTTTGTTTATATTCGATATAAGCTCCTATTATAAAATTTCAGAAGTTTTAGGTACAAATACATATGCAGAAAATTTTGAAGACGTTTCCTATATTTGGGAAAATTATTTCGATTCTAGAACCGATATATGTGAATTTGATTTGACGATTTTTATAAGGCAAGATAGTTTGTTTAAAAGGATTCAGGAATCTCACTGCCAAAGGGCCTATAAAATAGAAAGTATTTGTCAATTGCTGGAGGAAATTGGGTTTAAAAGCATAGAGGTATTTAATAGTTTTACTTTTGATAAACCTTTACTAACTGATGAAAGGATAAATTTTGTCTGTAAAAAATAGAAGAATTTTTATCATTTGTGAATAGTTTGATAAAAAATGGATAGATTAATATAAACAAGTTTTTTAATATACCTATTTGACACGTTAAAAAGGTTATGTTAAAATTAATATAATTAAGCTAGCTTAATTATAATTTTCAAATGTTTTAGGAGGATTGTTTAGATGAAAGGTAAAGTAAAATGGTTTAACAATGAGAAAGGTTATGGATTCATAACAGGAGAAGACGGAAATGATGTGTTTGTACATTACACAGCAATTGAACAGGAAGGTTTTAAATCTTTAGAGGAAGACCAGGAAGTTGAATTTGAAGTTGTGGAAGGTGAAAAAGGACCTCAAGCCACTCAAGTTGTAAAATTATAATAAAAATAAAATCAATTTGTTAATTAGCCCTGATGTAGTCAGGGCTTTGTTAATGGCACAAATAGATTTGTTTCACTTTATTATAATACTCATACTTTTAGAAGTGAGATATAGAATAAGGAAGTAAGATAAAGTTTCACAATGATTTAGTAGGAGATAAAAAACTCCTTCTAAATTGTTGAACTTTTATATATGAAACAAAGATAGAATATGTGGAGGGATTAATTTGGCTAGTTATATCGTAAGAGGAATTGCTGCAAATAAAAACATAAGAGTCTTTGTTGCGATTACAACAGGTATGGTAGAAAAGGCTAGAAGAATACATAATACTTTGCCGGTTGCAACTGCTGCCTTAGGAAGAACAATAACAGCCGCTTCTATAATGGGTTATATGTTAAAAGGAGAAAAGGATAAGTTAACATTGCAGATAATGGGAGCAAATGAAATAAAATCAATAGTAGCTGTTTCAGATTCTACAGGAAATGTTAAAGGATATATTTCAAATCCTAATGTTAAACTGGCTTTTAACGAAAAAGGAAAGTTGGATGTAGGAGGAGCCATAGGTAAAAACGGAAAGTTAAGAGTTATTAAGGATCTTGGATTAAAGGAGCCCTATATTGGTCAATCAAATTTGATAAGCGGAGAAATAGCAGAAGATATAGCTGCCTATTACATGTACTCAGAGCAGCAGCCCTCAGTAGTTTCCTTAGGAGTTCTAATAGATGTGGATGGTTCAGTTAAAGCGTCAGGTGGATTTATTATTCAGCCACTTCCTGAAGTTAAAGAAGAAATACTGGTACAGTTAGAGGAAGCTGTTAAGGATATACCACCTATATCTTCTATGGTAGATGAAGGAATGAGTGGTGAAGATATAATAAGAAAAATATTAAAGGGATTTGATGTAGAAATAGTTGATAGAACTAAAGTAGATTTTAAATGTGACTGCGATTCAGAAAAAATCGAAAAAGCTTTAGTAAGCCTTGGAGAATCCGAGTTAAAAAGCATCATAGAGGAAGATGAAAAGGCTGAGATAGTATGCCATTTCTGCAATACACGCTACAACTTTAATAAAGATGAGCTTATAGACCTTCTTAATAGGGCAAAATCATAAATCTGTATGGGACTTTAAAAACATGTACAAGAGACGGTTAAAAGAGTAAAATACAATATATGCAAAATTTACTATTGACTTATGGATGAAAATGTTGTAATATATATTTTGTCAGTTTCAAGGAAGTGGGCGCATAGCTCAGCTGGGAGAGCACCTGCCTTACAAGCAGGGGGTCACAGGTTCGAGCCCTGTTGCGCCCACCAATTAAAATAAGCTAAGAGATAAATATGGTCCGGTAGTTCAGTTGGTTAGAACGCTAGCCTGTCACGCTAGAGGCCGAGGGTTCGAGTCCCTTCCGGATCGCCATTTGTGCCCAGATAGCTCAGTCGGTAGAGCAGAGGACTGAAAATCCTCGTGTCGGTGGTTCGATTCCGCCTCTGGGCACCATGCGGTAGTAGCTCAGTGGTAGAGTATCGCCTTGCCAAGGCGAGGGTCGAGGGTTCGAATCCCTTCTACCGCTCCAAATTAATATTTTGGCGGCATAGCCAAGTGGTAAGGCAGAGGTCTGCAAAACCTTTATTCCCCAGTTCGAATCTGGGTGCCGCCTCCAGTTTGAAAATCATCCTTTTCAGGATGGTTTTTTTGTTGTATAGTTGCATAATAAAGCTAATAAAAGAATAAGAATTATTAAGATACACAAAGGTGGACATGTTATGGTTAAATTCATTGAAAATCCATTTTTGCCTGATAATAAAGTAAAAACAGTTGTAGTAGACAGACGTATGCCTGTATCAATTCAGAATAAAATACGAGCTGAGGGTATAAATATTATAAAAACACCCTACTGTAAAGAATTATATGAGGCTATTTCATCCCATCCTGATATACTTATGCATCATATTGGAGGAAATGAAATAGTAGTTGCACCAAATATATATGAAAAATTTAAAAATAAGCTTAAAATGCTTAATTTAAATGTCATTTTAGGAAATACTGTTTTAGAAAGTACCTATCCAGGCAATATTGCATATAATGTAGGAAGAATTGGAAAATTTGCAATTCACAATTTTAAATATACTGACAAAAGAGTTTTGCAAAAACTTGAGTGTAAAAACTTAAAGCTGATAAATGTGAAGCAAGGATACTCGAAATGTTCGATATGTGCAGTGAACGAAAAGGCAGCCATAACCTCCGATAAAGGAATTGCCAAAGCTCTTGAAGCTCATGGCGTGGACACTTTGCTAATACGACCTGGATATATTGACTTGCCTGGACTAAATTATGGATTTATAGGAGGAACTGCGGGGCTAATTGAGCAAAAAAAACTATTTTTTTGTGGAAACATAAAAAAGCATCCTGACTTTAAAATTATAAAAAATTTTTTACAAAAATATTGGGTAGATATAGAGTATGTACAAAACATAGATTTAATTGACTTAGGATCAATAATTCCTTTAATAGAAACAACGCCAGTCAATAAAAACAATATCTGACAACCGTGTATCTGTATATGCTTTTGATGAGCACCATATACTACTAGTACGAAAGGAAGGGAGTGAAAAATAGATGCGTTTACTTTCAATAGTTTTTAAGGAGAGTAAAGATGAGGTTAAAAGGATAGCTCAAAAAATACTTCAGAATTATAACAGTCCAGATATTAATATAGATAGTGAAATAATTGAAGTTGGTAAATATAAAAGTGTTAATTTTTATATAGATGAAAACTTAATACCTAGTAGTGAAGAATATATAAATAGTGACTTTAAAAACGTTTTTAAACATTATGCGGCTATTATAGTAGTAGATTATATTATAGATAACTTAGAATTTAAAATCATAGAAAAAATATTATGTAACAATTATAGTTTCTTAAAGTCTGGTGAAAGAAAATTTATTTTACAACAGCTAAATAAATTTTTGGAAAAGGAATTTTATGATAAAAATGTTGATGTACCCTATAAAGTAAATAGAAAGGCTAAGATACTCTATAAATTAATGAATTTCCTATCAAATAATGATACTGTCAATGTTGAAGGATTCGTTCATTTTAGATTGAAGAATTACTTTGAGGATCTAAATGATATCCTTGACAGGGCTATAGAAGAGTATATGATGGAAAAAGAATATAGGGAATTTATCCGATTGCTTAAATACTTTGTGAATGTGCAAGAGCCTAAAATAGAACTGCTAAATGTAGTGGTAGATAAACATGGAAAATATCATCTCTACGATAAGGATAACAAGGTAATAGAGGACAAATACATAAGGGAATTGATGGATGATTTGTTAGATAATGATCTCAGCTATGATGACATGCTAATCAGTTCTCTTATAACTATTGCACCTAAAAAAATTGTTATACATTACGCCAGTAATATTAAAAGCAATGAGATCATTGAAACTATAAAAAATATATTTGAAGAAAGAGTATACATTTGTAGCAGTTGCAGAATTTGTAATCTCAACAGAGTTATTAAAGAAGAGTAGAGAAATAATCTCTACTCTTTAGTATTGTAACTATTTTTTTTATATGGTATACTTTTTGTGTTTACATAAGACAAGGCTAAGAGGTGAAGGTAATGTTTTGGACAAAAGTAATTCTACTATCTATAATAGGGGCTGCAATAGGATGGCTTACAAATGTCTTTGCAATTAAACTTATATTTAGACCACTAAATCCTATAAAAATTCCACTTGTAAACATTAGTATTCAGGGGCTTATACCAAAAAGAAAAAGCGAGCTGGCTCGAAGTATTGGTCAAACAGTTGAGACTGAGCTTGTATCTATTGAAGAAATTATGGATAAGATAATAGAAGAAGAAAACAAAAATCAAATGATACAAGAGATAAAACAGAAGGTAAAGGAAATTGCAGAGCAGAAAATTCCTTCTTTGATACCTGCCACAATAAGAAATATGATAATAGGATATATTGACGAGATTATCGAAAATGAAGGAGAAAATGCTCTGAATGAACTTAGTGAGAAATTGATTCATAAAGCAACAAGCGAAGTAAAAATATCTAAAATTATTGAAGATAAAGTAAATAAATTTGATTTGTACAAGCTAGAAGAGATTATTTTGAACATTGCCGAGAAGGAGTTAAAGCATATAGAGCTTTTAGGTGGGTTTATAGGATTTATAATTGGTTTTATACAAGGAGTTATAATTTTACAATTTTAAGGAATAAAAAAAGATTAAATTGTAAAAACTTATTGACAAATAAAGTATTTTAAATATAATTATAATAAAACATCTAAAGAAAATGCTATGATAGGGAAAAGTACTATTGACCCAATCTACAGAGAGGAAATGTCAGCGGCTGAGAGCATTTCTGATATGGAAGTAGGAAAAACTACCCTGGAGCAGTAATCCAGTAGCCTTGAGGTGAAAAGATTACCGTTGGCAGCGTTAATGCCATGAGAGTGGAATTTTCAATTAGGGTGGAACCGCGGGTAAAACCTCTCGTCCCTTGGTTATGGGGATGAGGGGTTTTTTGATATTCAAATAGTTTACAATTATTGAAAAAGGAGGCAAGAAACATGGATAAGGTAAAAATTACCTTAAAAGACGGTTCGGTAAAAGAGGTGCCTAAAGGTATAACTATACTGGAAGTAGCTAAGATGATTGGTGGAAGACTTGCAAAGGAAGCCGTAGCTGGTGAAGTAGACGGAAAAGTTACAGACCTTAATTATGAAATTCATAAGGATTGTGAAATTAACATATTAAAATTTGAAGATGAAAACGGTGAAGAGGTTTTCAGACACACTAGTGCCCATGTGTTGGCTCAAGCTGTTCAAAGACTTTTTCCACAGACTAAGTTGGCTATTGGACCTTCGATTGAAAATGGGTATTACTACGACTTTGATTCTGAGCATAAATTTACTCCTGAAGATTTACAAAAGATAGAAAAGGAAATGGAGAAAATAGTTAAGGAAAATCTAGAGGTTGAAAGATTTGAGCTTCCGAGAGAAGAAGCTCTAAAACTGATGGAGGAAAAAGGCGAGAGGTACAAGGTAGAACTGATAAAGGAGCTCCCAGAAGATGAGACGATATCCTTCTATAAACAAGGTGACTTTATAGATCTTTGTAGAGGGCCTCATCTTCCTACAACAAAATATATTAAGGCTTTAAAGCTTTTAAGTACTGCAGGAGCTTATTGGAGAGGCGATGAAAAAAACAAAATGCTTCAAAGAATTTATGGAACTTCCTTTCCAAAGAAGAAATTGTTGGATGAATATTTACACAGACTAGAGGAAGCAAAGAAAAGGGACCATAGAAAACTGGGAAAAGAACTAAAACTCTTTACTATTCTTGAGGAGGGACCAGGATTTCCCTTTTTCCTTCCAAATGGTATGGAACTGAAAAACACTCTTATGGAATATTGGAGAGAAGTTCATAAGAAAGCAGGGTATGTTGAAGTAGAAACACCTATTATACTCAACAGAAAACTTTGGGAGACATCAGGTCATTGGCATCATTATAAAGAAAACATGTATGCCCTGCAGATAGATGAAGAGGATTATGCTATAAAACCAATGAACTGCCCAGGTGGGATGCTTGTCTATAAGACAGAAATGCGTTCCTATAGAGATTTTCCGATGAGAGTCGGTGAAATAGGTAGAGTGCACAGACATGAGTTGTCTGGAGCACTTCATGGTCTCATGAGGGTAAGGGCTTTTACACAGGATGACGCTCACATATTTATGCTTCCTGAACAAATAAAGGATGAGATTAAGGGCGTAGCCAAATTGATTGATGAAATCTACACAAAGTTTGGATTTAAGTATCATGTTGAGTTGTCTACAAGGCCTGAAGATTCCATGGGAAGCGATGAAGAATGGGAAATGGCTGAGTCAGCACTAAAAGAAGCCCTGGAAGAGTTAAAGCTTCCTTATAAATTAAACGAAGGTGATGGAGCTTTCTACGGTCCTAAAATAGACTTTCATTTAGAAGATTGTATTGGGAGAACATGGCAGTGCGGGACAATACAGCTTGACTTCCAACTTCCTCAAAGATTTGATTTAACTTATATAGGGAAAGATGGAGAAAAACATAGACCAATTGTAATACACAGAGTGGCATTTGGAAGCATAGAAAGATTCATAGGAATCCTTATTGAGCATTTTGCCGGTAAATTCCCTACATGGCTTGCCCCTGTACAGGTTAAAATTTTACCTATAACAGATAGACAGGCTGAATATGCTGAAAAAATTGTAGAGCAGCTTGAGGATCAAGGAATTAAAGTGGAAATTGACAGCAGAAGTGAAAAAATAGGATATAAGATACGTGAAGCACAGCTTCAAAAAGTTCCGTATATGTTGATAGTAGGTGATAAAGAAGAGGAATCACAGACTGTATCGGTACGTTCAAGGGACAATGGGGAACTGGGAAGTCAGAAAGTTGAAGATTTCGTTGAAAAAATAATTAGTGAAATAGAAAATAGAACTTTAAATACAATTGAAGAATAAGTAAAAAAACATAAAAGTCGTTTAATTAGCTTAAACGACTTTTATGTTTTTACTAAAATATCTTCAAAATTATCAAACTCATTAATTATTTTGTCTAATTCTTCACCAGTTAGGGTTTCTTTTTCATATAGTACCGACGCTACCCTGTTCAATAACTCCTTGTGTAGTCTTATTACTTCCACTGATTGTTTATAACATATGTTTATTATCTTAGTGATTTCCTTATCTATTATATCATAGCAGTTGCGAATAAGATTAGGTTCAAAAAATCTATTTTCCAAGTCACTCATTCCATATTCGCATACCATTTGAAAGGCTAATTGATTTGCTTTTTTCAAATCATCCTTAGCCCCTGTTGATATACTTCCAAAAATTACTTCCTCTGCTGCTCGTCCCCCTAGTATTACCTGAATTTTATTGTAAAGTTCATCCTTGGTTATAAGGAATCGTTCTTCTTCTGGAGTATACATTACATATCCCAAGGCTTGACTCCTAGGAATAATGGATATTTTGGATATTAAGTCAGTATTTAACTTTTTACCTACTAAGGCATGACCCGCTTCATGGAAGGAAACCCTTCTCTTTTCCTTTTCAATAATATTGGCATTTTTTCTCTCAAGGCCTCCTATTACTTTTTCTATTGCCTCACTAAAATCATCTTTTTCAATAATTTTTTTATTCTGCCTAACAGCTAATATAGCTGCTTCATTTGCAATGTTGGAAATATGAGCTCCCGACATGCCGTGGGTTCGTTTGGCTAATTCTTTTATATCAATATCTGGGCTTATAGGTTTCCCCTTTATATGGACCTTAAAAATTTCTTCCCTTGATTTAATATCCGGGTTGCCTATAAATATGTTCCTATCAAATCTTCCAGGTCTCTGTAGTGCTTCATCTAACATATCCAGTCGATTAGTAGCACCGATAACAATAATTGTTTGGTCATTATTAAAACCATCCATTTCTATTAAAAGCTGATTAAGGGTTTGGTCTTTTTCATTATTACTTTCCAGGCTTCTCTTAGCTCCAATAGCATCTATTTCGTCAATGAAAATAACGGCGGGAGCTTCTTTCCTAGCTTTTTCAAACAAAGATCTAACTCTTTTAGCACCCACACCTACATATTTCTCCACAAACTCTGAACCGCTTGCAGGAAAGAATTTAGAGTTAGTTTCACCTGCTATAGCCTTGGCCAGTAAAGTTTTACCCGTTCCCGGTGGTCCGTGTAACAGGATACCCTTCGGAATCTTAGCTCCCATTGCTTTGTACTTTTCAGGACTTTTGAGAAAATCGATTATCTCGGCTAATTCTTCCTTTACTTCCTCTAAACCTGCTACATCTTTAAAACCAACTTTAGGACTAGCGTTATTTTCACCTTTTTTATCGTTTTTATCATTTTTTAAGTGGACTGGAGCCAATTGAGGTGAATTGTCTAGTCTTAAAAAATATATTAATAAAAATATATTTAATATTATCAAAGTGATCTTTATCGAATTATTAAAATTATTTGAAATCCCTTTATTGAAATGGGAAAGAGTAATAATAGACGTATTGAAAACTACTAAAATAAGTAGTAGAAAAAAAATTGTCTTTTTTTTCAAGTAAATAACCACCTGCCTTCTATAAATTTTTGTTAATATAATTCTGTTTAGTGTTAAAAAATTATTTTCATAATTAGTTTGCCCAAAGTTTTTTAAAAAATAAATCAAAAGTAGGTTATAAGAAAGATTTTATGTAAAATAAAAATTTTACATCTAAAAAAATAATTAAAAAAAAAGCTTCCGTGTCTAAGGCAAGCGTAGGCCAAGCACTACTTGGAGTAATACTTTTCCATACACTATTCATTGTATCTCCTATGGCAGGTAAAAATTTATTTAGAGATGCACAAATAGGTGAATTCTTTAGAGCCTTCGTGGCCTATGGAGTTATAGGAGTATCTTTGGCATTGCATGCTTGGAGAAAGCGAATGGGAAAGTATAGGAAAATAATTTTGTATTTTATTAAAAATTATTGACATAATAAAAAAAAGATGTTAAACTTAATAACTGTAAGTAAAATGCAAAAGAATTACAATAAAGTAGAAGCATTTTGTTTCTCACCTTGCGGTCAAGGCTAGCAAGGTTAATATAGCCAAGGTATTTACATACTGGATTAAAAGTATGATTAATGTATATCTATGTTTGATTAGGCTATGAGACGAATGTTTGTACATTCGTCTTTTGTTTTTGTCGTATTGTGAAAAATATCAGGAGGTGGACAACTATTAAAAAGCTTGATGTTAATGAATCAATAAGGGACCGAGAAGTAAGGCTTATTGACAGCAATGGAGAGCAAATAGGTATAATGTCATCTAAAAAAGCACTTGAAATAGCTGCAGAAAAAAAACTAGATTTAGTAAAAATTGCTCCGAAAGCAAAGCCGCCCGTGTGTAAGATAATGGATTATGGAAAGTATAAGTATGAACAGGCTAAGAAGGAAAAGGAAGCAAAGAAAAAACAGAAAACCATAACTCTAAAAGAGGTAAGACTAAGTCTGAAAATTGAAGATCACGACTTAAATACTAAGGCAAGAAATGCTATTAAATTTTTAGAAAATGGTGACAAAGTAAAGGTTTCCCTTAGGTTTAAAGGAAGAGAGTTAGGTCATACAGAACTTGGAGTTGAAGTTTTAAATAAATTTTACTCTATAGTTGAGGAAGTTGGAGTCATGGAAAAAAAGCCTAAAATGGAAGGCAGAAGTATGGTAATGTTTTTGGCTCCAAAAAATTAATATAGTAGAAACTGAAAGGAGGAAATCAAGATGCCTAAAATGAAAACACATAGAGGAGCTGCTAAAAGATTTAAGAAAACTGCCAAAGGAAAGATAAAGAGAGCAAAGGCATATAAAAGCCACATATTAACTAAAAAATCTCCTAAGAGAAAAAGAAATTTACGCCAATCAGGAGTAGTTTCTAAAGGAGATGAAAAGAGAATTAAAAAAATAATTCCATATTTATAAGATTAGTATGATAAAAAGCAAAGGAGGTAGAAAAGAATGGCAAGAGTAAAAAAAGCAGTAAATGCTAAGAAAAAGCATAAGAAAATATTGAAGCTTGCAAAGGGTTATTATGGTGCTAAAAGTAAGCTTTTCAGACCTGCTAACGAAGCAGTTATGAGGTCTTTAAGATTTGCATATATAGGACGTAAATTAAGAAAAAGAGATTTTAGAAAAATGTGGATATCAAGAATAAACGCGGCAGCAAGAATGAATGGAATGTCATATAGCAAATTCATTAATGGATTGAAGCTTGCTGGCATTAACATAAATAGAAAGATGCTTTCTGAAATGGCTATTCATGATCAGGAAGGATTCAAGCAGCTTGTTGACGTAGCTAAGTCAAAATTGAATGCTTAATAAAATAGACTCTTTTGGAGTCTATTTTATTTTATAGTAGAAACGTATTTTATCTTTACTTTTAAAAAGAATACGAAAGTGGTATAATAAGACGAGTAAAATAATGTAAAATATTTATAAAATATCAAAAAACCAAAGCAGTAGCAGGGTAGAGGTGTGGGCATATGAAAAAACAATTTGTAGTTATTGGATGTGGGCGATTTGGTTCCAGCGTGGCTAAAACCCTATTTGGAATGGGTTATGACGTCTTAGCTGTAGATAGGAATGAAGAAATAATTCAAAATATTGCAGATTCGGTGACCCATGCGGTGCAAGCAGATGCTACCGATGAAAACTCAATAAAATCTTTAGGAATACGAAATTTTGATGTTGCAGTAGTAACGATAGGATTGAATATACAGTCTTCAATTCTCGTAACTTTAATGGTAAAGGAGCTCGGAGTTAAATATGTAGTAGCTAAGGCACAAAATGAACTTCATGCAAAAGTTTTATATAAGATAGGAGCCGATAGAGTAGTGTTTCCTGAAAGAGAAATGGGAGTTAGAGTTGCCCATAATCTAGTTTCTTCCAATATAATGGATTACATAGAGCTTGCCCCTGACTATAGCATAGTTGAAGTTGCTGTTCTAAAGGAATGGGCAGGTAAAAACCTTAGGGAATTAAATATGAGAGCTAAATATGGGATCAATGTTATGGCTATAAAAAAGGGTCCTAACATCAACATATCACCTAGTGCCACTGATATCATAGAAGAGGAAGATATACTTGTTGTAATTGGACATAATGATGATTTGCAAAAAATTGAAAAAAGGTAGAGGTGTTTTGATTGACCTTGGAAATTACATCTTCTTCTAATAAACATATTAAGCATATAAAATCTTTACAACGTAAAAAATATAGGGATAAATATAATGAATTTGTAATTGAAGGACTTAGAATCGTAGAGCATGGACTAGAAAATGATGCCGAGATTAGCACCATATATTATACAAATAAAATATACTGTATGCTGCAGAAAAGAAATTTCTTTGAAAAAATTAAGAAAAAGAATATAGCATTATATAAAATTAATGATAAAATATTAAAAGAAATTTCTAATACAGAAAATTCTCAAGGAATAGTAGGCATAGTTAAAAAGAAATCCTTTGATTTACAAGACATAATTAACAAGGAAGAATTTTTCCTAATTGTACTGGACAGACTTCAGGACCCTGGTAATGTAGGTACTATTATTAGGACTGCAGACGCTGCTGGGGCTGAAGGTATAATTGCTGCCAAGGGAACAGTAGATATTTATAATAGTAAGACCATAAGGGCAACTATGGGATCAGTTTTTACTATGCCGGTGGTATACGAAGATGATATCCTTAAAACTATTTCAATTTTGAGAAACAAAGGTGCTGATATCATTTCGACCACCTTGGATACAGAAAAATATCATCATGAAGTAAAATATGGTAAAAAAAATGTTATAATTATAGGTAATGAAGGAAATGGCATTTGTGGGGAATTGATTGAAAAGTCCAATATAAAAATTAAAATTCCACTGATTGGAAATGCTGAATCTTTGAATGCTTCTGTTGCATCGGGAATTGTGATGTATGAAATTGTAAGGCAAAAAATGAATTCAGAAAATTAAGAATTTAGCAAATAAGGAGTATCTATTGCTTGTAAACCCATTTTTGCTGTGTTATAATTTATATTAAGTAAACCAGTGAGAAGGGGTGTAGCCAGTGATGATCCATATGGCTAAGTTTTTTTGGCAAGTCTTTATGTTAACTGGTAATGTAGATGCTTATCTTCTTTACAAGAAATTAATGGGCTATTAAAATAAATTTATATTTTATCGGCTGTGAAGGAGAAAAGTAGGATAAAAACTACTTACAGGGATGAAATGCCTTAGACTGAGAGCATTTCTAAGTAAAGGTTTATCTGAAGTTCGCTCTGGAGCTATAAAGCTGAAATTGGAGTAGGCTTTATCGGTTTATACCGTTACATTAATAAGTGGTTAAGGTAAAGAGGCCTTGACTATTAGGGTGGTACCGCGGAAAGAAATCTTCGTCCCTTGGGGCGAAGATTTTTACTTTTATCAAATAATATGGAGAGGAGATATGGAATGAAAGAGAAGTTACAGGAGATTTTAGAAAATTCAAAGGAAGCCATAGCTTCTGCTAAAACTTTAAGCGAATTAGAACAAATAAGAATTAAATATCTTGGTAAAAAAGGAGAACTTACCCTTGTGCTAAGGGGGATGGGAAAACTATCAAAGGAAGAAAGACCTGTGATAGGTAAATTAGCTAATGAAGTGAGAACAGAAATAGAAAAAAACTTAGAAGAAAACAAATCGGTTATAAAGGAAAGAGAAAAGCAAGCAAGATTAGAAAGTGAAGTTGTAGACGTGACTATACCTGGTAAATCTTTTAAAGTAGGGCGAAGACATCCTTTGAATTTAGTTCTTGAGGAAATTCAAAATATCTTTATGGGTATGGGATTTAAAGTAGCTGAAGGGCCTGAAATAGAGACGGTATACCATAACTTTGATGCATTAAATGCACCTAAGGATCATCCTTCCAGAGACTTATCCGATACATTCTATATAAATGAGGATATAGTACTTAGAACCCAAACTTCTCCGGTGCAGGTAAGGGTTATGCAGAAAACAAAACCTCCTATAAAGATCATTTCACCGGGTAGATGTTATCGTTCCGATGAAATAGATGCTACACATTCACCAATGTTTCACCAGATAGAGGGTCTTGTTATAGACAAGAATATAACTTTAGGAGATTTGAAGGGAACCCTCGATATTTTTGCAAAAAGATTTTTTGGTGTAGGAACGAAAACTAAATTCAGACCTCATTATTTTCCATTTACGGAACCAAGTGCGGAAATGGATGTATCGTGCTTTAAATGTGGTGGCAGTGGCTGTAGAATGTGTAAAGGCAGCGGCTGGATTGAAATCCTAGGTTGTGGAATGGTCCATCCCAATGTATTAAAAGAATGTGGTATAGATCCGGAGGTTTATAGTGGTTTTGCTTTTGGAATGGGACTGGATAGAATAGCTATGCTTAAACTTGAAATAGATGATATAAGATTATTTTTTGAAAATGACATGAGGTTTATAGAACAGTTTTAGATAGATGTGCAGCTAAAATTTAGAACAATAGTAGTAAATATTTAAAAAATAATTGTAAGGAGGACGGCTATGTTAGTACCAGTAAGTTGGCTTAAAGATTATGTTGATATAGATAATATTTCAATCAAGGAATTGGAAGAAAAGCTTATTATGTCTGGGTCAAACACTGAAACAGTTACTAAAATTGCTGATAATGTTGAAGGTGTTGTAGTAGGAAAGATTTTAGAAATAGTTCCACATCCAAATGCAGATAAATTGATAATTACCAAGGTTGACGTTGGTAGTGAGACAGTTCAGATAGTGACAGGTGCTGAAAATTTACATGTAGGAGACTATATTCCCGTAGCTCTTCCGGGGGCAAAGCTACCAGGAGGAATAAAAATAAAAAAGGGCAAGCTTCGTGGAGAAATATCGAATGGTATGCTTTGTTCCGCTGAAGAGCTGGGTTTTCAGGAAAATGTAGTTCCAAAGGAATCTAAAAATGGTATATTTATACTAAAAGGAGACTTTACACTTGGAGAAGATATTAAGAAGGCATTAAGCTTGGATGACTATGTAATCGAGTTTGAAATAACACCTAATAGACCAGACTGTTTAAGTATGATTGGCATGGCTAGAGAAACCTCTGCTACATTTGATCTACAAATTAATTATCCAAAGATAAAAATTGAAGATGAAATTGAGGACATAGACAGCTATACCTCTGTAGAAGTTGAGGATTATGACTTGTGTAAAAGATATGCAGCAAGGGTGGTAAAGGATATAAAGGTTGAGCCATCTCCTATGTGGCTTCAGATGAAGCTTATGAAGGCAGGAGTAAGACCGATAAATAACATTGTAGACATTACAAACTACGTTATGTTGGAATATGGAGAACCTCTGCATGCCTTTGACCTGGAAAAGCTTAATGGAAATAGAATAGTAGTCAGAAGAGCTAAAAAGGGAGAAAAAATAGTAACATTGGATGAAGTCGAAAGGGAACTTGATGAAAATAATCTTGTAATTGCAGATGCCGATAGACCTGTAGCTATAGCAGGAATAATGGGTGGAGAAGATACCGAGGTAACTGAAAATACTAAAATAATTCTTCTGGAAGGGGCTAATTTTGATAAAACAAGTATTAGAAATTCTTCCAGAAGCATAGGGCTGAGAACAGAAGCATCATCCAGATTTGAAAAGGGAGTAGATCCTAATATTGTAGTTAATGCTCTAAACAGAGCATGTCAGCTTATTGAGCAATTAGGTGCAGGGAAAGTCATTAAGGGAGTTATTGACAAATACGAAAACAAGCTGGAAAAGTGGTTTATAACTGTGAGGCCAGAAAGAATAAATGATTTGATAGGTGTACAACTGAGCCAAGATGAAATAGCTGATATTTTAAATAGACTAGAGCTTGAAACGGAAAAGAAGGAAGAAAAACTTGTTGTCACTATACCAACCTTCAGACAAGATTTGCAGCAGGAGGCAGATATTGTAGAAGAAGTAGCAAGAATATACGGATATGATAGAGTGCAGCCAACCTTGCCTAAGGGAGCAGCATGGGGAGCCAGAACAAATGCGCAGGAGATAGAATATTACACTAAAAATATTTTGAATTCCATTGGGTTTAATGAAATTACCACATATTCCTTTGTTAGCCCGAAGAGCTTGGATACGATAAATGTACCTGAGGATAGTTTTTTAAGAAGAACTGTTAATTTAATAAACCCGCTAGGTGAAGAATATAGCGTTATGAGGACTAGTCTTATACCTAATATGATGGAAGTTTTGACTAGAAATTATAACAGAAATGTAAATGACGTATTGGCCTTTGAGTTGGGAAGGATATTTATTCCCCATGATGTACCTGTAACTACACTCCCTCTAGAAAAGAAGGTATTAACAATAGGAATGTATGGTGAAAAAATAGATTTCTTTAGTCTTAAAGGTGCGGTATGTACTTTGCTCGATAGGTTGGGAATTAAAGGCTATCAGTTTGAACCAGAAAAAAATCATTCTACCTTTCATCCAGGTAGATGCGCTACCATTGCATATGGGAATCACATATTGGGTAGCTTAGGGGAAATTCATCCAGATGTTTTAGAAAATTATAATATTGATATTAGAACCTATGTAGCCGATATAGACTTTAATATTATACTTCAGCTGGCAAGGCTTGATAAGCTCTATAAACCTCTACCTAAATATCCGGCAATTACCAGGGATATTGCAGTAATTGTAAAAGATACAGTATATTCTAAAGAAATAGAAAATATAATTATTCAAAAAGGTGGAGAGTTATTAGAAGAGTGTAGATTTTTTGATGTATATAAAGGAAGGCAAATTCCTAAAGGATATAAAAGTATGGCATATTCATTGACCTTTAGAGCAGGAGATAGAACTTTGACTGACGGGGAAGTCGGGAAAGTATATGACAGAATTTTAAATGAGCTAAAGGAAAGACTAGATGCCGAATTAAGATAAAACTTTAGAACTACTTAAAGTAGCCGCTATTTACTAAATTTATAAATAAATGCGGCTATTTTTTCTTTTTAATGAAGTACTTAATTTTTTTTGGCGTAAAATATGATAAAATATATAATGATAATAAATAGACTAAATTTAATTTTCATCAGACAAAATAGAAGGAGAATTAATCCCTGTAAAGAAATAAATACATGAGAACTTGTTGATGTTAAAAGGGGTTGTTTTTAAATGGGGAATAAAAATAAAGTTGTAGTCAAGATTTTAGGGCAAGAATATACAATAGTTAGTGATGAACCCAGAGAATACATGCAGAAGGTGTCTAACTATGTGGATGATAAAATGGTTGAAATTGCTGAAAAATATAAAAAGTTAAGCACAGCCATGGTTGGAGTTTTAACTGCTATAAACATCGCAGATGAGTATTATAAGCTTAAAGAAGAATTTGATAAGCTTAAGGATAAATTAAACAGACCTGCTGTTGAACTAGAAGAGACTAAGGATCAGCTTGCTACTACGATGATGGAAATAAATAAAAAGAATAAAGAATATGAAAAAGTTGTTAATGAATATGAAAAGCTTAAAAAAGATTCCAATGCTCTTAAAGAAGAATATGAAGTTTTGAAGGAAGAGGTAAATAGACTGAGCTATGAGTTAAACATAAAAGAAAGTAAACTTAAAAAATCTGATAAAATAATTAACGATTTAAAAAACAAGTTGGTACAGAGTGAAGTAAGGCTGATACAGACTAAAAAGGAGCTACAGGAATTTATTGATACTTTTGATAGATCAACAGATTTATAATTTTGACAAAAAATGAAATTTGTTAAAAAAGTAGTGATATAATAATATTACTACTTTCATTTTTTGCAAGAAATAGCAAACTATTTTTAGTAAAATTTTAAAAAGTCTAAAAGCTGATCGTTTATGAAAAAAGTTGACAGGTAACAGAGCACAGAAAAAACCTTAAAAATACGACCTTAACTGAATGGTGAATAGTGTGAAGCAAGTGGCTAAAAAACAAGACTTTGATCTTAAATTTAAAGTTTGATATCTATAATAAAATTACGGGAGTGATAAAGTGAATAGGGTAGAGCTTTTGGCACCTGTGGGAAGCTATGAAGCTATGGTAGCTGCGGTTCAAAATGGTGCTGATGCAATATATTTAGGAGGAAAAAGCTTTGGTGCACGGCAGTATGCAAATAACTTTGACGAAAAGGAGCTTATAGAATCAGTAGAATATTGTCATATTAGAGGAGTAAAAGTATATGTAACCGTAAATACTTTAGTAGCTAATGATGAATTTGATGATTTGAAAAGATTTATTAATTTTTTATACAATATAGATGTAGATGCAGTTATAGTTCAGGACCTAGGAGTCTTAAAGTACATTAGAGAAAGCTACCCGGATTTTGAAGTGCACAGCAGTACTCAGATGACTATTCATAATTTGGAAGGGATAAGATTTTTAGAGGGGCTGGGAATAAAGAGGACAGTCTTAGCTAGAGAAATGTCTATCGATGAAATAAGATGTATTAAAGAAAATACGAAAATGGAATTGGAAGTCTTCATTCATGGTGCTCTCTGCATCTGTTATTCAGGGCAGTGCCTGATGAGTAGCATGATTGGAGGTAGAAGCGGTAACAGGGGGAGATGTGCACAACCTTGTAGATTGCCATATAAGTTGGTGGATTTAAAGAGTAAAGGCGAAATAAAGTGTGGTCAGGGAGAGTATTTACTTAGCCCTAGAGACTTAAATACAATAGAAAATCTAGATAAAATCCTGGAGTTGGGAGTAGAATCCTTGAAGATAGAAGGAAGGATGAAAAGACCGGAATATGTGGCAGTAGTTGTAGACGCTTATAGAAGAGCTATAGATACGTACCAAAGGACTGGGAAAATACAAGTTGGTGAAGATATAAGAAGGGATTTGCTCCAAATATTCAACAGGAAGTTTACGGGAGGATATCTCTTCGGTGAAACTGGCAGAAAACTGATGGGATTTGAAAAGCCTGGAAATAGAGGTATTGAAGTCGGAAAAGTTCTATACTACAACAAGAAAAGTAAAAGGCTAAAGATTAAACTTATAGGATCTCTTAACCAGGGAGATGGTATTAAAATAAAAGGTGATAATGGAAGAGAGCATGGAACGCAGGTAAGCAAGCTTTATGTTGGAAATAAATTGGTTCAAAATGGAATAGAAGGCCAAGTTGTTGAAATAAACTTTAATGGATACGTTGGTAGAGGAGATGTGGTTTATAAAACTTCAGATACTTTGCTTCTGGAAAGGGCCCAGAATAGTTATAGGGATGAAAAAAACGGATTCCCATATATGGTGCAATAAAGATTAGACAAGGAGAGGAGCTGGAAGTTTATATATGGGATAATAATGGCCATCATGTATCCTGCAGAGGAGAAAAGAAGATTGAAAAAGCCTTAAACAGACCACTTACGGAGGATAGGGTAAGAAAACAGATGGAAAAGCTTGGAGATACTCCCTATCGTTTCGAAAAACTAGAAGTAGATATAGAAAGAGGAGTATCTGTTTCGATTAGTGAAATAAACGGAGTTCGGAGAAAAGCCATTGATAAATTAAATACCATGAGGAGAAACTTAAATAATAGAAAAAAAGTAAAATTATATAATGCCCAATCTAAACAAAATAAGGATGTTGAATATAGACAGAGAGAGAAAAAGGTTCGGCTCAGTGGATATGTAAACAATATTGAGCAGCTAAAGGCTGCTTTGGATGGTGATATAGACATAATCTACTATTCTAATTTGAAAGATATTGAGAAAGCCTATATGCTGGCGGAAGAACAAAACAAATTGCTAATACCAGCTTTAGGTAGAATAACAGGAGATAAGGAGCTTAAGCAGATCAAAAATAATATAGATAAACTTGGGAAAAGCGGCTATATATTGACAGCTAATCATGGACAGCTGAACATGCTAAAGGGATGTGGTCAGAAACTTTACACAGATTTTTCCTTTAATATCTTTAACAATTTAGCAGCAAAGCAGCTTTCAGATTTAGGAGTAAAGAGTATAACTTTATCTCCTGAACTTACACTAAATCAAATAAAAGACATAGCATTAAGATCCGGTACAGCTTGTGAGATGATAGTATATGGGCATTTACCTCTTATGATTACAAAATATTGTGTAATAAAGAATGTTTTAGGCGGAGAGGATCAAAAAAGATGCAGCTTGTGTAATGAAAGAAAGTATGGATTAAAGGATAGATATGGAGTAGTGTTTCCAATAAAGGCCGAAAGTAATTGCAGAATTCAGATATTAAATTCAAAGAAGCTTTTTTTACTTGAATATATAAGGGATATAATAGACAGTGGAATTGTAAATATAAGATTGCAGTTTACAAATGAAGATAAAAATGAAATAATTAATACTATAAAAGCTTATCGTAAGATGATAGGGCTATCGTTAAAAGGGAAAATGGAGCTTCCTAAAGATATAAAAAAGCTTATTAAAAGTTATAAAAACAGAGGTGATTATACTAAAGGACATGTTTTTAGAGGAGTTATATAGAAAAACAAACTTTTCCAAATATCCCTAAAGGAGACCCCGTAGTTCTTCCGCGAAATATTTGTTAAGATTTGAAAGCATACAAGTATATATTTTACAAGAAATTGTAAGGAGAGTGAAAATGAACGATCGTACCTTTAGAGTTCTGGAATACAATAAAATAAAAGAACTTCTTAAAAATCATATTACCTCTAAATTAGGTAAAGAGTTGATTGATGAGCTGGAGCCATCTAGTGATTACGAAGAAGTAAAGCAGAGTCTAAAAGAAACTTCGGAAGCCCTAAGTCTAATAATACAAAGGGGAAGTATACCTATAGGTCCTATTTATGACTTGAGTCGTTTCTTAAAAATTGCAGAGATCGGGTCTTATTTATATCCTGGACAACTGCTTGAGGTTTCCGATACCCTTAGAACTGCCAGGGTACTAAAGAATTTTATAAAAGGCTCTGAAGAGGCTCAAGAAAAATATCCTGTATTGAAGGGATATATATCAAATTTAAGCTCATATAAGCATATAGAAGACAGAATAAATGAAGCTATTATTAGTGAAGATGAAATTTCAGACAATGCAAGTCCTGCTTTAAGAAATATACGTAGACAGATTGAAAATAAAAATAATGCTATAAGAAATAAGCTGAATTCTATAATAAATTCTGCAAGCATGCAAAAATATCTCCAGGATGCAATAATAACTATAAGGCAGGACAGATTTGTTGTTCCAGTTAAGTCGGAATACAAGAGTAATGTGCCAGGTTTAGTTCATGATCAGTCCTCAAGTGGTGCAACACTATTTATTGAGCCCCTCTCCATAGTACAGCTAAATAATGAATTAAAGGAACTTAAACTAAAAGAGAAGGCTGAAATCGAAAAAATTCTTACTGAAATAACTGGGCTCATAGCTGAAAAAGCTGAGGGCATAAAGGTAAATCAGAGGATTTTGGCTAAGCTTGACTTTATATTTGCAAAGGGGAAACTTTCTCTTGCCATGAAAGCTGTTGAACCTGAGCTTAATAGAGATGGATCTATAAGAATAAAAAACGGGAGACATCCACTTATAGATAGTAAGGAAGTAGTTCCAACGAATATATGGGTAGGGGATGAATTTACTACATTGGTCATAACAGGACCAAACACAGGAGGAAAAACCGTTACCTTAAAAACTGTGGGACTAATGGTCTTAATGACTCAATCGGGATTGCATGTACCGGCTGATTTTGGAACAAAAATATCTATCTTCAAAAGGGTATTTGCAGATATTGGTGATGAACAAAGTATAGAACAAAGTCTCAGTACATTCTCATCCCATATGACAAACATAACGGAGATTATAGAAAATGTTTCAGATAAAGACTTGGTTTTGCTTGATGAACTAGGTGCTGGAACCGACCCGACAGAGGGGGCGGCTTTAGCAATGGCAATTCTGACCTATTTCCATGATAAAAACGCTAGAACCATAGCCACTACCCACTATAGTGAATTAAAACAGTTTGCCCTGGCTAATAAAGGAATAGAAAATGCTTCCGTAGAGTTTGATGTGGAGACTCTAAGCCCTACCTATAAGCTATTAATAGGGATACCCGGAAAATCAAATGCCTTAGAAATATCCAGACGTCTTGGACTTAGGGAGCATATAATTGAAAAGGCAAAGGAATTTATAAATAACGAAAATATCGAGTTTGAAGAAATAATTTCTTCAATTGAAGGAAATAGAAAGTCAGCAGAAAAGGAAAGGGATGAAGCAATAAGACTGAGACTTGAAGTGCAGAAGCTCAAGGAAAAATATGAGATGAAGAATGCAAAGCTGGAAGAACAAAGAGAAAAAACTTTAAGAAAGGCTAAAGAGGAAGCTAGAAAAATACTAAAAGAAGCCAAAAATGAAGCAGATGAAATAATCAAAGAACTAAGGAATATTTCAAAGTCTGTAGATAGAGATAAAAATAAAAAAATAGAAGAGATGAGAAAAAGACTTAAAACAAATATTGAAGAATTACAGGATCCTATTTTTGCAGATGTAAAGATGCCTGTTTCTGATCCACCTAAGAAACTAAAGATTGGGGATGCTGTAAAAGTGGTAAGATTAAATCAGGAAGGTACAGTAGTAACAGAGCCTGACGGTGATGGCGATTTAACTGTACAAGTGGGAATTATGAAGATAAACGTAAACATATCTAATCTCAGATTAATTAAAAATGATAGAGAAGATATACAGAAAACCAGTGTAGGATCAATCCTTAAGACTAAAACTCAAACCATAAAAAATGAAATAGATTTAAGAGGTCAAACTTTAGAGGAAGCTAGAATAAATTTAGATAAATATTTAGATGATGCATACCTTGCTAAGCTTCAGCAGGTTAGTATTATACATGGTAAAGGTACGGGTGCATTAAGAAAGGGTATTCAGCAGTTTTTAAAAAGACATGCCCATGTAAAATCCTTTAGAGAAGGCGTTTATGGAGAAGGTGGATCTGGCGTCACCATAGTAGAATTAAAGTAAAAACGTGAAAAGAGGTTTTGTATATGATACTGGTTAGTGCATGTTTAGTTGGAGTTAACTGCAGATATAATGGAAAAAGCAGCATGAATAAAAATCTTATAGACTTCCTAATGGGAAAAAATTATGTAATAATATGTCCCGAACAGCTAGGAGGATTGCCAACTCCTCGTAAACCTAGTGAAATAGTCGATGGAGATGGACATGATGTTTTGAAAGGAAAAACGAAGGTTTTAGATAATGAAGACAGGGATGTTACAGGATTTTTTATCAAAGGAGCAAAAGAAACACTGAAAATAGCTGATTTATATGGAGCGAAAACAGCAATACTTAAGGCTAATAGTCCATCTTGTGGTAGTAAAAAAATTTATGATGGAAGTTTTAGTGGTAAGTTAAAGGATGGAAAGGGAGTAACTGCGGCTCTGTTAAAAGAAAATGGAATATTGGTGTTAGATGAAGAAAATTATAGGGAATATATATAGATAGTTTTAACTTTAAATATAAAAACAAAAGAACGTTCATTCCCACAAGGATTTAGAGAAAATAAAAAATGTAAAAATATGTTATTTTAGAAAAAGGGGGATTATACCAGTGAGGAAAATACTATGTTTTTTACTAGTAATATTGATTGTGGCTTCACTTGCTGTTGGTTGTGGTAAAAAAGAGGAGGTAGAACAGCCAGAGGCTAGCAAGCCTGCAGAACAAATTGAAGGTCAGGATGTGACACAGGAATCATCTGAAGAGGACAAGCTTCAAAATGCAGAACAAGAATTAGAATACATTTTGTATTTGAAATATAAGGACAAGCCTTTCCTCTATGATGAAATGTTTTCTATAAGTATAAGCGATGAGAAGTTAAAACACAAATCAATAGAAGAGTTTGTAATTGAAGAGTTAATTAGCTATGAAGGTGATGAGGATCTAGTAACTCCTATTCCAAAGGGGACAAAGCTATTATCTGTGAAGAGAGAAGGAAACAACGTAATAGTTGATCTGTCTAAGGAATTTAAAGGTGAAAGAATATCATCTGGACAAGCTATGGTGACTTTAGGAGGCTTAGTTAATACTTTAGTTGTACTTCCAGGAAATGAAACTGTTCAGATTAAAGTTGAGGGGCAACTTTTACAGGAATACTATGGCATAGATACATCAAAGCCCCTTTCCTTTATTGAAGGATTGTTTCCTGATAAATAAAAATTAAAGCAGCCAAAGAAGGCTGCTTTAATTTTATGATAGTTTGTCTAACATTTCTTTAGCTTCAGTAAAATTGGGATTTATTTCTAAGGCCTTTTTAAAGTTAAGCTTGGCCTGTTCTAAATCACCTTGAACGTAATAGATATGACCTAGATAAAAATAAAAATCTTCTACGTTTTTATTTCTTGAAATTCCAATATTAAACTGATGTTGGGCCTCTAGTATTTCGTTTCTTTTTAAGTGCTCTATACCTTTAAAAAGATTATATTGCCAGGTATTCTTGGTCATTTTTATACCTGCCAGAAGGGAGGTTATGATTAAAATTACAGTTAGCACTTGAGCTACAATTTTATCTTTGGAAAGGGGTTTTTCTCTTCTGGAACCAAGGGCCCAACTAATAATAAAACCTCCAATAAGTCCCCAAATATGAGCCCAGTTATCTATACTTGGGACAACTAGGCCAAATACTAGATTGATTCCTATTAAAGTAAGGAGATTCGTGAACTGTTTTACATGGAAAATATCAGGGTTTTTAATATAAAGATATATGTAAACACCAAATAATCCGAAAATTGCACCTGAAGCTCCTACAGAGATTGCCTTTGTAAAAATAAAACTCCCAAGACTTCCAAATAATCCTGCTGTCAAATAAATGATAACATACTTAACCTTACCAAAGAGCAGTTCAATATTTTTTCCCAGGATATTTAAAGCATACATGTTTAAAGCGAGATGGGCTATTCCGGAATGCAAAAACATTGCAGTAATCAATCGATAATATTGCCCTGCTGCTATCATGGGATTATACTTAGCACCGAATTCAAGTAATGTGTGGACACTTAATGAACTATCATATAAGAACATTATCAAAAAGATAATGACATTGATTCCGATAATAATGTTGGAAATATAAAAATTTTTTTTATTATACATGTCAATTTATGAATACCTCCATTTCAGATAGATATAATAATTTTAACAAATAAATTCTTAAAATTAAAGGTATAAAAAATCTAATAAAGAAAAATTACAAAAATACTTGATTTACTTTAAAATATATGTTAAATTATATTTCAAATTTTAATATTTATAAGAATCTATGATAAGGAGAGTAGGCTGGTATAAGTATTATAGAGAATCGGGGACGGTGGAAGCCCGACATACTATATTAGCTGAAGCGCACCTTTGAGATTTTAGTTGAAATCAGTAGGCTAAATGGTTGCCCGCCATTAAAGGGTATAAAGAGGGTACATATGTACCAATAAGAGTGGTAACGCGGGTAAATACTCGTCTCTTAAAGCGCTTAAGAGATGAGTATTTTTTGATTTTTATAATAATTAAAATAAATTACAAAAGGAGGCAGTACAATGATAGATTTTAAAAATGAGATAGCTAAGCTACTATCGGCGAAAATAGAACAGCTAGACCATGAAGAAGTTCTGGATATGATTGAAATTCCCCCTAAATCCGAGATGGGTGACTTTGCATTTCCATGCTTTAAACTTGCAAAGGTATTCAGAAAGGCTCCTAACTTAATAGCACAGGATATAGTTGAAGCTATAGGAAAAACTGAACTTTTTGAAAAGCTCGAGGTAGTAGGGGCTTACATAAACTTTACGGTTAATAAAGAAGTGTTTGCAAAGTCAGTTATTGAGGAAATAAATAAAAAAGGTGACAAGTTTGGTTCATCAAACATAGGAGAAGGTAAAAATGTAATAGTTGAGTTTTCTTCTCCTAATATAGCCAAGCCCTTCCACATTGGACATATAAGGACTACTGTTATAGGAAGTTCTATTAACAACATCTATAAATTTTTAGGTTATAACACCATAGCAATAAATCATTTAGGAGACTACGGAACCCAGTTTGGAAAGCTGATAGTAGCCTTTAGATCCTGGGGAGATAGGGAAGTTGTTGAATCAAACCCAATACCGGAACTACTAAAATTATATATTAAGTTTCACGAAGAGGCTGAAAAAGATCCAAAACTAGATGATGAAGCGAGAATGTGGTTTAAAAAGCTTGAAGATGGAGATGAAGAAGCTACTGAACTTTGGCAGTGGATTAGAGATGTAAGTCTCAAGGAATTTAATAGAGTTTATGATATGTTAGGTATAAAATTTGATTCCTTTGCTGGCGAAAGTTTTTACTCTGACAAAATGCCTAGGGTGCTAGAGCTTATGAGGGAAAAAGGCATACTTAAGAAGTCACAGGGAGCTGAAATAGTGGATCTTGAGCCCTATGGTATGCCTCCTGCATTGATAACGAAAAAGGATGGTTCTACCCTTTATATTACAAGGGATATAGCAGCCGCCATATATAGAAAAGAGCATTATGACTTTTACAAGAATATCTATGTAGTTGGATCACAGCAGAATCTGCATTTTAAACAATGGATCAAAATAATAGATCTAATGGGATTTGACTGGGCCTATGATTGTGTACACGTTCCCTTTGGAATGGTAAGCCTTGAAGAAGGCACCATGTCAACTAGAAAGGGAAGAGTAGTATTTTTAGAGGATGTGTTAAATAAGGCCGTTGAAAAGACTAAGGAAATTATAAGCGAAAAGAGTCCTGATTTAGAGGATAAAGATAAGGTTGCTAAGGAAGTTGGTATTGGTGCAGTTGTATTCCAGGAACTGTCCAATAACAGGATTAAAGACTATGTCTTTTCCTGGGATAGGACATTAGACTTCCAGGGTGAGTCGGGGCCATATGTTCAGTATACCCATGCCAGAGCATCCAGTCTGCTTAGAAAGACGAAACTTAACTACAATGAAGACGTCGACTATAAATTATTGAAAGAAAAGGAAGAAATGGACCTTATAAGGATTTTAAATAGATTCCCTGAGACGGTAATAGATGCGGCCAGAAAAAATGAGCCTTCGATAATTACCAGATATACAATAGACCTAGCTCAAGCCTTCAATAAGTTCTATCATGATTACCCAATATTGGTAGATGACGAAAAACTTCAAAAATCTAGACTGGCATTAGTTGCAGCAGTTAAACAGACAATAAAAAATGGACTTGCCCTTATAGGTGTAGCAGCACCAGAAAGAATGTAAAGCAGCAGCCAAAGGCTGCTGCTTTACATTTATTTAAAGCTTTCAGGATCTTTTTTATAGTAAACCCTTTCACTTCTATTTTTAATATCTATTATTTCATCAAGTATCTCCTCCACCTTATTTTTGATTATTGCTGTATCTTCCTTAGGGATGTTGTAATAAAGATACAGATCCTCAAAAAATCTCACTAGCTTGGAAATGCTTTTATCTATCTCAATGAAATCTTGGAAGTTTTTACTTTTCATGGCATTTTGAAACTGTTCTACGTCTATTTTAATAAGATCAACTAGATCCTCTTCACTTTCAAAGTCGCCTACTGCCATGACGTAGGGTTTGATTCTTTCTAAAAAATAGGTATTATCGGGATTGATATGGTATATGTATTCCAATTTGGTATTATTGATCTTGAATTTAACGTAGATCATGATTCCTTGAACGGAAATGACCTTAGCACCAAGCTTTCTTAGTTCTTCAATGCACATTTGATGTCGTATAAGACGAGAAGACATTATTGTCATTTGAATTCCCCCTAATGGAAAAAATATCTACTTTAATTATACCATAACTTACCTTAAATTATTAAAGTGATAAATCGGTTAAATTATTAATTTTTTCCATTTGCTAAACATATATCTTTTAAAAAGATTAAGAGGTGATTATGTGAGCAAATTAAATGGCTATAATAGAACAAAGGCAGTAGACTATGCGCGAAAATGGGCATTGAAGAGGAATCCTCGGTATGCTAATTTTGATAATATAGGAGGAGACTGCACAAATTTTGCCTCGCAGGTTATACATGCTGGAGGATGTCCAATGAATTATAGCAAATATGGATGGTACTATATAAATTTGAATAATAGAGCGCCAGCCTGGACTGGTGTAGAATATTTATATAAGTTTTTAATTACTAATAAGGGAATAGGTCCAGTAGCAGCTGAGGTAGATATTAATGATGTTAAAGTTGGGGATTTGGCTCAGCTGCAATTTGAAGATGATAATACCTTTGATCATTCTCCGGTCATAGTGGATATAAAATTTCCGATAAGCCTAGACAACATTTATATAGCAGCCCATACTATAGATAGACTTAACTATAGACTTTCAAACTATTATTTTAAAGATATAAGGTTTCTCCATATTTTGGGCTATAGAAAATAAAGGGGGACAAATTTTTAATCCGTATAGTTTTATGTAAGTTATGTTATAATTATTAATGATTTATGACTACATCCGGAATAATAATGGCTACGACACTTTGTTAGCTCGTAGTTCTAACAGGTCAATACCTTTAGGGTATTGAAAATTAATATAAAAATAATGCGGGGAAGTGAACAAATGAAAACTTTACTGACAACATTGAACTCAAAATATATACATTCATCACTGGCTATAAGGTACTTAAAAAGTTTTGTAGAAAAAGATTTTTCAGAGATATATATAGAAGAGTATACTGTAAATAATGATCTTGACTATATATTAGGAGAAATTTATAAAGGTGATTACGATATAGTTTGTTTTGCATGCTATATCTGGAATATAGCAGAAACGCTGGAAATAGTAAAAAATTTAAAAAAAGTAAATAAGGATGTAAGGATTGTCCTGGGAGGACCGGAGGTTAGTTACGGCCCTAAAGAAATATTAAATAGACACAAATATATAGACTATATTGTTTACGGAGAAGGTGAAGTCACTTTTAAGGAACTCCTGAACTTTCTGATTAAAGAAAGGGGGAAGATTGATGAAATTAAAGGACTGGCCTACAGGCAAGGAGAAAATATATATATTAACGAATCAAGGGCTCCGATAGAAAAATTAGATCATATTCCCTTTCCCTATGAGGATTTTAAAGAACTGGAGAATCGAATTGTTTATTACGAAAGCTCAAGGGGGTGTCCCTTTAACTGTCAGTATTGCCTGTCTTCCACAATAAAGGGAGTTAGATATTTTTCGTTAGATAGAGTTAAGAATGATTTGAAGAAATTTGTAGATGCCAATGTAAAACAGGTAAAATTTGTAGATAGGACATTTAATGCTAGCAAAAAACATTGTCTTGAAGTTATGAAATATCTAAAAGACATAGATAATGGAAGAATAAACTTTCATTTCGAAATAACTGCCGGTTTGTTAGACGAAGAAATACTTGACTTTTTAAAAGATATAAGGGAAGGCCTCTTTCAATTTGAAATAGGAGTTCAAAGTACCAATGAAGATACGATTAAAGAGATTAGAAGAAATGCGGATTTTGATAAAATAAGTCATGTTTGCAAAAAGCTTGCAACCTTTGGAAACATCCATCTTCATCTGGATTTGATTGCAGGCTTGCCTTTAGAGGATTATAGAACTTTTTTAAATTCCTTTAATGAAGTCTATAACTTAAAGCCTGATAAGCTACAACTCGGCTTTTTAAAATTGCTAAAGGGGTCAGGAATTCGAATGAATGAGCAAAAATATGGGTATATATATAAGGACAATCCCCCTTATGAGGTGCTGGAAAATGATTTTATTAGCTATGGAGAGATTCTGCGCCTCAAATATATAGAGGAAATGGTTGAACTTTATTATAACTCCCATAACTTTGATTTTAGCGTAGAATTTATTATAAATAATTACTTTGAAAGTCCTTCAAAATTTTATGAAAATCTATCCATTTATTGGGAAAATAATGGATACCATCATTTTTCCCATAAAAGAGACACCCTTTACGAAATCCTGCTAGGGTTTTATATATATAATGGCTTTAAAGGTGTAGAGGTTTTTAAGGAATTATTGAAGTTTGATTATTTAAGAAACAAAAGAGGTAACTTGCCTAAATTCTTAGAATCTATTGAAATTGTTGACTTTAAGAACAGATGTCATGTGTTTCTTCAAAACGAAGGAAATGTTGAAAGATTTTTACCAAAATACAAAGGGAAGGCGGCAAAAAAAATTATTAAAAGCATTCACTTTGAAGCTTTTAAGTATGATGTATTAAGTCTTAAAGATATTAAGTCTGTTAGAGAATATAGAGACATTACAGTAATTCTCTTTGATTATAATGTAGATAATAAGGATTTTGGAAGATCAAAATACTATAAGATTAATATCTAAAGGATGAATAAAGAAAGGAGAATAGGTTTGAATATCATACAGGATATAATCATGACAAATAAAAATTTAGTTCCTAAAAGTATTAAATCTATCATGAGGAATTGGAGGATAATTTTAGTTGGGATTGTTTATGTAATACTCTCTGGTGTTATGTGGAGAGTAGCAGCTAACGCTTGGATACTAGGAGGGATTATTACAGCCTTATTTCAGGGAGCAATTATTTCGAACTATCTCTATCTTATAGAAAATATTATAAAATATGAAAAATTCACTCTAGACGATTTTAAAAATGGCTTTACAATATATCTTAGAAAGATATATATTCTTTTAATCATATTTTGGTTTGTTCGATATGGTTTTAGCTTGTTTTTAAGACCGGTATTTTATACTAGGGTTGGACCCGTAACTCTTTGGTTTTTAGTACAGTTGGCAGCCTTAATACTATTGAATCCTCTTCCAGAGGTTATCTATCAAAAACATTATGACCCTGGTTATACCTTGAGTTACTCCTTTGAATTTATTAAGGAAAATTGGCTTGAATGGTTTATCCCTAATGGCTTTATTTTGGGTATTATATATTTAATATATTTTTTGATTAACAATTTTATAAACTTTACTCCCATGGCCATGGCTAACTCAAACTTTATTGTTTTCACCCTTTTTAGATATTTAATATATATTGTTGTATATCAACTAATATTATCCTTTGCAATGATCTATAGAGGACACTTATTTAATATACTTAGTACCTCGACTAGAAGAAAAAGAATGTTTATGAGAAATATGTACAAATAAAAAGTTTTAAAACATTGTACAAATTAAGGAGGGCTTAATATGAGTGTTACTTTTAGAGAATTAAAGGAAAATGATATTCCAAAGGTAATATCATTATTTTCTAACTTAAGTAGAGAGAGGGCGGAGGTTTCCTTCGTGGATGTGGCTTCAATGGAAGAAGTTAAGGAATGGCTTAAAAATCCTAATACTTATGTATATGTGGCGGCCGATGGAGATGTCATATTAGCCGTATTAAGGGCTAAAAGGGGTGGGGATACTCAAAACCATTCCTGTAATCTTACAGTAGCTGTTGATTATAGCTTTAGAGGCAATAGTATTGCTAAAGAACTTACAGAATATGCATTAGATATACTTAAAAAAGATGGTGTAAAGATTGTGAGAGCATATGTGTATAGTAATAATAAGGCATCAATAAATACCATTTTATCTTGTGGATTTACCTTTGCTGGAAATGTTTATATGCATCATTATGATGAAAAGGAAGGAGTTTATGTAGACGATCTTATTTTCCACAAGTTGTTATAGATTGATGCACTAAATTAACTTACCCAGCTAGTTTCTTATAAATATCCTTCTATAATCCTCTTCAGACTCTGTAGAAGACCTGTTTAAATAAAAGATTAGAGGTAAAAACAACTCTTCAAAGTCACTTCAGAGGAAACATTGAAGGATATTTAAATCCATACTGTTAAATTACCTAATACAAGAGATTAAATTATGAAGAATTTATTGGACAATAGGAACAAAATAACAGAGGAGGACTAAATGTTCGTACGTATAGAAAAGTATTTAAAAGACAAGATAGATGAGGTAGTATTTATAGAATTAAAAAAGGATTTAAAGCTAAAATCAAAGGAATTTACATTGGACAAAAATATACCCCTTCCCATTCCATTAAAAGAAGTTGTAAATAAAGTAAAGGGAGACATAGATCACAGTGATATTTCAATATCAAAAATAGTCCAGGGAATGATTTTTATTATTGGGGCAGATAGTGATTTTAAATATAATGAATATTACAAAAAGTTTTTGATAAATCTTGATGAAAACATAATAGGCTATATAATAAACCAAGGTCTCGAATATGCCAAAAAAAATAAAAAGATGGACGCACTAATATGCTTTAAAGCCGGATTGTATATAGATAAAAATGATTTAAACCTATTATACAACTATGCAAGATGTTGTGAAGATTTGGCTATAGAAAGAGAAAAGGAAAATTTTAATGAATTTGAGGAAGAAGCATTAGAGGTTTTTGAAACTATAGCTGAAAGGCATCCTGATTTTCCCTTATCTTATTATCATCTAGGTTTTTACTATGCAAATAAAAATCTATATAAGAAGGCTGAACTGACTTGGAAAACATGCCTTGAAAAAGGTATTGATGAAAATAAAGAATTGGAAATAAGACAGAAATTAATTGAAATAAGCGATAAAATAAAATATGAAGAAGGATATACTCTTGTCCTAAATGGAAGTCCAAATGAAGCGTTGGAAAAACTTCTTACAATAGAAGAAAAGTATCCTGAATGGTGGAATCTTTTATTTTTTATTGGGTTAGCCTATAGACAACTGCAGTCTTTTGAAGAGGCTTTAAAATATTTTAAAAGGGTTTTAAAGTTAATGCCTAATCAGATAGATACATTAAATGAAATAGGACTTTGTTATATGGCTCTGGGAAAAATAGATGATGCAATAAAATATTTCAAAAAGGCTTTGAACTTAAAGGAAAATGACTCTGAAATTTTATGTAATTTAGGTATAGCTTATATACAAAAAATGGATTATAAAGCTGCTGAGCAGTATATTACAAAATCCTATAAATTAAATCCTAATGATGATATTACCAAAGCATGGGTGGAAAAACTAAACCAACTAATAAAACATTAAAAAATAATTTTAATTTTTACAAAAAATTTGAATATGATATTGAACGAATATTGAATTTATTGTAGAATAACAATAGATTCAATATTTTTTTGAATGATTATTAAAAAAATTGAACTTTGTTTACAAATTATCCTTATTAAAATTAATTAATAGGAAGTGATTATATGATAAGAAACCTTCAAGAACTAATTAAAGCTGCCAAAGAGCAGGTAACAATGAAGTTAGTTGTAGCAGCTGCCCAAGATGAAGAAGTATTGATAGCTGTTTGTAATGCCGCTGAAATGGGAATAGTCCAACCTATTTTAGTGGGAGATGTAGGAAAAATCAAAGAAATTGCAAAAAATCATGATCTCGATGTGTCAAAATACGAGTTAATAGAGGAAATTGATTTAAATGAAACTGCCAGAATATCTGTAAAGTTAGTAAGCAGTGGAAAAGCTGATTTTGTGATGAAGGGGTTAATCGACACATCTATATTACTTAAAGCAGTACTTGATAAAGAAATTGGATTGAGGACAGATAGTCTTCTTAGTCATATTATGGTTTACAAAGTAGCAAATTATCATAAACTCTTATTCCTAACCGATGGAGGCATGAATATAGCTCCAAACCTTGAAGAAAAGACCAAGATAATTAAAAATTCTATAAAAGTAGCTAAAGCCATGGGAATCAAAACTGTAAAGGTTGCATGTCTTGCAGCTAAGGAAAAGGTAAATCCTAAGATGGTAGCTACGATAGAAGCCGAACAGTTAAAAGAAATGGGTAATAAGGGTGAATTTGGTGAAGACATAATAGTAGACGGACCTTTAGCTTTTGACTTGGCAGTGTCTAAAGAAGCAGCTAAAGTCAAAGGTTTTAAAAGTGAAGTTGCAGGAGATACTGATGTACTTCTTGTTCCAACGATAGAAGTTGGCAATGGTATTGGGAAAACGTTAACTTATATGGCTAACGCTGAATCAGCAGGTATAATTATGGGTGCTAAAGCTCCTGTTGTTTTAGTTTCCCGTGCAGATAGTCATGAAGCTAAACTGAATTCGATTGCATTAGGAAGTGTAATTGCTGGAAATAAATAATATAGTTTATAAAACTAAGGGGGCAAAATAAATGAAAAAGTTCTTAACTGGAAATGAAGCCGTGGCACGTGGTGCCTATGAAGCTGGCGTAACTTTTGCTTCAGCTTATCCAGGTACTCCTAGTACTGAAATATTAGAAAATATAGGGCCTTATAAAGAAGATATATATGCAGAGTGGGCTCCAAATGAAAAGGTTGCATTGGAAGCTGCAATCGGTGCTTCTATTGCTGGCGCTAGGGCTCTTGCTGCTATGAAACATGTTGGCGTAAATGTTGCAGCTGACCCGTTATTCACCTATGCCTATACAGGAGTTAACGGAGGATTAATTTTGGTCTCCGCAGATGATCCGGGAATGCATAGCTCTCAAAATGAGCAGGATAATAGAAATTATGCTAAGTTTGCCAAGGTTGCTATGGTAGAACCAAGTGACAGTCAAGAAGCCAAAGATTTTGTAAAAGCTGCACTAGAAATAAGTGAAAAGTTTGATACACCAGTTTTATTCAGAATGACCACTAGAATTTGTCACAGTAAAGGAATAGTAGAGTTTGGAGAAAGAGAAGAGGTTGGAATTAAGGAGTATGAGAAAAATATTCCAAAGTATGTTGCTATTCCTGCAAATGGAAGAGTATTGCATGTTAAGGTTGAAGAAAGATTAAAGAAATTAGAGGAATTCAGTAATACAACTGAATTAAACAGAATTGAATGGAATGATAAAAAAATAGGTATCATATCCTCAGGCATAGCTTACCAGTATGCTAAGGAAGTCTTTGGGGATAAGGCATCATATCTTAAATTAGGATTCACATTTCCGCTTCCAATGAAAAAGATAAAAGATTTTGCTGATCAGGTAAAAAAACTATATGTAATAGAAGAACTGGAACCTTATATAGAAGAACAAATTAGAGCAGCCGGAATAGATTGTATTGGTAAGGAAGTAATACCAAGAATAGGTGAATTAAATCCCGATATAATAGCTAAAGCAATTTTGGGTGAGGAAAGAGAAACTATTAGCTTTGATGAATCAAAACTAGTTAGTCGTCCTCCCACTATGTGTGCTGGATGTCCACATAGAGGTTTCTTCTATGAATTAAGTAAAAAGAAAAATGTAATGGTTACGGGAGACATAGGGTGCTACACATTAGGCTCTGCTGAACCTCTAAGTGCTATGGATACTTGTATATGTATGGGAGCAAGTATAAGTGCGGGCCATGGTGCGCAAAAAGCATTTAATAAGCATGGTGTTGATAAGAGAGTAGTCGCAGTGATTGGAGATTCTACTTTCTTCCACACAGGAGTTACAAGCCTTTTAGATATAGCTTACAATAGAAGTAACACAGTAACAGTTATATTAGACAACAGAATAACGGGTATGACGGGACATCAAGAAAATCCAGGAACAGGATATACTCTTCAAGGAGAAAAGGTTCCTTTCATAGATATACCTAGTTTATGTAAGTCTATAGGAATAGAAAATGTAAAAACTATTAATCCGTTAAAGCTTGATGAGGTAAGCAAGGCTTTAGATGAAACATTGGCATCCGATGAGCCTTCAGTTATCATAACTAGATGGCCATGTGTTCTTAAAAAGCCGACTCCAGAAGATATTGAGGAATTCGGAAATGAAAAATTTGTTTGTGAAGTATTAAAAGGAGATTGTAAAGGATGTAGAATCTGTACTAAGACTGGATGTCCTGCAATTGAATTTGATTCAAATATCAAAAAGGCTAAAATTAACGAAGATATGTGTGTAGGCTGTGAAGTATGTCTGCAAGCTTGTCCGTTTGATGCTATAGAAAAGGTGGGTGAATAGTATGTCTGATGTAAAGAACATATTATTAGTAGGAGTAGGTGGACAGGGAATAATCCTAGCAAGTAAAATATTATCCACTGGTTTAATGAATGCAGGTTATGATGTAAAAATGTCTGAAGTTCACGGAATGGCACAGCGTGGCGGCAGCGTAACTACCCAGGTAAGATTTGGAGAAAAGGTTTACTCTCCTATTATAGGAAAGGGTCAGGCAGATATACTTGTATCCTTTGAAAAAATGGAAACAGGAAAATGGATAGAATACCTAAACGTTAAGGGTAAAGTAGTAGTGAATGACTATGAAATACTTTCAGCCCCTATACTAATAGGTAAAGAGGAATACCCACGTGGAATTATGGAAGAATTAAAGGAAAAAACTGATGTAACAGTATTTAAGGCAGCCGATATTGCTAAAGAGCTTGGAAACATAAGAACTATGAATGTGGTTATGGTTGGAGCTCTTGTGAAAGCAATAGGATTAGATAATATTGACTGGGAAGAAGTACTTAGAAATACAGTTAAAGAAAAATATATAGATATAAATATTAAAGCACTTAGAAAAGGTATGGAACAGGTGAAATAAAAGTCTAGTAACTAAAATTAATTATAGGGTCTCTAAGTGGGGCCCTATTTTAATTTTATTAATAAGGTGAATAAGCCTATTTTATATGGGGATAATATTTATGCCGAAATAAAACATAAAAAAGATTTTGGACAAAATTACCATTTGATACACATGAAGAGTTGTGATATGATTACATTTGTCGCTAACGCGACGAAAAAAATGAAGAAAAAAAGTATTGACAGATATAACTTAACATGATAGAATTAGTTTTGTCGCTTGAGAGAACATTTAGTCACAAAAAAATAAAATAGCACT